>JAEEGL010387952.1_pt1 | contig 52248 bp, 60 predicted proteins | sample 9134231 | NCBI WGS metagenome assembly JAEEGL01 (sample SAMN16246548, study PRJNA631951) | gut metagenome | biome: gut microbiome; feature: rumen; material: fiber-attached | host: Bos | place: Iran: Karaj | collected 2018-10
CGTCCTTGCCGGCCTTCTTCTTACTGGAGATTTTGGCGGCGAGGTGGTGGCGCTCCTTACGGAGTTCGGCGAGGTTCATGTCTTCGATGTTCTTTTTTGCGGCCTTAACGGCGGTCTCGGTGCTGTTTTTGCTCATGATATTATGTTTTAAATGTTAATGTTTTACTCTTTTCACACCTATATATACCCGACACCGGGCACATCTTAACAAAAAAATGCAAAAAAAAATAAAAAAAGCCCACCTTTCGGTGAGCCTATGTGGTCGTCGGTCTTCCACATTTTACTGTTCGACAGGGGTCGGTGCCTCGGCAACCTCCTCGGCTGGAATCACATTGACCTGCTCAGCGGCTGGCTCAGTGGATTGCTCAGCATGGGTCTCGGATTCAAGAGGATTGTCAATCTTCATTCTGTCGAGCAACATGCTATGACATACACCATAGAGATGGGTGACCATATTGTCTATGATATATGAGTTATGCAGCGCTTTGAAGTACTCGTTAATGGAGAGAATCATCTGCCACTGATGAGGGCCGCGGAAACGCATATTGTTGTTACCAAGGACTTGGAGTGTACTGTTGAGGGTATTGTACGAAATCTTCGATTTTGGTTCCTTCCACCAGTTGTATAGTTCGAAGTATCCGAGCGTGTACTGGTACTCACATTCCACCTTTTCGAGAAATTCGTTAATGTATTCTCCGATCATTTTACGGGTGATTTCACGGCTTGAACCCGCAAAAGTGCAGGATTTTGGAAGGTCATACTCAACGGTGCGCATAACCTCGTCATGTTTATTCATGATATCCATGAGTCGTTTTTCCTCCTCCTTACACTGTTCAAGATTCATATTCTTGATTTCGGCCTCATATGTGTTAACGATTTGCTGAAATTCCTTCATGACCTCTTCACGGTCTTTTGAGAGATATTCCGTGCGATTAAGAAACTGTAACATATTATTTTTGTTTTATTTGAATATTTTAAAAGATTAGAAATCCAATTCCAACAAGTATACCAACACCAATTATTCCGGCCGTCCACTTGCAGATTTTCATAATATCGTCAAAATAGATATTTTTGAACACAATAAGATAATTTTCATCCTCATCAATTTTATCGATGGAGTATGTGAGGAGGTCAAACATGGAATTATTTACAATAAAATTCCTAATAAGCTCAAGATTCTTCATAACCCATGCTTCAACCATCATCCGGTCATTATGATCATAAACAATCGTATTACCATCCGATCTAATATTCTGTAGTATTGGATTGACAACCATATATAGACGGCCAACCCAATCCCGTTTACACTCCACACCAAATGTCCGCGATAAATTTTCCTCAATTTTTTCGCTGGCGTATATCTTATTTAATAAACGTTTAACCTTAAAATAGTTGTATATTGTAACAAACATATATAATACATTATATTCTACCCTGAAAAAATAGTCGATTATAATACAACTTTAAGGTTTTTTGTGATAAATCGTTACATGATTTGCGTATTATGTTTATAATTATTGTATAGAAGTGTCTTATTTACACCATAACCATAAAGAAACAAAAATAGGTAACGATGAAGTTATTTACTGAGATAATTAAAGATTCAAAACGAGAATGGAATGACCTTACAATTAACCAACTCGAGGATTTTGAAAAAATTGTAAAGGGAAATAAATCCATTTCAAAGGAATATCTTCAGATTCTTGTGGATACCATACAGCTTGGCATAACCAATGGTGAGGTTCTTGACGAGATTATTAATGGTTCCACATCAAGGGTTAAAGCCATTGCCGCACAATATGGTGGTACCCCAGCAATGTACGATGAAATTAGAAAGCTCGCCAGTAAATGTAAACCCGAGCTCAAAGGTCTTCCGCAGCTCATGTCCGCAGAAGACTTTAATAATGTTATATCGGGTCGTCGTGATATTAGTGATATCACTCTTGACCTCGAAACCGATAGAGGACGTGACCGATGTGCTCGTCAATACGCAAGTCTTGTAACTGCCATTGCAAGTAAGTATAAGGGTTCCGGATTGGACTGGAATGGATTGATTAGTGCCGGATATTTGGGTCTTACCAAGGCCATGAACGACTATCACCGTCCGGATGAATATGTCGCTGTGGAAGATGGACTTAATAATGACGACAAGAAGGAGGTTAAAAAACAAAAGAGTCTTACCTTCAAACAGTATGCCGGATGGCGTATCCGCTTCCAAATTCTCAATGATATTAACGAACTTTCCCGCACCGTCAGGATTTCCCAATATGAGTACCAAAAGAACAAAGCAGCCGGGGATACACGGGGTAATTTTAATACAGTCTCGGTTGACCGAACCATAGATGATGAAGGGCAATCATTGGTAGATAGAATGGTGGCTTTTTCTAATGATAATGATGCATTTAAGAGTGATGATGGATCCAGTATGGATCGGGCAGATTCCCAATGGGCCCAAGTTTATAAACTTATCGACAGTAAGTTCTCCACCCGTACAGCAAGTGTATTTTACAAATTCTTTGGTCTTCGTGGTTACAAACAGATGAAAGGTACCGAAATCGCCAAGGAAATGGGTATCACAGGCGGTGCGGTATCCATGTATGTGAAACATATCATGAATTTCCTTAAATCCGATAAGAAAACCATGAAGCTCCTTGTTGAGTTACTTTCCATATATTCTGAATCCCTCATTGTTTCCAACACACCACAAACCATTATGGATGCAATGATTACCGATGATGTATTCATTATGCTTCAGGAATGCACTCGTTGGACGAACCGTAAGGTATTCAATAACGCCATGGGTGAAGCTCTTCAACCATTGAATGAATCCAGCCGTAAGTTCATCATTTGTTGTCTCGAAAATGATATCAACTATATTGATGAGCATTATGATGGTAACCGCCAATCCATAGTGAATTTTCTTGAGAGTGTGTATCCAACGGAATGTATCCGCCGCAGATCCGATATTGATCTTATCGGTATGATGACTGAACTCTCGGAGAATTTCAAAACACACAATATAACCGAATGAATATTTTGGACATACTTAAACGGAATCCATTAAAGATATGGAAGTGGGTGGCCATCATATTTATATGTTTGTTCTGCCTACAAACATGTTCTAAATGCTCCGGTAACCAAAATGCGGCATTTGCGGAAAAAGGTCATCAGGAGATGATTGATTCTTTGAAACGTGATAATAAGGAGTTGCAGGATTCTATTTTAATACTCAAGGGTGACTTACAAACATGTGAACGTTCCAACCAAGACCTACGTTCCGAAAATGAGCACCTTCAGGATGCACTTGTACGTTCCCAAAATAAGCCTGTTATTATTTACAGAGAAACAAAGACAAACCAATAATGAAATCACTTTTTAATTATATAGAAGAGGCTATGAAGGCCTATGAGATTGATAAAAGGCATCCTCGTAAGGCTGGCGGTAAATATATGAAGGCCGAAAAGAATGGAATGATAGCGGTATTTCTTGTTTTTGAACAACCTTCTGAGATATATGGTATTGATGGTGGCCGTATCAGCAAACTCGAGATTCGCGACAAAAATAAAAAGTTCCTTGCCAACTACGACCGTGGTTGGGATATCCAACCGGAGAACGCCGAGGCTAAAAAGTTCCTCGATGAAATCCTTAAAGAATTTAATTAAACCATGAAGACACTTACAGAATATTTGATGGAGGAAACCGCTCCTACCTTGGAGTTCCAAATAGGTACCACGGATGAGTTTATGGATTGGGGCGTTTGGATTCCAAATGATGAACCAACCAAGGACGATTACAAGAAGATTGTAAATGCCTTCTATAATAAGTATCCGGCCAACCATAATGATTGTGGTGAGGTATGTGGTATCGACGTTAAGTGCGACCTGAAATATAAGGGTAGCAGTGACTGGGTGCAATTTACCTTCTATTGGGGTGATGCCGACAACAAGACTCGTATGAAGGTTATTGATGAGATTGCCAACCTCCTCACCAACACCATCTACAGTGTTAAGGGTGGTAAGGCCGAGATACGTAATCTCTTGAACAAAATGACATTCTAATTGTTCGTAAGAACTTGAAAATAAACATTTTAGAAATATGAAGAAATTGACCGACTTTATTCATGAATCACTTCTTGAGGGTAAGGCTTGCCCTGGTTGTGGAACATTCAAGAAAGAAAACGAAGAAGAGGAACAAGAACGTGTAAAAGCCATTCGTATGGGCTGTGAATCCGAAGAAGAGGAACAGGAAAAGGTTAAGGAATCCATCAAGGATGAAAAATCCTTCCGCGACTACGCCGAAAATAAGTTCAAGGTCGTTTTTGGTGACAACCTCGACAAGGAAAAGATGAACAATACCATTGATGGTCTACTTTCCGACAATAAGGAGCTTGTGGATAAGGGTGATTGGGGTGAACTTGTTGGTATGCTCAACAAGAGCTTCGGTGTATAAACAATTAAATTATATCCCACAAATATGAAAACATTTCAAGATCTAATGAAGGAACATCCGACGACGGTTACCCAAAACACTAACCAACATATTGGTTTAACGGATACCCTCTGCCGTTGGTATAATATGTATTGGGGAGCCTTGACGGATACCCACATGCAGCTAATGGATGATGGTACATATTTGGTTACCGGTTCCAAACTTACAAAGTCCTTGTGGGAACAAATCGTATATAACCGCCGTCTCACTACAGCTCCTAACACCACTCTACCACATTGTTGGTATGAGGTGATGAATCATAACAATCTCGATTATACCGTAACTGTAAATAATGGTGCATTCGCCATTGCCATTGCCCGTAAGGATGATGTTCCGGTGAAGGCTATTGAGATTCCGATGGCAACCACCATATGTACGCCAACATGGAGTGAAGGTGTTGTTGCAAGTAATCCGGGTAGGTAACTTGACAAGTTACAAATTTATGGTTATTATACTATTAAAGAAAATTGAATAATTATGCTTCCACACATTAAAAATAGTCAGGCAGGAAACAACCGTCAGGATCCTAATTACAAAAATATGTTCGAGATGTACTTCACCATCCCGGAAGCACTTATGGATCGTTTTGGCAACGATGTTGCAGTTCTAACAGAACAAGTGCAGAAGGTGGAAGGTCTTGGAACCCTCGATAAGGGCCCTGAAAAGGTTCAACAAAAGTTCATGGGTACAACACGTACGTATCTCAACTCCAAGTTGGATGACACATCGCACGAAATTACAGTCACTATTGCACTTAACCTCCGTAAGGGTACGGACAACTACATCTATAAGTTGTTCAAAGCATGGAATAACCTTTGTTACAACAAGGCAACCGGTGAAACCACTCTCAAGGAGGAATATTGTGCAGACTGGTTCAAGATTGTAATCGCCAACCGTGCCGGTGATATTTATCGTCAAATCCTTTTCCATGATATCATCATGTTTGGTGGAATTGCCGGTATTGAAGACCTCGATTACGAATCTCAAGACCTCGTACAAATTACCGTTAAGTTCGCTTCCGACTGGGCCGATGACGATGACGCATAATCATACGTGCCATACAATAGAAAAGGAACTCCGCCGCCGCAGAGTTCCTTTTTTGTTTTTATAGGTTCTTATTTTTTCCAGTATGGATAAATACCTTTATCCAATTCAAATGTATCCCATATATACCAGTCCTTAACTTTTCGCTCTAAATTCACCCATTCCCACATTCGGCGTAAACCTTCTTCAAATCCCACAGTATCCTTATATTTAAGACGGGTAATAGAACGGGATGGATCCGGAATGGCACGTTTGACCTCATGGCGGGTTTCAAGATGTACGGACTCCGATTTTCCGGTGATTTTTTTCATTATCTCACATGCCTCATTAAGGGTGATGCCTTTCACCCCACCGAGGTTAATAACATCATTTTCGAGGTCTTTGGCCTTATATAAAGGTTCAAGGATATTATCTATATAGGTAAATGCCCTTTCCTGCTCACCATCACCATAAATGGTAAATGGTTCGCCGATTACAGCCTGATGCATCCAAATACCAAGTACATTACGATATCTATCATTAACATTTTGTCCTATACCGAATACATTGTGGGGGCGAATAATGATCCATTCCAACCCATGTTGTTCACCGGCAACACGAATATCCTGTTCAATTCCCCACTTGGCGATACCGTATGGGTCAATAGGGGCAGGTTTGTCATATTCATCAAATAATAGGGTGGAGTCCTTACATTTACCGTGACCATATACGGACACGGAACTGGTAAATATGAGTTTACAATCATATTTAATTGCAATATTAATTACATTGGCGGATGCCACCGTATTTTGCATATAGTTAAATTTGCGCATGAATGGGGAAAGTCCTTCAGCCGCATAACTTGCAAAATGATATATTATCTTGACACCATTTTGCCTAACAATTTCATCAAGTTCATTATAATGATTCGTGAGATCCAATTGATGGAAATCATAACGGATACTTGGGTTTACCTTATTATTATTACCCCAATCATACATGGCATCCACTCCAATAACTATATGTTTGGTATGATTAAGAAGCCATGTGGCAAAATTATATCCTAACAATCCGGCAACACCCGTGATTAAAATAGGGCAATCCTCTGAATATTTGCTGGCCATAAATACATATTTATTTGTTCTTAAAAAATACATCAATTATATACACCATTAACGATTCCAACCTGTTTTTCAAAACAACTCTAAAGTAGTCGGTTAAACAACATTATTATTATAAGGAATCATTATAAAGTAAACATACTCACATGGGAGAATTTTCAAATAACATTTCAAATACCACAACACAGGACGCAGCGTTTGGATTTAGAACCGTGTATGACTTTCAGGATATGGGGCCTCTTGATATTATCAATGAAGCCGATTATCATCGTCCTACCACAAATATTCCTGGTTTTAAGGAAACACTCAGATATGCGCCTAAATACTCGCAGGCTGATGTAGAAAAACGGGAGAAGAAATCCAAACGATTCATTAATAAGTTCTTCTCCAATATGGCTCGTTTGGGTATGTCATTGGATGAACAGGTTATCAAAAATATGCGGGCTCTTCCGGCCGATAAAGACCTGCTTCCAAAGGAAACCCAAGAAGTCACATCCTCCCTATACAACCAGCTCCTTTCCGCATGGAAGGTGAAGGACAATAAGGATCGTAATTTCTTTGAAAAAGACTTTACAACCAAACGTGATCAACTCCGAGCCTTGGCCATGCAACCGGAATTGGAAGATATTCTCGATAAAATGTCAAATGAGTCCATTGTGTATGATTCCAATTACGTATACTTCATGGAACCGTACATCGATGATAATGACCTTGTTGATTTTTCAAAGGATATTCAAAATAAAATAAATGAATCGATTACCAAATCATTCAAACGTTTCTATCGTATGCTCGGATGGCGTACCAATGCATGGGATGATTTTAAACGTTGGTTGATTGAAGGTATTCTTGCATGGGAAATAGTCTATGACTCCCTTGAGAAACCCACCCAAATCATTGGTATTGTTCCTATCGATCCGGCTACACTTACCAAGAAATTTGAAAACGATAAGTGGTATTGGGTTCAGTTTGCCGGTATTCAAGGTAAAGAACGCAAGCTCCTCGATTCACAGGTTATATACATCCAGTTTCAGGAAACCAAATCAGTATCCCGTATATCATATCTTGAACGTTTGGTACGTCCTTATAATATCTACCGTATCATTGAACAGGCACAAATTATATGGGTGGTAACCAACGCACAATATAAAACCAAATTCACTATTCCTGTAAAGGGTATGAACCGTGCCCGTGGCTCACAAACACTTAATGCGGCCATGAACCGTTACCGTGAGGATATTAAATTTATTTCCGATACCGGAGAGCTTACCATTAACGGTCAGGCTCAAATGCCATTTAATAAAGAGTATTGGATGCCGGAGTCCGAAGCGGGCACCCCCGAAATTGAGACACTCGGTGGAGATGGCCCAGAGCTCATGGATAGTGACTACCTGAAGTTCTTTAAGAACCAACTATATAGCATTTCAAACATTCCTCTCAATCGATTTGATCAGGATAATGACACTAACTGGTTTGGTACGGATGCCGATAGTTATATGCGAACGGAGATAGATTTTGGCCGTTATGTGGCCCGTCTCCGTAACGTATTCTCGCAAATCATTATCAAACCTATGTGGTTGCAACTATGTTTGGATATTCCTGACATGCAAACCGTCAAGGACTTCCAAACTTGTCTTCAAGTCCAATATAAGTCATATAACCTATTTGAGGAACTTATGCAGATTCAATTGATGGATCGCCGAGTGGAGTTTATTCAGAATATGAAGGAATCCATGATTGATATGGACAAGGAGGGTAATGAAATTAAATATTTTGCTTCAAAATTCCTCGTACAGAAGTACTTACACCTATCCGATGCGGATATTAAACTCAATGAGAAATACAAACAGGAGGAAATCGAGGCGCTTAATCTTGCCGGTGGGGAAGATACTGCGGGTGATATGGGGTTTGAATCTCTCCATAATGAACTTACCGCTATGAAGAAGGCTATCTGTGAAAAACTTAATATCCCATATGAACAATTTGAAAAATTGTTTGAAGATACCAAGAAAGAGGGAGATGAAAAATCCAAGTCAAAATCCGGGAAGAAAACCAAAAAGGGTAAAAAGAAAAAAGACGAAGAGGAATAAATCCTCATAGGTCTCATTTATTTACCGTATAATCGCATAACTCCCATGTCCCTTCATAACTATAAAGGACATGGGAGTTCGTTTGTTAAAACGGATATTTTTAAAGATATTGTGTAAATAAATCCATTGACATGTCATTTAGGAAAATGAAAATTAAAGATCCGGAACGGGATACCCAAATAATCAAGCCGGCGTATCCGGATGGAGTTATCCAACCGATGGATACCATGGCAGTCATGAAAGAGATTGAAGAGATCCGTCAACAAAAAATAAAGGAAACCCCTCGGTTGGAGGAGTTCGAGAATATTGTCAGGCAATATATAAATGATTACATCACCTTTCAGGTATCCCGGCATGCGGCATCCAATATGGAATGGTCTCCCACGATAGATTCTATATACTTTTGTTATTCCCGTATAAAGGGTCAAATCAATGGGGTTACATTCACCGGTGACAAGGAGTTCCGTGAGTGGTTTAATAAGGAATCAATTGAGGATATCCGGAATATTATCGCACAGGAAATTACAACATTTATACATATTAGAATGTCATCCAAACATTTATCGAGATGGCATTAAAATATTAGTGTTTCTTTTGCCATTGATGCCAATAACGTAGGATGGCGGAACGAGTCTGCTTTTTAAACCAACCCTCGGTGAATACAGCCACATGCCACATTTGGGGTGGTATTTTATATACCCTACCTATTAAATTAGGGATATACATACGTACGCCAAATCCGAGTCCGGCTTTTTCAAGGGATTGAATAAGATATTTATAATCAAATGCATCCACTGATGATTTTGCACCATCTTTAAAGTACTTGATAAAAATAGGTTTGTATATCTCAAATATCCGGTTCATTATTTGAAAACGCATCTTCGGTGGATAATAATGAATATTAAATCCAAGAACCCGCTTTCCATTTTCCGTGTTAACTACATTAAAGAATATGGTACATGGTGATGCATCGTAGTATTCAAGATCTTCTTTTGTTTTTGGTTCAAAATATTCAAAAAGTATGAGCTGGCCGGGAACAATATTTCCTGAACCGCCATTTTCAATATGTTCTGTAAGGAATGCCCGTGCCCGGGTATCATTTTCAGCTGGTGATTTATGATAGTATGGTGTACTCCTAATTGAGTTGATTAGTGAATAATGAGGACCGGCTGATTGTGGAAGTTCTTCATCAACCTTTTTATTGATTTTCTCTAATCTTGCCGTTTTTCTTTTATTTCTCCATTCTGCCGCTTTATCAAATATTCCCACGATTTACACCATTTATTTAATATAAAAATAAAGGCTCCGCGGGGGATCCTTCGTGTATTTCAAGTTATATGTTTGTCATATCTATTTGAATTTAATATCAATTCCAATACCGTACGTATCTTTCGGTTGGTAATATGGATTATAATCTCGAATAACTACTTTGAGTTTCGGATCATATTTATCCCAAAACTTTTTATCGGCGGAATCTAAAAGTTTCAATAATTCTTGTTGTACATATTCGGTGGCTTTGATAAGCTGGGATTTGGATGGTTTCTTTAAGAAACCCACATAATCACCATTGTTGTCATAGCATAGATATCCAAGTACATTTGCACAATTGGCATCATCTGTAAACCAGCCGGTACCGACACGGAGCCACGAATCCGGTTTTCTTGGTTGATCTTGATAGGTTTCGCCAAAAATTTCAAAGAGTTTATCTACCGGTATACGTTCGGCTGTGGCCGACAATTTACGACAAAACTTATCCAGTCCGGGTTTAATGTTTTTGGACTGACCAAGTGTTTCTACAAGGTATGTTTGTAATGATTTCATATTTAGGTGTTTTACTGAATTGTTTTGTCGAAGTCGCCGGAGTTGTAGTATGGGTTGTTTTCGAACTCCTTAACTTCTTCGGGAGTAAGACCATCCAGTTCATCCTCGAGAATATGGAAGACGTTTGCAGCCATCCACTTCTTAAGTTCCTTACGTTCCGGTGTACCAAGACGCATACCTTTGGATGCATATTCTGCCACATAAATTTTGAAAGCTTCAGCCACGAGCTTGTCAATAACGGAGGATTCTGCAAGTTGGTTAAAATTCGGACGGATATCCTGCTTGGCCTTCTTGACGATTGCAGCCGCTATACTCTTACACTTATCGTAAATAGTACGGTTGTTCTCAATAACACTAATGATTACATCGTAGATAAGGTCTTTATCCAAAACCGATTCCGTTAAATATTGTTCAAGAGTCTTCATGTTACCTATATTTATTTTCTAAATAATAGGTTTACTTGTCATGTTTCTCAAGATGTTATTTTTCTTCGAGTGCACGCATTAACCTACCCCAGACTGAAATGAACATTTGATAGTCCTTATAACTCATTTCACCATTGTCGAATTTGAAATTGGCCTCCTCAATGGCATTGCGTGGGCATGCTTTTTTAGTTCTTCCGGAAGCTTCCCAGTCGATAATCATATCCAACCAGTTGCGATGTTCAGGATGGTGGTATTCAAGGTGATGCTTGTTATGGGTACGATGCAATTTCTGCACGGTCTTATACGGGAATATAAGGCGTAACCATGGTTTTTCCATATCATGAAAAATATGGTGGAATTGCCATACGCCCCATTCCCTGGCTACATCATTGAATGCGAGCCAATGCCAAAACCAGTACGGAAATGTACTACGTTGATCCTTGGTAAACTTTTTATAAGTTCTCATCGATATATTGTTTTAAGGTATCCCTCGTATTTTTGCTGGGCCCTATACGTAAAGATGATTATACTATAACCTATGAAGTGGGATGATTGATAGTTGGGTGTGCCAAAAATAGTAAACACAAACTCCCCAATGGAATTTGTTGTAAAATTGTAGATATCCTTACATATCGCAGTATCATTGCAAAGTAAATTAATTACCTGTTTATCATTAAAATATCCGATGGAATCATATGTGGTAATCTCCAACCGGGTTGGAGTATACACACCTGTATACTTATGATTGGTGGTAACCTTGATGGATGTTGGGGTAATGGTAATATTTGTACCGGTTGTTGGATCAAAATACCTCACCCCTGTGGGGTCTACCCGTTGCCATGTTTGCCCGATGGAGACCCCACAGATGAGAATGAAAAGAATTATGAGTAATTTCTTCATAACGGTTAGATTGGTTTTGATGGCTCCTCAGACGGCTCAGCTGGTTGGAAATTGTTGATCTCTTCGAAATTCTCCTCGCGGAATGATCTCCATTCACGTTTATCGAGATCAAAATAATTCACAATTCCACTCGGGGATTCCCGGACGCCCTTGGGTCGATTCTCCTCGGGAATATTGTTCATTCTGGTGGTACCTTTTGCCTCGCGGATTGTACCGTCTTTTTTGGTATAGGTGAAATTTACTACACCGGACTTGAGACATTTACAGAGTTCTTCTACTGTGTTTGTCATATTATAGTATTTATATTTTATGGGGGCCGTATGGCCCCCGGTTAATTATTATCGGCGCTAATAAAATATAGTTAAAATTGCTGGTTTTTACCGACCAGTTCGGTCTCTTATCCGGTACATATCGGTGGGATTTATGTGCGACTATTCCAGCCGCGGGGTTTAATTATTATACGGAACAGTTTATCTTTACTGGATTTTACCGACCAGTTCGGTCTCTTATTTGATGCATATCTGAGAGTTCGAGGTTTACTTATTATACGGGACAGATTATCTTTACTGGATTTTACCGACCAGTTCGGTCTCTTATTCGGCGCATATCGGCGAGTTTTATGTGCGGCTACCCCAGCCGCGAGTGTTTTGTTATACTGGATTATTGTATTCAAATTGTAGGATACTGAAAAATTAGGGTGATGCTTTATTGTGGGGCATGACTTGAGGTTTTAAAGGTTAAACAATTATGCCATAAATAAATCGAGGTTAGTCCATGACTTTTTATTGTAGTGACCATTTTCGAAATAGTATTCGACAAGTTCTTCCATTCTGTCACTATAGGGTGTCCATCTTGATGCCTTGGGTACCCGGGGATCTGAGCATTTGTATGTTTTAGTATCAACTTCAATCAAGGCAACAATGGGCTGTACACCTTTCCTATCGAAACATATGATTCTAACGGGTTGGCCCGTACGGGTAACAACTGGTTGACCCTGTTTGGCGAGTTCAAGATTAAACGGCTTCATTTCAGTACTAATTTATGTGTTTGTTTCTTTCCTTTTACATGTATATATAAATGCAATGATATGAATCTTAACAATATTTTTAAGTTTTTTATTGAATCATATATATTAATCATGTAAATAAACCGCATATAAAATAATGCAGATTGATAGAATAAGGCTATCCAACTTCAAGTCGATAGATGAACTTGATTTTAACTTCCAAGAAATGAATGGTTTATGGGAAATAAGTGGTGTGGTTGGAGCCGGTAAGACTACCATTGGTGAGGCTATAATATTTGGTTTATTTGGTTCAATACGAGGTAAAACCAACGAGTCGCTCATATCGTGGGGCAAGAAACATGCCCTGGTGGAGGCTTGGGTGTATTGCAAAAACACCCACTTATACATCCGCCGGGAGATTAATGCCTACGGACAATCTCCATTGACGGCTACAGCCGATGGGGAGGAGATATTGGCATCCGATAAACGTTCCATTCAAGGTATACTCGAAAAAGAATGGTATGATGTTCCAAGACAAACCCTGGAACTTCTATGTGTTATATCCTTTAATAACTTCAAATCCCTATCCACACTCAACACGCAGGAGTCTCGTGATTTCCTCAATTCCACCATATCATTTGATAAACTTACATCATATGAGAATTGGTGTAAGGATCAAATAAAAGATATCAATATGATGATATCCAAGCTTGAAGGTGATAAGCAGGCAGCACAGGCCTCGTTGGATACCATCGACCGGTTACTACCGGAGATTCCCACATATGTTTCGTTGGATGAACTTGACGGGATAATCAAAAATAAGTATATAGAGTTCAAGGAAACCCGCGAGGCCAACCGGAAGGAACTCAAGCGGCTCAGGACTATAGCGGATGCCAGTGCTGCCGCACATAAATTGGCATCCAGTAAGGTGGTTGCTATGAAAAAATCCATCAAGCAGCTTTCCGGGGTCTCCTGTCCGTTATGCGGACAACCAATAGATGAGAATCATAAGGAACTACTCCGTAAGGAGCTTTCCGTATTGGAAAACGATGAAGCCCGATTAAACGAAATATCCGAGAAGGATTGCCGTATCATGTTGGATTATGAAGGAAATATGGGAGAACAGGAGGAGAAAATGGATAATAATATAAGCAGTCTCAATGCGGAAAAAATCAAGACAAAACAATATCTTGAAACCCTCAAGCGACACAAGACTGAAAAGGAACGCCATCATAAAACCATCGCGGATACGGATAAGAAACTTGAGGAGTTGAAACATAACATTCAGGACTATCAGGAAATGATTGACTTTATCCGTGACACGGTAAGACCAACCATTATATCATCCATAATTCCGTCAATTAATACACATATAGTCCACTACCTTAAACTTGCCCACCAAAACTACATTATCCAATATGACGAGAACTTCAAGTGTATGATGAAAAATCCGTATGGTGAATTGATGCCAATATCCAGTCTATCCACCGGTCAAAAAAAGGTAATTGATATGATTATCATATTGGCGTTCATCAAAACATTCATTACACAGATTGACTTTAACATATATTTCCTTGACGAACTCATTGGAAATATTGATGCAGACCTTCGTGATACCATGTGTGGATTACTTCGTGATACATTGGATAACCGGGATGTTATGTTCCTAATTTCCCACTCCCCAATTAACCAGCAGTACCTTGATGGTGTTATTAAGGTAACCATGCATACCGGTATTTCCAATTATGATATCCAGCCATTATCGTAAAGAAACCAAATAATATGATAAGCACACCTATAAAGATTTCAGTACAGGAGGTGATAGATTTTCCGGTACATACGCTTGAATGTAATAATAAGTGGAATGATATAATTGACCCGAAAAATGATGAATCATTTAAGCGTAAACGTCCAACCAAAAAACACAAGAATACATGAAACAAAATATAGTAATTGTAGGGGATACCCATTTCGGAGTCCGGAATAACTCCATGATCTGGTTAAAACATCAAAATGATGGCTTTATGGAGATTATCCGGTATGTAGCAGAATCCGTAAAGACCTATGATGAAACCATAATAATCCATGTCGGGGACTTATTTGATAGTCGGTCATCCATTAATCCGATTATATATAAGACAGTGGAAAACCTAATGGGATCCATAAGCCGGATTATGGCGGAATCCGGCAACTCCCATATGTATATCATTGGCGGAAACCATGACTATTACTATCAATGGGAGTCGGAAAATAACTATTCCACCACCCTTATGCTTCCAAAATTTCCGCGGATTACGTATGTCAATACCCAACCGGAGGAATATGCCGGAATTATAATGATTCCGTGGTTTGATTTCCATAATCCGGATACATTGGCAGAAATTATGAAGGATAAGAATCCGGATAGTAATATGATATTCACCCATACCGACCCATTCCACATGGATCCGACAATCGGAAAATTGGTCAAAGGTTATCCGCTTGTTACCGGACATATCCATCAACCAACCATGGACTGGGATAAGTTTTTGTTAGTAACCGGAGCATCTTATCCGATTGACTTTGCCGATACCAATTCCGAACGCGGATTTTGGACAATGAGTAGGGAATATGATGGGAGGCATGTTGGAGATATAGATATTAATTTCCATACAATTAAGTCATCCATCCACTTCTTTACCATTACGGAACATTTACTCCGTGACTGGGAGAACTTGGGTATTAAAAAGGATGACTATGTGGAAGTACAAATCCGAGCCAACCATGTGGATGATTACAAAGATATTTTGAAGGAACTTAACGATAAATTCAATACCAACATGATGTACCTTACGGAAACCAATAACCTGATTACAGAACATACGGAAATCCTTAACGTGGATACCGTATGCCGGAATCTACTTCCGAAGAAACTAAAACCTATATATAATAAGATGGTGGAAGAATGTAAGACCATATAAAAATACCGGGGACGGAGTCTCCGGTATTCTTATATAGGAAAGGGACAATCTATTCAATCCGCATGATGGTGGCGGTAATTCTCCGAGCTTTCCGCTTTGCGGATGGAATGTGGATGTCCGATTCACATTCATACATCATTGAACGCTGGAGCTCGCCGGATTCCACCAGTTTTTTCATTTTAATATGCCGCTCCTCAAACATCTTTCCTTCACCGGAATATACAATATTCCATCGGAGATCTTTACCGTTTTGTGTAATTTCCGAAGTCATTTCCATAAATCCACCATGGTGGAAATTGGAGTAATCCTCACGGCAGGGAAAATCATTCCTTACAGATGTAATAAGTTCATTTAGTTCATCTTCTTCAAGACGATGACCAATGATATTGATTGAAATTCGATATTTCATTGATTAATGGTATTAGAAGTGGAATTCAATTTCGTGGCAATCATCACCGTGTGTGACGATATGGAGTCTACCGGATTCTTCAGTTAATATGGAACATGTGTAGAAATCGATAAAGTTCGTTCTATCCTGCATGGTCTCTATTTCTTTTGGTAAATTATGGACGGCAATATCCTTAAGTTTATTCCACGCCATTTTGTATCTATTGGCACGGACAGTTGCCTCCTCGCATACCTTTTTATTATGGATAATAAGGCAGTGAAGCTCGGCACTGTGAGCCTTCAACTTCTCCAGTTCTTTATGGTAGAAATTAAGTTTATCCTGGTCCAAGAAACTAAGTTTATCCTGATCCTTCTTCTTATGAATTGCATTAATTGCATCCTTCACCAAGTTAATACGGAGTTCATTGTCATGAAGCTCATGTACAAGACTCTTCCATTTATAATAGAGTTCGCTTCTTCGTTCATCAGCGTTATGAAAACGCTTCCATAACTGGCGACATGTCAAGTATTCACGCTGTCCTGTCATAATATGCAGTTTTTAATTATATATCAAATATATATGAAACTAATGGATTATTAACTATTCATCTGCGGGTTTTTCCCAATAGGAGGTAATGTAGCTATTACCGGCATCAAAAGTATCGTAATATTTACCATCCACCACGGCAACGATGTGTCCCGGCATCATGGCAAGGAATGAACCGGATTTGAATTTTTCCACGAATTTTTTAAGAGGAATACGCTCGGTATTCTTGAAGGTATGCCGGGTGTAACTCATCTCAGTGAGTGCAATGGATATCAGGTCAGGGTCATTCGGCATCATGTAATTTTTGAGACCGATTCCGGTAAGTAACTTATATACGGACTCCCAATCGGAGTTCTCAACCTTACACAATGCCCGGATAGTGCAGTCGCACTGCTTCCATTTCATCGGCGTACCATCCTTGTGATACCGCTGTTTGGGGTTGGGATTGTAAAAAACGTAGTGTCCCATATGATTCCTTTCATTTATTATGACTATATATAATCTGTTACACCAAAAACTTAACAAATCATATTAAAGGATGATATAATAGTCTTTTTAAGAATTATTCAGAAAAATAAGGACAAAAAACTACAAAAAAGCTATTATATTAGCCTTTTTAGAAGTCATATAGTGTTCCACCATCACCACCGGCATGACCATATTCGGATATATTAGGTATACCCTCGATCATTCCTTGATCATATACGGAACCGCCGGATTGTGGGCGAGTCATACGGAAAGAACTTGGGAGGAAATTGTCCAAATCCACATTACCAACCTGCGGTACCTGACCGGCCTCCGGCTGGATGTCCTGGAAGAAGTTTTCATTTTGCCCCTTATCCTCCACACCAGAATTTAAGATGAACTCCTCAAGGAACTCCTTGAACTGGATGGTATCATAAATGAGTGGTAACTGAATCTGCGACATAACAGTATCATCATGGCCATAGATGGCTGCGTATGAGCCATTACCATTCTTGTCACAGAAACACTTCAATTCGTTATAGAATATATGGGAATCATTGATAATATAGTTCTTCGTATATGCTGTACGGAAGAGTTTACAGCCTAATTGTTTGGATTTATATGAGATTTGAACACCATAGCGAAAACGGGTAAGGGCTTCATTATAGAACTTAATGAAGTTATCCATTGTAAAGTTATTGGTGAACTCAACCTCCGCCAGCTGTTTGAAGTTGGATTTCCATAAATCACCATAGAGGTTGCTTTCAAAGCTGTAAAGATAACGGTTATGATCACAGTAAATATCAATAAATTCAGCCAATGTACGACAACACTCATTATCATCCAATATATTGGTACGGAAATATCCAACCGTTTGGAATATGGGTTGGCGGTCTTCCCCAATACCAATCAATTTATTAATCATCACATTTGTATAGTCCTCCTGAACCCCTGTGGCAATATCCGTGGTGAATACAATGTAGTCCTTACGCATATCCATCGGGTCATAATCCGGATGCCAAAAGAAACAATCTGCATAGGATACTCCAAGTAACTCCTTGTTAACGAAGTGTTTAACCTTCATTTGTTTCTTGGTAAGGAAACGTTGAGGTATAAGGGCGTTGGTTGCCACGGCGAAGTCACAACCATACTGCTCGTTAAATGCCTCCTCGGAACCAAGGTTGGCCACCTTACGGCGACGCCATTCCTCATCACGTTTCTCCCAACACTTCTTCTCGGAGTTCCAGTTAGGCACCTCGTCCCAGTTGGTGGTGAATGGGGCAAAGTCGTTCTCACCATTTTCAGCAGCCACAAACAAACGGCAGAACAATTCAGGGCCGTTCTGTGTGGATGTAATCATTAGTTTAGCGTTGGCGGCATCAATGGTAGGGAAGATATTGGAATAGAAGGTCTCTTGAATATTTGGAGCGATATGGGCAAACTCGTCAAGCAATACACAGTGGAGAGTAAAACCGATAGCAGGTTCGGCAACGGTGGTTTCCGTAAGGATGCGGCATCCATTATCAAACACCACCTCATTTTCATTCCACTTCTCAACACCCGGCTTGAGGAAATATGGTACCTCAAGGAATACCTGCTTCACCTTGGACAGGATTTCCTTTGCGGTCTTACCCTTATTACCAAGAACAATGGCGTTCTTATCGGTATTAAATAGGATGTACCACAGGAGGAACATAGCCGAGGACGTGGTCTTGGCCGACTGACGGGCGGCTCGATAGATTGTAAGCTGGTTATCAAGAAGAAGTTGAAGGTATCTTTTTTGATAATCACGAAGGGTGATATTACGGATACCCAGTGGTGTCATTGTTTTTGCATATGTCTCAATAAAATAGAATATATCCTTTGAGCAACGTTTCCATTCAGCCACTTCCCATGCGGTACGGACAAATACAAGATCCGGCTTGAGAAGTTTGACGTTATTTTCATAGAATGGGTTGGCTACAAGACGTTTACCTTTACCGAGACCCTTAACTGCCACATCCAATATTTCCGATGTCCATTGAATAACCTGTGAACGTTGATCACCACGTATCTCCTTAATTGGATTGAACGTGCTCTTCAACGTTGATTTTAACTGGTTTTTATCTCTATTATCATTAGATGTTGGCATATGTATATATTATAAGGAACACCGGGGTACTATTTCGTATTATTTAATGTTTACCATAAAATTCAGGTTCGGCGATATCATGGTATGTATCCCTATAAAGGGTTGGAAGATTTTTCAATAATCCTTCACCTTCTTGAATTTCCTGACATATTTCCTTTAACCAATTACGTATAGGTTTCAATCCAAAATATGGTGAATATACAGTTGATTCCGGTGCATATACAATACGTTCGGTATCATTGGTTGTATTCGTACTTTGAAGCTTATAAGGTTTAATAAGCACACGACCGTATGGCTGTTGAATATTGGTGTCATTCTTATCAATTATATAGGCCACCAAGGTGCCGTACTGAATATCATGCTTAACATAAGTACGGCTACTACCGTTGAATATATTCATACAGGACGTCCAATCACGGTTGGCGGACATACCGGCGACATCGTATGCATGGTTGGAGATAACAATCCAAAGATTATTGGATTTGATTGCCGATACAATGTTTTTACGTACACGAATAGGATCCCTTGAAAATAATTCCAGGGCATTTACATCACCATGGATCGTTGGAACAGTATCCTTTGCAATAATCTTACCAATCTTTTGACCTCGGCGTACTTTGACATTACCTTGTTGGTCTTTGAAGGCAACATCAACAGTACCAGCTATATAATCCCAGTTTTCAATCCATTGATTTTTTTCCTCCAGAGCTATACTTATAATGTTTCTAATACATTCACGGTTGGTTGTCCAATACGATTTATCCCCGGCATCACCAAAACAATCAACATCAATTTCAGGTATTGTCCCGGTATATGGCATATATATACGATACTTATTGCGCGAATACTTTCCACCATGTTCCATTGCATATTTACCAAGTTCATTAAAGAACGTCATCATATATCTTTCAGCCCATTTAATGCGTTTGATGTTGGTATACTCCTTGGCTGTTTTCAATGGGATGGCTTCCATTATATAGCTAAATAAATCCTTCATAATATAATTTTCTTTTCAACCTGAATACTCATTTAAAACGTATTTATTATATAATAAACAAATATTAAGGAAACACATGAGATATCAACTCCTTAAAACATCTCCGTACCTTGGCGGTCAAATCCGTTGGGATATACCAATGTATTACCATTACGATAATGGAGTACATGTGATGGATACCCCCGAACTACATATAGTACCTCTTGATGATAATATAATGTTCAACGAAGGAAACTCCAGAAAGACGTTTAATTACACCCATCTTGATAATATCAAACATTTATTCAGCGAAATAGGCGATGTATTTTATTCCGCCGATGGTGAATGGAACGGTACATATTGGTTGTATAACAACGGTGATATTGTTGACCCATACTCCCATACATATAATATGGGGGCACGTAGGGTTCGTTTTTCCCGGTACAATAAGCAATTTTCATACCTTTGTCCACTATGGATATCCGAGGAAACCGATCCAAAACTTCTTAAATTTGAATTTTCTATAAAAGTGTCCGGTGAGGAACGTGACCATATAGTCCGTAGACTTTTTAGCTTGTCCGATGATATATGTAATTACATGGCGGAGTACCTTAATAAAAGTGCTCGTTATTGTAACCAGGATCCAGCAGCACCAGATCCTGGATATCAAGGTGTTAACGACGACTTACTGAGTATCAAATTTGATCCGGATTATGCATTCATTACCGGTGTACAGGCCGACAAAGGTCGTTATGCAACCAACGATATTTCATATATAGTTAGAGACCTTCTTCGTCGGGAGATTCCGATGATTGAGTTTGACAACATGCTTCTATCCAAGTTCAGGGAATCCAATATGATAGCACAACAACTTATCAATCTCAATTTTCTGTTTAATATGGAGGATATTTCCTATGTCTTGAAGGAGTCACTTCTCGGAAAACATATTACGGTGGCATTACGGGTGAAATATGATGGCCAATATCTTCCAATTAAGGACTTTTATACCAATTACTCCAATATTCCGGTATATCGTGTTGACAGGTCAACATTGAGTTACACCAAAAATGTATGTGAATATATTGGTGATAATACCATAATTGATTATATGTATATAAACAAGTTCACCCAACCCATATTTCATTGGACTATGGTGGAAAATCCTACATACATATATAATTTTTACGATGGATTTGCCCCGGTATTTATGGATAATAATGAGTTTTACCGTATACAGGGTAGATATTATGATCAGGCGGATATATCACAGGATATTCATACGGTTTATAATAATGCAGCCAGTTGGTGTAAGATAACGGATATGACCGGTCTCACCGGCGTTTCAGTAATAAACTATAACGAATCCGTTATGAATAATCCTTCCCATTATGCATCCCAACTTTTTATGAATCTAAATACCGGCATAGCATACCTGAATAATAATAGATTTGATTTAACCGGATTGGATTTATCCCGTTATGGTCTATCCGAGTTACCTCCAATATATTTTTATACCATGATAAAGGATGTTGGTGAGGTATCCTGTTCAAATATTAGTGTGGATTCACAACTAAATGCAAGTATGATAATCCTGCAGGATGATGAGAAAATCGTCATAAGATTTGAAAGTGATGATATCTCATATTCAACATATAGACGTTATTCCCTTCTTATGCAGTCCGTAATTGATAATGGATTAAGCAACATATATACGGATGATGATAATAGAAAATTTGGCATATATTTATCCGATGGTAATCCGGTACCGGAAGGTCAAATATTTAAATTAATTAGTTTCCTTATTGACATGTATGATACATGGATTCCACCATATCTTATAAGATTCCATCGAGGAACTATTACTGATGTGGTGGAGCCGTTCAGCGGATATCACCCACGGGAATGTAATATGTATAAACTTGACCAACACTACGGTTTTGTACTTCGATACACCGGTGGTCTATGTCCATTTTTTATTGACCCAACCGATGAGTTTTATCAAAACAATAATTATCGATACAGACAGTGGGGTGATATAACAACACCGGAAGTTCAACAATACAACAATTTCCTCAAAACAGGAATGTTACCATATTATCCAAGTATCAACTATTACAGTTTTGATAATGAGATTGATACAATAACGAGGCCAGAATGGTATGAGAAAAATGAGTGGCCATGGGATATCACATGGAAGAATGATGGCCATGTATATATACTACCGGAACAATATTTGGTAACCATGGAACCAAGACCAGCCATTCCATATAACGAGAAAAATGAGGAATTGGAGATGTGGGAATTATTATATAATCATATCACATCGTTAGGCATTCCGGTTACATCCACATGGATGAAACATAAGATGAAGGAGTTGTATAAGATATCATATAATTTCGATTATGCCAATGATACCGATATCAATAATATAGTATACCATGTGAGGTTTGATTTAAGATAAATATATACAGAAACTTATGAATAATATATTCACAGAAATGATTATCCCACAGCTTGGGGATGCAACTTTTCAAACTGATTTCACTGCTTTTTGTAATGCAATGAAGCAAAACATTGAGCGTTTAATCTCCGTCCAATATACAAAAGGTGAACCGGGTAATAGTGTATACACAACATTGGTACATGCAGGATATTCCGAAAGTAACGATTTGACCAATATAAGTGCGTGTATCCTTAATACCATTTTTAACACAGATGTATTTACAACAGATTCAACATCTTTGGATGTTAATAATATTCTTGAAGGTACTGGTGCAAATATAATGGTGGATCATGATTACTTTACCAGTGGTGGTATTGCACCATCCATTGTGGTTGACGGAGTTGAATATAAGGTGGCACCGGCATTTATGAATAATTTTGAGGGGATTGATATTAGCATAAATGTGGATGATGTCACCGGTGTGGCATACCTTGCAAGTCCTTATATATTCATTGATAACCGTATTGCCGGTCTTAATAACATGGTACGTTATCATTCCAAGGATATTGAAATATACAAGACATTTCATGATTTTTCCGTGGCCATATATGGTGAAGGTAGGTATGATAATGATCCAACACTTGGTCAAGATCCAAATAATCCGGCTACATGGACATGGGAATTTGAGGCGGTACAAATAGTTCCAAAACTCTATTTCGATGATAATATCAATGAGTTTTGCTGGGATGTTAATGGCCAACAAACGGGTATTACCGCCCAAGGCATCAAGGGTGATGATGGCGCTTCCCCAAATGTGATTATTGCCATTGGTTCAAGACCGGAGGCCAGCTCAACAATTTATATCGATAAGATTGAAATCATCAATGAATCAGGAGAAATTGAATGGGCAACAAGAAATGCGGATGGAACTTGGATAACTAATGGTGGGGTTGAACTTGAGTCATCCAAACTCCCTAAGGATAACGATTTGGTATTGGCATTCTATTCTCCAACCCATACATCGGAAGGTGATTTATATGAAAACGCATTTCTTGGGAAAGTATATATCGATGGAACCGGAAGAGCCTATACATATGTGGGTTTTGATGAGGATGGTCGTTGTGATATTTTTGAGAGCATCCGTCTTCATGACCATTGGCGTCTAATGATGACAATTAATTCATATACGATCGGTGCGCCCCGTGGATATATTCTTCCAGCAGATCCTGGTCAGGCGACAGCAAGTCCGGTTACTGTATCCGACAAAGCCCATATAACATATTCCGAAAAAGGTACCTCGGATAGTACAGGCTATGCAAAATTACACTCGGCACCGGTGGCCTCAGCAAATACCCATATGAGTCAAACCGATAATCCAACGACAGATCATATTGGTGATTGGACTATGGATTATAATGTAGGTATTCAAGGTGGATTGGGCGTTCAGGGACAAACAAATCTTCATGGCGAGACGACAATTCATGATAATACTTTTATGCAGGGCAATGCATCAGTTCAAGGAAATCTTGAAGTTCAAGGTATGATAACCAGTAGAAGTTTTACTGTTACCGGTATGCCTTTCGAAACAACCATAGAATCACCAAAACTGGCATGTATGTCCAGATTTAAGGAAGTGGCTTACTCTCTCAGACGTTCAATTGATTTAACCGCCAAAAAATTCAATTATAAGATAGTTATGTCCGGAACACTTGAATTAAATATTGGTGTATTATCTGCATTTAATGCCAATGATTGTATATTTGCACCACACCAAGCAATTTCCGGATATGGCCCTAATTGGGATTCAACAGGTTCATATAGTGGTGCGTCCACATTGGATGGTAATCAAACAAGAGCCTTTGGAAATACTGGTTGTAAACAGAAATCCAAACTGTATAATGTTGTAAAATATGAGATTCCATTTGATCTTACTAAAGCGGTTACATCCAATGCATTATATAGTTCAGTCGAAACCCGTCCAAATATATTTGGTTATGCAAATGTTTCCAATTCCGTACAATGGAAAAACGCACCACAAACAAGAGGGTGTTTTAAAAATAGCAGGGATGGCATCTCGTTAAGATTTGTAAGTACAGGTTTTAATATACGGACATTTTCAGCGGCTGGTTTTATTACCAAGGGTTGTGATATTAAAAAGACCATTGATACCGATGGAGTTTTGGCAAGTAATATTAACTCAACATGTACTTCACTAATTAGTGACACAACGGTAACTGCAGCTGCTACAAAAGAAAACATTACAACCATAAATTCCGATAAGGGAATTATACATTGCATCACAGACCAAGCAGATTCACAAAGAAATACGTCTTCCAATACTGAAAATAACTATGCCATTCATGGTGTAATTAATTATGCACCATATAATTTAAATATTGAGTATTACTTTGATTTATTTACAAGGATTTTTGAGACAGATTATTCATCATGGAAGACATATTCCAATGATGCAGATACCTATTTCTGTAATAATATGGACTTTAATATATTCCTTAATATTGTTCCGGTAGGTTTTGTATGCTGTAAATATGGGACTCCTCAACGGGAATATCATGCACCTATTTGGAATGCAATTAATGTAAATAATGAAGGTTCCAAATCAATACGTTCAAATATTTTTGCATTGGATAACAATATGGATATATTAACAACAGTATTCGATAGTTCATCTTCATTTAGCCCATCAACATTTATCATTAATGGTCCCACATCGCTTGATATTTCACAGCTCAATAGTGGAGAAACTCTTTATACAATAGATAACGCTCTTATTTCCAATAAGTTTTCAAAAGCCTATTCACAGGAAACCGCCGGAAGTGTTATAAATGGGCCACAAACCGTAATAATGAATGGTGAGAATGTATTTTCACAATATTTGTTAGGGGTATTTGATTGCCCTAATACATCCACTGGTACGGATAGAATTAATTGCATCTCATTTGATCTTCTTGGTGCAAACTATTTCGACATTACTCCATCATTGAGGATGGTGGAAAATAATATCAAGATATGTCCTAATAATCTAAATATGGGTACATGGGAATCGAATAGTAGCGGGAATGCAATTGCATTTAAATTAGCCGAACCAATCCCATTATCCATTATTCCGTATGAGGGATACATTGGTTCATATCAGGTTTCCGGAGGTAATGAAGGTAGAGTAAAGATAGGATGTTGTAACTTCAAATCATCCTCAAATGCAAATGGTGAAGCCGTTGTATTCAATGGATTACTTGTATATCCATTTACACCATGTATAATTATGAATCCTTCCAATGCTCAATCAATTAATGATTCACAAAATGATGCATATACCGGAGGTTCACATAAAATATCACATGGTCGTATGATGGGTGTTACAGATGGCTCCATTTCCGGTATGATAACCATGCTTAATAGTTCCAATACATCAAATGTACCATCCGATTGGAGCGATTATGCAAGTCAACAATCAAATAGTTCAACCACCAATCCAGATACTTCAATGGATGAGGATATATCCACGACGTTGTAACATAGTATAAACATTATATTTATTATATAAAGGTATATAGGGGAAACCCGATAAGAAAAAAAGTTTAATAGTATGAACATGTACAAGGTTTTGACCGGACTTGATTTTTCCGGTAAGTTGTTTGAAGCCAAGGCACAAACCGCCATTGGTAATGAATTAATCACAAAGTATCGCACTTATTTGGTGGCCAACCCTGCTACGTGTGGTACTGTTAATGCATTCCTTCGTGAAGCCCGTAGTCTTTCATACGATACAGGTATTCAGGCACTCGTTGAGGTTCTTGCAGAATCCATTAATGCCAACAAGTTCGGTTGGGCACTCGCCAGTGTGTGTGAGTCCATCGAAAACGGTGGTAATGGTCACAGCAACTACCTTCAAATGCGTGCAGTTGAGCAAGTTCGTCCTATGCTCGAAATGAAGGAGGAGGATATTGTCTCCTACATTAAATCCGGCGCTCTCACAGATGTTATGTATGTGGAACAATTCCGCAATATTGCAAAGGCTGTTTATCGTGCACAGCCGGTGGTCGAATATTCTGACCAGTACACTGCAGTTCACCCGGTTGCCCTCTGTGAAAAGGGTAAGACTGGTTTCTACTTCCATGCCGGTGGTCATCTCTTCCGTACCAACGAGTCCGGTATTTATGAGGTTACCCAAAAGGACGTTAGTCGCGAGTTCCTTGTTGTCGCCAACATGATTGAATCTGGTATGGTTCAACTCAAGGATGGTGCTCTTGTAATGGAGACTTTCGGCCGTGCCTATAAGGTTGAAGAAAAAGATGAGCAGGTTCACTGCACAATCACGCTCGAAGGCACCACTACGGAATACACTGTCGACCAGCTCCGCGAGAATAACAACTATCTTGTCAATGCCGCTCCAACCAATCAAAAGGCATACCGTGCCAGCATATTGGAAGGTTTTGCAAAAGTTGTTGAGAACTATGACAACATCGCCATCCTCAATAATGTTTCCATCATCAATAACAACAATGACAAGTTCATCGTTATTGAAAATGGTGGTAATGCATACGCCAAGCTTCTCCGTACCAACCGCAGCCAGCCTTGGGAGGTTACTGGTGACATCGCTCAAATCGTTGAAGCCGTCAAGAAGTACACCCACATTGACATCACCAAGCTCTATGAGCAATCCATCGAAGGTGCCGTTGCAGCCGCCACGGAGAAAGAAGGCCAACAAGTGAAGGAAAACCTCGAGAAAGAGGCTATGGATAAGCGTAAGGCAAAAATTGCCGAGCTCACCGAAAAGTACAAGGATGACCCAACCCGGCTCGCCATGCTCTCGCAGATTGCTGCAGACCTTGCAAGTCTCGAGTAAACCAGTTACGAACATTTTTCGTTCCGATATGGCCATAAGAAAAGAACCTCTATGGGGGTTCTTTTTATTTCGCATATAACAAGAGTTCTCCTTTACCCCTTTATAGTTTATTAGGGCAAAGGAGAACTCCTTTTAGGGCGCAAAAAACCGCGCTAATTAATGCATGGTATCATCATCGAATGCTTCGGTATCGATTGCATTAAACTGGATGCTCACATAATGATCCACGATATCGGTTTGTACGGTAATTCCACCAGTGCTGATGGATGCTTTTGCCAAATTGCTATTAAGACATCCTTCATAGCAGTCACGTATAAGGCCAAGGAAACGCTCGCGGTCGGGAACGGAAGCGGAAGGCACATTATTTTTATTGGTGCCATTAACCCATGTCCAGCTAACAGCATTCATCATATTGAGAGTCCTATCCAATTCGTCATGGGGATTCTCATCATCTGTATAGAGGATATCCGCCATAGCGTTTTCGAAATTCCGGTCGAACAACTTAAAGTCTTTTTCCGTGAGCTCGCTGGAGATATTCACTTCATTTTCATAGGCAATACACATATTGCGGGCTGCAAGATAGTCGGATAATGCACCGAAAGTATGAGGTTCATCATGTTCCACATGTGGATTAACCTCGTCTTTATGACCTTGCGATTTAAGGTATTCACTTCGTGTCATAATATTGGGGGTTTTGGTTTAATTACGATTACGTTTCTTCGATCCGTGGTTGTTAGTACCACGGGGCTGGCCTTCCGTAAGGGCACGGATAGGGGTAAGGAATCGAAGGGATTCAAGGTAGAACTGCAGGCGAGTGGCCATGTTCGTGAGGATTTGTTTTGTTTTGTTTTTCATGTTATTGTGTTTTTAATATTTTTTACATTATCGTCCAAACCGGACTTGTTGATTTAGGAGTTCAGAAGTTCTTACCAATAAATGTATTATCCCATTCGAATGTCCACACATAGAACTCACTGGCTTTGAGGCGGAGTGCAACCACCACCTTGATGGGGTCTTTGTCACGGCCAAAGGGGGCCAGCTGGGACATACCTCCGCAAATATCAGTACCTGTCTTTTTGAAGATAAACACGGTCTTTTTCATGGCATCCCGCTTATAGTAGAAACCAAAGTCGCGCCTGTAAAGATTCGGGATACGGTACTCCTTGGCGGCAACAGTTTCATCGAAACATTCGTCTTGAATAGCCGTGAGGTAGGAAACGAGTTCCTTTTTAGTCATTCTTGTCGGCTTGTACTCCGGGTTTTGGTAAAAATACTTGTCCATTTTATGTTCCTTTCATTTATGTTCAATTATATATAAACACAAAGAATGAAATATTAACATGGATTTTTCACTTTTTCCCACTTATCATTACTGCCCCACCTTCTCCGGTATTTCTGTAGTGTACATTCCTCCGGTGGAACCTGACCATTAAGGTTCATGATATAACCCTTTACGAAGTTTTCATCAGTAATAGGTTCTCTCTTTATTTCATAACCATCAGTGGTTAATCCAATCCCTTCAATTCGTATGGTTTTATTAAAAATCTGATTGATACGTACAATATTATCATAGCTTGCTTCGATAAATACGTTTTTCAAATCAGCCGGAGTATCTTTCCAAAAGTACTTGGTTATATTGAGCCATATATCGAATGTACTATCATGAGGATAGATACCATTATATATATGCTTGTACATTACCTGATTGGTTGTGGGACTATTTAATCCACCGAGTTCCTTTTTATAGGAGCCGAATTTGACATAATCAAATGGCTCCATCATTTTTTCAGACCAAAAGTTATTACCACTATACCAACCCATTTTGAGAGATGGATATACGAAGCGGGCAACTCCAACAAGCTTGATGAGTTCGTTAAAGTCGGCATCACCACCCATAAATCCAACACAGGTAATTGAGTCTTTATATGGCTCAACAAGATTAGATAATGTTTCCATGGTAAGCTGGGTTCCTTCATCTTTCCATAGATGTGGGGAGTGACATCCATCACAATGATGTGGACAATTCGTTAGGTTTATGGCAAGAGTGGTCTCCCCGGGAAATTCTTGGAAGACCACTTGTGCATTTGCAAACTTTAACATACACAATTAGTTTTGTTGGTCGCGCTGTTTATCACCTTGCCATTGGCCATTGTATACTTTATCAACCGGGGATGTCTTGGTGATACGTGTTTGAGCGATACGGGCGTGATCACCTATAAAGACATGTTCATGAACAGCCAGGAAACAACCCATATGGTCGGTTTGAAAACCTGCATCGAATTGGCCACAAACAATCTCGACGCCACAACGGACGCCACTGGAGCGGGTGATAAAGACCATGACACGGTCGTTAGGCATCTTACAACCTTCTTCAAAGATGACCTCATAGTAACCGGGTTTGAGTCTCCAACCAAATTGACCTGCGTAAGTACCCTTCTCCACTACACGGGACTGAGGAAGTTTGGTTTTACCCTCTGTGGGAATGACGCCGATACTATCGAGATGGAAGTTCTTTTCAAATGATTTGGTTTGTTCGTTATAATGACCAAATTCACGAACGGTTCTTAGACGAAGATCAATACCTTGTTGTTGGACGGCCTCAGGAACGTAGCCGGAGATGATGCCTTCTTCAACGATTTCTTTACCTGTAAGTTGCATAATTATTATGTTTATTTATTGAATATATTAACTTATATGATGTTTCTACATACGCTCTCCGGATAATTTTTACCAGTTATGTTTTTGTATCTTTGAACTAAATTCCTGCGATACTCGTTATAATTGGTTTCATTCTCCGTAAGTTGTTGGTATTTAATATACCCATCATAGTTTGGTTGTTTATTACGGATTATTTCATGTAATGAATCCACGAGGTCATCAGTAGTCCATCCCTGGACCGGATATATTATTTCATCGAAATAGTTGAGGAATGATGGATTGATATATCCAATAACACAATTTCCGGCGCATAACATATCGTTAATTCTTACCGTATTTTGGGCTTGGTCGGTCAATGTATAGTGGGGATAATCCAATGTGAATTTACACATTGCCTGAAGATCCCAACTATTGAAATTATCATAGCCGGTGGCCGTGATAAACTTTATACCCATTGTGGATTGGTATCTGGTTTGAATCTGATTAATTACATCAAATCTTAATGGTGTATCATGTACTCCGGAGAAGAATAAATCATACCGGACACCATTTTCACGTGCTTTTTGAATTTTCTCGCGGTATTCATCAAAGTAATGACTGTACCGAATGGGGACAAATATAAATTTTTCTTTCAGGTCATCCGGATAATAATCATAGTTTTCAATTAGGAAATCCCAAATTTCCATATTATGTTCACGGAGATATGGATATATCACTTCTACATCCCGCCATTTAGTTTGAGGATTAATATTTTGAATCTCAAAATGTTCTGCGTTATAAAATATTTTTCTCCGATATTTATCTAATTCAAGGACGTTCCAAATATCATCGAAAATTATTAAATTTACAATAATTATGGAATTGTCGAACTCCGGAACATCATAATATTCGATAATTGAATATGCCATGGAACGGAGAATATCATGGTATACCACGGTTACATGTTCCCCTTTTATGAACATTAAACGTTTACCATCCGGTGCATCATAAAAATATTCGCGTATCATTCTGTAACGTTTATTTAAAACAAACTAATCTGAAGACTACCGTCCACATTTAATATAGGTAATGCAGCACTTGCGAGGATCCTGTTGATAGGGTCAAGCACGAACTTTTGGTACATACGTTTTGCATCAACCGGAGCATATTCGTTTGCCCATTTTGGATATTTTGTTCCTTCATATGCAAAGTATATATCTCCATTTTTCTCGCTGGAACCCTTTACTGTGTAATATTTGAGCTTACCACCATAGATAGGTTCGCTACCAAGGTGATGAACATTATTAAGCCAATTATACATAGCCAATGCCTTAACATTGAATGGTGCCTTAGGTGCCGTGGTAAATCCGTCAGGGTCGGTATCCTGAATGACTTTTTGTAAGTATCCATTTACACGAAGGTTACCACTAATCATATCAATATCAGCTCCTTGGAATTCATTGAGGAACTTTTGCGACATGATATTAAGTTCTTGTGCGAGATATTTACCATCATATTCAAGAATGAATCGAAGCATTTGTTTAAGTTGCTTGCGAGCAATGGTGGGGTACGAGGACTTAATAACTTCAAGTCCTTTAACCTTAATAGGTAAGTCGTCTATATCATAGTACTTACCTTCTTTCCAAAGAAGAATTTGACCGTAACGTTTTTTGGTTTTGTGAAGCCAAACCCCACGTTTATTGACGGTTTCAAGCTCGAAGTCTTCAAGGTCTGCCGTATTGGGGCGTACATTGCGGGAGAGGAAATAGTCACGGAGGTGTTCCTTGTTATGCTTATCAAGGAACTCGGTATTAATCTTGAGAACAATTTTGAGTTTTTCCTCAAGGGTCATTTTCTCGGAGCCCTCGATGGTGTCAATGAGGTCCTTATAGGAAAGATATAGAGAGTCAGTATCACCATACACACAGGTAACTAATGAGTTATCATGTGAGTTCGCAAGGATTTGGTCAATAACATCCTTGGGTTTGAGCTTGATGCCAAGTTCATCCTGAATCTTCTTAAGATCCGGATTGGTCTGCCATGCAGTACGCCAAAACTCATTGAGGTGACGTTCCATGTGGTGGGTGAGGTTACGTCCTTCACCGGTAACATCGTTGGCGAGTGCGATATTAAACCAATAGAATGCCTGATGGGACGTACCACCGTAGATACTGTTCATCATAAGTTTAATAGCCTGTTCAAGGTTGGAGAGGTATGTAATTTCCTCTCTAATCACGCGGCCAATTTCATTCAACTCCGTCTCGGAAATACCAACAAGGTCTTCACCGCTGGTGAAGTTATAACCGAGTTCTCTGAGTTTGTTGACCTCGTCTTCCGTATATACATTGAGGACATCGTGGTTCAGTTCCTTTATACCCAATTCCGGGTGGTCTTTATAACAACGAAGGATATGGGCTATATCGTTAGCGATATGGGCATCCAGTTTCTTCGAGAGATACTTACTATATTTACGTTCCAAACGAAGGTTATTCCATACCTGTTTAAGGGTATAGTCCTTGTCGTTCTTATAAACGTGGCCATTGATGGACACAAAGTAGTTCTTATCCTTACGGTATGGAGCCAGCTTCTCCTCGTCAAGGTATTGGGCCACAAGGTCACCAAGTTTTGGCTTTGCGAGGGTGCCTTTGTTCTTGTAAACACTGGCACAAACCACAATATAATGCTCGGGATCTTTACGATATGGAGCCAGTTTCTCCTCGTCATAGAAGGTACCAACGAAGTTGTCAAATGAGATGTTGGTTACGATACCGGTGGTAGGATATAGGCCGGAGAAGTCATTACAACACACCAGTTCCCACAATCCGGCTACTGGAAGTTTTACATATGCACCAACCAATCGTCCACGTTCCACCTGCTCTTTGGGCTCGTAAACAATTTTAATGTTCTTTGTACGGAAGTGTTTAAGGATAAGGGATTCAGTTAACGCTATCTTACTGAAACACTGACCAATACGCTCTTTAGCATACAAGGAATACATATAGATATGATCCATTGTCTTGAACTTCTTATCGTTCAACTGGACAAGGATGCTATCGATTAAGTTATAAAATGTATACTTAGGAAAGTTATTGATATATAACTCTTCGAGGTTACCATCATATTCAACCTTATTGGCACCAAGGGCCTCATGGGAGATATAATCAAGATTCATTGATTCCTTAATAGGCATCACCTGTGTGTCCTCGGTGGAAATGACATCCATCATATCAAGTATGAGGGTATGAACCGGATACGGTATTTTGATGGTTTCACCCTTTATATTGGTATAATTATTATACCGAATAGTATGGGTATGGGAACCCATGGCCACCGACAGATTTGGATAGAAGTTCTTGATACGGCTTGTAATATAACACCAGTCGTATCCGATGGAGTTCCATCCGGCAATCACTGGTACCTTGGCAATAACATTCTCAAGGAAAAAACGAAGCATTCTTTCCTCGCTATCAAAGTATATGTATTTAAACTGAGGTTTTGGAAGGTTAAGGGTATGGTAGAATGGGATACTATCGAGATATGCATAGAACTGATCGGCAACCCATTGAATTTCGGCGTCAGATAAAGGTTTATCACCCATAACCACACTATTAAGGTTTGGTGATACCAACGATATGGTATGAATTGGTTCGTCGGCAACCGTTGGATCGGTAAAATCACCCATACCGATCTCACCATGTGGGCCAGACTTTAACCGGGTTTCTATATCAAACGCATAGAGTTTTGGGAATGTTTTACCATCTAATTGGACTTGAATGTCTGGGGCAAGATTGTAGATAAACTCCTTGATATCAAACTTACTCGGATTGGACGTGTATTTTGTATCACACTTTGCTTCATCCCATGTATTGAAACGACCTTCCGGGGTATAGAAATAAGTAAGGAATTTTTGAATGTTATCAAAATGCATAACCTCCTTATTACCATCCGGACGAATGAATGATATACTGAATTGTTTTTTATCCCGGGAATATTCGTAATCTAATATCATATTATTCAATTTTTTCATTAGTAATATATAGAACCTGATGGAAAATTAAAAGGATGATAAGAAAGTGTTTGTGATATAATTATTATATTTATAACGATACATAATATATATGAGACAACAAACACAAATAAATATTATTCGTAATGATAAGAAACTCCACTATATGGCGGAGTTCCATGACATGGGCATCATAGATGTCACCCACGGTGAATATTCGTATGTGGAAACCCCGGAAGGTATTCAATTTATTCGTAATCAGCGTTTAATTGATAATTTCGAGAACAATGATATTTGTAATGTGGTTCGTACAGTAAATACATGGACGCCGGAGACACGGATTTTTTCGAATTATTATATTCCACGCAATATCCAACAAAGACAGGTAACATTATTTATCCCCCGATACTCCATGGAATCATTTTATGACAAGGAATTTGGTGATGACCAAGAGATGCAGCTTTCCGGTGTCAAATACATCATTACGACATACATATATATTGCCGGTATAAAGGTGGTTCTTGGAAGTTATCTATTTGACCTTGGTAGCGCAAGGGCAACGAATGGAAAAGTCCATTATAAGATGGATGATTTTCAATTATGCGTCGATTTTAACATAGTCGATCCGATATCAATCACATACAATGACGAATGGCTGGGATTTCGTAAGAATATATGTATGGAACCGGAAAATATTAATAATACAGGTTCTGTGATACATATAGACCTTGATCCGGTAATTCAGAGCAGTGAAGGTGATTATTACATTCGCTCCTCCGAATTTATGGGGGGTATAACAAGCGTACCATTCGGGAAAAAGATGATTGATTTTTTACATGCAAATCTTGAATTTAATGGTGATGCAAATATAACCATTGATTTCAATGAGGTGTATAACGGGGATCTAAATCTATACCTTGCAGAAACATATGGAATGTGGGAATTTGATGAAGATGGTAATATTATTATTGACAATGGTATACCGGTTCCGCGTGAAAACGTAATCATTTTTGAACTCATTATTCGTGATAAGGAAAATGTATATTTTGAAACTTCAAGAATGCTCAAATCCATGCCGGAACATTCTATTTGCAGTTGGACTTTTGTAAAAGAATATATTCAACAACCATGGTCATGGTATAAGGATGGATTAATCCTTCAAGGTAGTGTAGAAATATATGATATTATGAATCTACCGGAAAAATATAGGGATAATCCAGATGAGATCCGGGATAGGCTTTCGCCGGTGGTTGATATTTTAACCAATGAAATCCCACTTAATAAGGAGACATATAAATTCCTTGTACCAACGGATGGTAGCATGATACATGATAGTACAATAAATCTTAATCTAATAGATATGAATGAATATAATGTAAGCGTTGTAAATAAGGTTCAGAAACAAGTCGTACAAATCAACAGACCGGAGGATTATAAATCCAATATTGTCCGTCCTGTATTTATCCGCACGGAACCACTTGGTGATATCACCATTCATCCGGCAGTATCCGAGAATATTGCCATCAATCTCAATAAGTATAAGTCCAAGGTGGATCTTTTTTATATACGTATTGAGGGTGTTGATTTTATTGAAATTGGGCGCACACCAACATCAGTGGTTTTTAGTATAGATGGTAATCTTCTACCAAATGAAAATACAGAAGGTATCGCATATATACTTGACGAGAATTTCAAATTGGTCATCACGACCCATTATAAATATGAGCAGTAAAAATGATTGATTTTTGTAGTACATTGGATGCAGTTACCCTCGATCAGGATGTCGACCTAATCATTCAGCAAATTGAGATGCTATTTGATACTCGATGTGGTGATGTGCTTGGTGATTATAACTATGGTACCAGATTTGACACATACCTATTTAACCCCAATATTGGAAACCGTATGGTGGAAAATGAAGTGAAACGTTATATTGAGGAAAATGTTGAACTATTTGGTTGGATGGTAAATGTTGACGTAGAGTTTATTGTAGGAACACAACATGATATTATGCTTATAAAAGTCACATTTTCAAAAGAAACGGAATCATATTCCAAAATATATAAGGTAACCCAAGGTGCGGTTGATTACATCTAAAAATATACATATAAGATATGAAGATTTTTTCAATGATACAAATGCAATATGATAAGTTCGATAAGGCAGTTCGTGACTATGTGTCCAACATGCTTAATAACTTTTCATATAAATACACAAATAGTTCAATTTTTGGACAATTAATCAATGTGGTTGGTAGTGCCATACAAAACATACTTTCGTATATAGAGGATAGTATAACGGAACAAAATATTTACACAGCCACTCGTAAGCGTTCCATATACAATCTTGCATCACTTTCCGGATACCAGCCATCCCTCGGAACTACAACGACATGCACGATTGCCATGTCATTCATGCCTAACAATAATCAAGGTAGTGATGTTGTTATTAAAAATAGAACCTCCCTTTCCTGTGAACAGAATGGTTCAACATATAATATTATTCTCCCACAGGAGGCTATTATACTTTCTCCTCGTATGGATAATACGACCAAATATCTTACCATCGCCGAGGGTAAGTTTGAAAGCCAGACGTTCCATGCAACCGGTGGTGAATTATATACAATTAATGTTCCTTTCCAAGGTGATTGTGACCTCGATTATCTTGAAGTTGTGGTAAATAATGATATATGGGAAAGAAGGGAAAGTCTATATGATATGGATCCTGAAAGCCATCAGTATATGGTACGTGTATCATTGAAGAAGGGAATTGATATTATATTTGGTAATGGACAATACGGTAAAGCTCTTGAAAATGAAGATAATATAAAGGTCACATACCTCCTTCATAATGGTGAAAATGGTAATTTAACCAATGGTGATAATACCAATTTCACATTCATTGATTCGATTTATGATACACTTGGTAATGAAATAGATGGAAATACGATTTTGAGTCTTGTTCTATGTGATAAGGATAATGTGAATAGCGGTACAAACTCCGAGGATATTGAAACAGTCCGTAATATGATTGGCCTGAATAGCCGCTCGTTGGTATTGGCTGACCCAAAGAACTACAAACAATACCTCAATAGATTCTCGTTCTGTGGTTACAACCGCACATGGAGTGAGCTGGGTTCCCTTATTATTAACAGCCTCATATTGGCAAACTTCAAGATTAAGATGACCGATGGGTTGGATTACTTCAAGCTCAAGGAGGAGGACTTTTTCCTTTCGGAGCAACAAAAACAATCCATCATATCCCATATTAATAAGACCGGTCAGCAACTTGCCGGCGCTGTATTCAATGTGTTTAATCCGGAAGTTGTCAAATATGCCATGTATGTTTATGTTAAACTCAAGGACACCACATATGATACTTCATATATTTCGAATCAAATCCGTAAGCTGGTTGGCGGTTTCTTCGCCGATATCAAGTCCGATATATTTATTCCAAAATCGGATATCGTCCACCTTCTGAAGGAAAATATTGATGCAATTGATGGTGTTAACATATACTTTATCTCCGACCGTAATGAGCAGGCTCTTAAGAATCACTACTATGTGAACAAGACATATAACTACGACCCATCTCGTGGTACCTATGATATCAAGGAGGAGACAATATATCTATATGATGGTGAAAATCCAAACATTGGCCTTGATAGCCACGGAAATATTTATCTTGATAATGCAGACCAATTCCCGGTATTGATGGGTGGATGGTCATTTATCAGTTCCACTGATGATGAACCGATTACCCTTACTACTGTTATTGATCCGTTAACAATAATTTACGAATAATGAAGACACTATTGGACTACATATTTGAAGCACGTGAATATTTCAACCCAAATATTCCATTTGAAGTAATTGATAATGTTTTCAAAATATACTTTGCTCCGGATGATGCAGAACCGGATGATCATGAAGTGGATATCTATAATGAACTTAAACAATGGCTTCCGAAAAATATAAATAGTAGTATTTTGCTTGGTATTCTTATGGTATATTGGTACTCCGAAAACGGAATGAAAAATCATTATAGCAAGGATGGTGTGGAACGATTTGTTAAGTTTATAACCTCACAACCCATTTCCCGTGTGGAAAAAATCATTGGTGCCGGTAGTGAAGGATTAGTTATTCAAATTGGTAATGGAAAGGTAATGAAGATTCTTTTTGATACAGATTTTATGAGTTCCAACAAAAGAACGTTGGAAACCATGAAACGAATGATTGGAAAACACTTTGAAACTCTACCCGATATATATAAGGTTACCGGCAATTACGTCATTCGTGAGGATGTTAAACCAGCCACTGCAAAATGCAGGGAATACTTTAGAATAGCCACCACAAAATACTCCGGACTTGAGGATGTAGGTGGTACCATGGAGAGAGGATTTGCACGTGGTAAAATATATGATGTTAATATTGCAGTTCCTAAAACAAAGGAGATACAAGAGGTACGTAAATGGCTCCTCAAATTACGTAATGAGTTGTATACTATAGGGATGGAGATTAAAAATAACTATGGTGACTTCAAACCCGCAAACCTCGGCGAAACAAAGGATGGAAGAGTCGTATACTTTGATTGGTAAGAAAATTTATAACATATGATAGAATTTGTTGATATAAAAGATGGTAGGATATTTAATGGAGACAAACCATACGTATTTTGGTTTGAAAACGGCCAGTCCGTTAACCTAAACTATGTACGTAAAATTTGCTTCATATCCACCAGTAATGTTGTTCAGGCCAGAGTGGAGTCCGATACTTTTGCCTTGCTTAATATGGGGCAAAATATCCCTGATATATACAATCCGGAGGAACAAGGTGAAATTATTAATGAGAAGCTTTACATGGATCTCGCTGATTTGAAGACTGAATACTTCACATCCACCGGTACACAATACAATAACTTTTATGTCCATATGATATACGTACTCGCCAGTTCCAAGGAGGCCGGTGAAATACATGATTCATTATATCTTGTGGATGATGATGGCGAGCATGAGTATGAGATTGCTGCCGACTTCTATGGTGATAACGAGATTCTCAAAACCAACCTATCCAATTTCGATGTCCATATTCCGGAGTCCATTCAAAAGGCCATATATGATGTGGATGTCCATGAGGAATCCAACGACAACATAGTCCTGAACCGTAAATACAAGGAGCTCCTGATGAACTATTGGGACATTATTGCTAATAAGGGTTCATACAATAGTCTTCAAAATAGTCTTGCTTGGTTTGAGTGGGGTGACCTTGTCCGTATTGAAGAGTTTTGGAAACGTCATCATGAAGGTATGGAGGAATATTTCCTCACGAATCTTAATCATGAGCTTGATTATGAATTTATTACAGAATTTCTCAATAATACAAAGACCACATATATAGGTCTTTATATGGCCCTTGATAGGATAAGTAAACGAAATGGGAAAGTCCAATTTGATACCGAAGGTAATCCGGTTCTTACACAAACCATAACCAAGTGGCAACTTATCGATCTTTGCCTCAAAATGACGTTACTCGGTAACTTCTATTCCACATACTTTACCCCTATTCATATTGACACCATACATTCCACATTGGAGCATTGGGTGTTCTCATATACCATAAAAGTTCTCCATACGGAAGGTGTAGACCAATATATAACTATTAATAACGTACGTACGTTCGATATGGTGTATGATAAGCGGGTTAAGATGATGGATCATAATAACAAGGCATATTCAAATACATTATTCATGAATCCAATTGATAATGGCTCTGTATTTGGATATGAGAGGAAGAATATGCAGGAAATAAATTCAAACTTCCAAATCACCGGTGAGATATTTAATTATCATATGGGCGGCACCTACGGTGTTGTTCATTTTAAGGTTACACCGGATGCACCTATATTGGCCGGCGATGGAAATGACCGCATCTTCCGTGAGACTCTCCATTGGACGACTAATGGAGAAGAAGGCTCGGTGGTCACATATGTGTCGTTGGAACCGGTATGTCCAACCCGTATTGATGAGGAAACCAATGAAGCAATCCCGATACGTATGGGGACTGGATTGACCAGCTGGATGTTCCTACCCGAATTTGAGCTTGGTTTTATGAATCCCGGTCATTATACACTTACATTCCAATTTGATACTCTTTATGGTAACACATGGACAAACACTGTGAAGGTGGATATTGAGGATAATACCTATAATCATATTAACCTTTATAGAGTTATCAAACGCAATGATTCTGAAACGTTTATCCCAACAGATATAACTATAAACAATGATTCCGGTTTAAACTGGCTTAAATCATTTCAAATCAATTCGGCATTGGATGCTGAGGGTGATTTTGAATATCGTGAACATAATGTTTTTGTAAAACCGTTCTATGGAGATTTGGCTAATGTTAACCATACAGTAATCTTTGATATTCCTATTGAAACTGATATAATAAGGATCGATAATATTGATATTAATATCGGTAATATATCAACAAGAAACCGGTCGGATGTTCTTGATTTACTTAATGAACATATACCTCATTATATATGGATAGCCAGCGATCCTGTTCCGGAGATGCGTATTATTGGAGTATGTAGGTATTATGGTACGGAAAAAGAACCGGATAGACCATTCATATGTGAAATAAAGGATAATACGGGTCAAAATATTCCGGATGTAATTCTCAGTTTCAGATTTCATCCATTCATGCATACATTAGTTCCACTTTCGGAAGATATTATTCGACAAAAAGACCTTGTATATGCAACTCCGCATCTCGGCCATAGTAGGGATATAGAAGTCCGCAACTGGATATTCACAAACAAGACAACCGGGGAAATATTTGAATCATATCTCACCAGTAGACGGTACTATGAGGATGGACGTAATCGTGGGGACTTCGGTACCATTGAAAATTATGGTGGTCCACAAGGATGGTTTATCACACCACAGGAACCAATAAAACTCAAACCGGGTTATTATAATATTAAACTCCAGTATCGCAAAGGAGAATCCATACAGGAGTTTGATATCAATTCAGCATTTTTACTTGAAAAATAAACATAAAAATTATGACGCATACCTATATTATCAATGTAGTTGCACCAATTCATAGTATTAGTGATAAATTGGTGAGCTATAACAAATATCCAATAGTATGTATTTCAAAAAAACCCATCGATGATATATTCAAGAATGAGCAGGTTCAAAATTCCATTGACAAAACATTGGAGATGGTAGGTGATGCCTTGTTGGATAAAGCACTTATTCATGTCCGTGTTGTGGACAATAAGGCCAATGTAACTGATTATGAATATATGGTAAATAAAGTCATTTCAATATGGAGGTAATGTTTAATGAAGTTTTTCAAAATTTGAATTTTGTTTACATATTCATGTGTAATATAGTAACCTATTTGGTTATTAAAATTATTCCAAAAGATTTATCAACAATATGGAAACGTATTATCAGTACAGTCATCGCTGTACTTTTAGGCGTTACCGGTATCCTTTGGTTTGACTATGATAAAGAAGCCATTTTCTGTAGTTTCTTTGTTCAATTTTTAATGTATGATTATGTAATTAAATCATTTATTGAAAAGTACGGTTCAAATAAAAAAGATATAGTGGTAAGCGATAAATAAAATTAGTCACCCATGAAATTTTTAAAGTGTTTAATTGCATATAAGGGTGATAATTATTACAGTAGTAGTAATTTCAATGCGAATGTAAATATGACTGAATCATGGGTCATGAGACCTGGTGATTCATTTATGATATGTCAATATAATTATCGTGGACATGGCCCAATTGGATTAACACGATATAATGCAGAATATTCATATGGGGATTGGCTGGGCCGAGTGTGTAATGATACAATTGCCACAGTCCAACGACCAATGGGTTTTGCTGGTGTAAATTGGTTAATTACTTGTAAAGAACGTAATTCGGGTGAATTGTATCTTGAAATTAAAATTAACAATTATAATACATCAGCCGCCGGTGGTTCATACTCCAACACAATGGAACTATTTACGGTAAAACCAGTTGAAGTAATACATGATAGTTTTGAAAAAAGAATTCAGGCATGGAATGATTTAAAAGCAGCTTTTCAACAAATTACACCAGATAATACAACCATTGACTGGAATAAGGTAAACCAACCGGTACCAATGTGGCAATACCTTAATACAAATGGTTTAATTCGTAATACAAGAATTAATATTAATAAATATACCATGGATGCGTGGTATCCTCCAGATAGTGCAAATACTTTTCCACCGGCAGCTCCTTCGAATCAAATTAATTTATTAAGTGAAAATTATTTATCCGGCGATGTAATTCAATATATGGATTTAATTCAATCCTATATAGATATTGAAAATAGAATTAAACATTTTCTACAAACATGTGGAGAAACCCAACCAATAGTAGCAACAGCGGCATCCCAAATTACATCAAATTATCATTGTCCAACTGCCCATAATTTTTCCAATTTACCAATAGTTTGGTGTGGGGGTTTATATGCGACTCCTCCAGGCACGACCAATATAAATGGAAGTACAAATTCATTCTGCCGTTCTATTCTATCCATTAAGTGTGGTGCGGCAAGTGAAAAAAATATTGATGGTACACCTGTTGATACAACTAAAGAATCCGGATATTTTAATTGTGTCGATGAACATAATAATCTATGTGGTTGGTGTGTTCCTCAAACAAGGAGCCAACAGGCCAGCAGTACTGCATGGCAGGAAACCGATGATAGATTTCCGGCATATAAAGCAGGAATAGTGATGAATGATGGTGGTTATTACATGTCAATTCATACCAGTATGATGAGACCACTATTAATAGATAATAGTAATGCAATGAATGACTTGCAAAATGCTATCCCTGCACCCACGGGATTAAACTTCAACACTTCATGTTTACCATGCATGGCAATAGTGGATGATGCTGATACGTTGTGGAACCATATGTTATTACGATGGGGGTATATTAATGCATCGACAAATGAAATTACTACACCTATATATATGTGGGTTCAAAAATCCTATATTCCTTGGGATAATGGAATTATAAGATCTTCACGGGATATCAGTGAATCCGGAAGTAATTTTTATGGTACATGGGGATCATATGGAGTTATAGTATCCACATTTGAAACCAATAATGGAGGTAATGACGTTAATGATTCAACCCAAATATATTCACCTATACATTGTCTCATCATGCCATCCATAACATCCGATTGGCCAGCACTTGATATTTATGGTATTAACAAGTCAAGAACTGTATTTGAAAGTGGGATTACAAGTTACTATGAACAAGATGAGGGTTGTTTTGAATATAATACGGTTAGAACCACAGAAGCCATGCCACACCAAGGCCCAGCTGCTGGTTCCGCTGGATTACAATGTATTAAAATTTACAAAACGATTGCCATGTCAACTCCAAATCATCTAATATCAGAGGATATACCTCCTATTTTATAAAACACGAAATAACAAGCGAACTCATCTGTCCCTTTATAGTTATACGGGGTAAATGAGTTCGCTTGTTAGGGCGCAAATAAATGCGCTATATGCAGGTTTATTGAATGAACGTTATACTATCATTTACGATGACATTACGAATGGAGTCTGTTTTAGCTTCCCATTCTTTGGCTCGGATACGAAGTTTTGGGATATAATTAGGATCTTCGGCGTACACACCATTAAGTCCGGCAAGATATTGTTCCCTTGTTTTAGGTTTTGTTTTATTAAATTTCCAGTCGTCCCATAGAACACGGTCAAGAACAGAATGTTGCCAATTAATATACACACCATATCCGTTAACTTTTGTATTAGGGATTTGTAAGGTTGGCCGTCCTTTGGTACCAATATATTTCATACCATAAAAGTTCCTTGCATTCCGGGCAAGTCTTGAGGTACCGGAACTTGATTCAATGATAAATTGCGCCATAATAATCTCCGGATACCATGCACCGGATTGTATGCACATCTTATACACTTCATCCAAATCCTTTGGAACGGCAGTGCGGGAAGTGGCATAACGGCCGGCAAGAAGTTCTATATTTAGGTCATATTCCGCCACCTCGATATATTCCTTGAGACGTTGGTTTTCCTTGCGGGTCTTATCCCATTCACCGGCCATACAGATAGATGTAATGAATAGGACAAAAATAAGAAGAATGATTATTAACCACGTTGTCCAATAACGACGGAAATCAAGGACGAGCTCGGTTTCACCAATGATTCCTACACGTTCCTTATCATACTCTCCAAGGTATTCAAGGGTTTCAGCGTCATGAAGACGCACTTTTTGATTTAATACTTTCATAACTAAATATATTTTTGGGTTTTAACGTTCAATGATATATTCGAATGGCTTGAACATATCTGCAATGGTCATACGGAAATCCGGATGGAATCCGTCCAGTCTTACCATCTTACCATTCATGACCCGGTAAGCCCGCATCCTTGTCTTATCGATTATTTTGAACCATAGTTTGACAGCGGCATCCGTATTCCATTCTACACAACGAAAGTATACAGCACGGATACCAGTATTTTCCGCCGTGCGGATTATATTGAGGATATCACAAAAGCTCCCGGCTTTTGATTCAAATAATGTCATTGGATCTAATTTTTCCTTCATGTTTATATATAAACGAAATGAACAAAAAATTAACAAGGTTCTTAACGAACCCTGTTATTTTGAAGTGTTTACCTATTATTGTCGCAACCATTTTAATGAACGTCCAACAGATGAATATTTGAACCCAGCCGCCACAATGGACATAATATCATAAGGTTTATAATAATTACGACAATCGTAAAACAATACGGTTTCCTTATGGGTGCGTTCCTTAACATCATCAAAGATAAGGTGATCATGTTCAGGGGTTGGGGTCATTAGGAGGATAACATCAGTATCTTCGACACTCTTTAAAAGAGAATCGAATACCTCGATATTCAGGTTACCAACATATTCATCCTGATTGGCCGGATTTGATATAAACCGGCGAATATTATTATTGGCGAGTTTGTCATATACCTTGATGGTGACTCCGGAAAATCTACGTAGGTTATGAATAAGGTCAAGGAACGGGGATTCACGGATATCATCGGTACCGGCCTTGAATGCGCCACCCCAAACAGTAATGGTTTTATTATCTATTTCTTTTAACGTATTCAAAAGAAATTGAAATGGACGCTGCTTGGCATCATAGTTGATACTACGGGTGGCATCAAGTAGACTATGGTTGATATTTAAGTCATCCATTTGACAATTCAATGATGCCACATCTTTCGGGAAGCAGCTACCACCATAACCGATACCGGCCTGTAGGAACTTATCGCCAATACGTTTATCCCTACCAACCCCGTTCATTACATCATCAATATCGGCACCTACCTTGGTACACATATCAGCCATCATATTGGCAAAAGAGATACGCATGGCAAGCATGCTATTGGATGCATATTTGATAAGTTCGGCTGATGGAATACTACACTTAAGTATGATATCCGGATCAAATTCCATGCTTATGTATAGATCCTCCATTTTTATACGAATATCAACGTCGTCATATCTGGTACCGATAACAATACGATCCGGAAAATTGAAATCTTTAAATGCTTGACCTTCTTTTAGAAACTCCGGATTATCAGCAACACCAAAACTTATATACATGGGGGAATCATTGAAGACCTCCGGATGTTCTTTTATAAAGTTTGCATTATAGGTTTTTTTAATATTTTCACGGAACTCCGTACATCTTTTGGTAATTTCGTCAGATATAATGGATTCCACCTTATATGTGGTGCCGACTGGTACAGTGGACTTAACCACCACTACCATATTATGATCCATCTTTTGACCAATGGCATGTGCCACTGCATAAACTGCTGAAAGATCGGCGGAGCCATCTACCGATTGTGGAGTACCCACTGCAATGAATACATAATCCGTGTTATGTAATGCTTCATCAATACTTGTGGTGTAATGCATATTTTTGATAACATCCGGATAATGCATGTACTTATCAATACCGGCCTCATATATTGGTGAGATATGATTCTTTAGACCTTCAATACGAGACTCAACATTATCCACAAGCCATACCTCGGTTCCGCGGCTGGCCATACCAAGGGCATTGACAATACCTACATATCCGGCACCTATAAATGTTACTTTGTGTTTCATTCTATTCCAATCAGATATTTTTGTTAGAACTTTTCATCGGGAATACCCACGTAAGATGTACGCCAGTCACGCCAGTTGGATGAATTAATAAATCCACAACTCTCGGAACCGTATGGACAGAATCCACGATAGATACATTCCGGCACCATCACATCAGCCATAGCAGGGTCGAACTCACGGATTTTTTTACGGACGTCCTCCCATGCATTACGGGTTTCCGGCGAGGCTTTATGGCAGAGACGTTTCTTGGATACATTAATAAGGGCTTGGGCATTTGCCAACACATCCATGTCGTTTTCAGCACCCTGTGGGAGTTCATCCCGGGGGACATCCAGCACTCTGCGGTCTTCACGTTGGCTATGGACAAACGGAATAAATCCGAGCCAGTGACGGACAAGGTGGACGGTTACCCACTGACGGATTCGTTCGAAGTGAATAATAAACTCCACGGCACGGATAGGGGAGTGTTCCTGCAGGAGTACCTTGTACTTAAACTTATCGGATGGCTCCTTGTCAAGTTCATGTTTACCGGCGGTACGGCGGGCAAGATTCATGGCACGTTTCCATGAACCTTCCACGGGTTCCACTGTGACCTTAATAGGGTCTTCGCTGGGGATGTATGTACGTTTCATATTATAATGTTTATTTAGTTAAATCCAATTCGATGTTGCTGTGGTGCTATTTGTTCCGGTTGCTGGGCTTCATTACCACCATCGATGGCATCCAGTCGGGCACACATATCATAGCATATGGTACCGAATGCTTGAAGCCACCATATACGTTGTTTTAGCTTACCACGAAGGAAATACTTGATACGATCCCACACCCACCAACGGTTATTACCATCCTGACGGTATCGGACATCATCCAGCCAAACCTGACAATAGCTTCTCAGGTCATTCATCGACCATTTATTATCGGAACGCAAACGGCGGTCTTTAGAGGTCTTATCCATACGTTTAATCATCTTTAGGATGTGAGTGTATGCCGTATATAGTTCCACGGTATTGAGGTCATGGTAATGTTTTACTTTATAGTTAAGGTTGATCTTTGCAGGAACCAGCATGTTATAATCCAACGGTGGATATTCAATGGAATTTTCGGAGTATTCCGAATTTTCGTCGTGTTCCCAAAGGATAACCTCCGTATCATTACTGTTTTTGGTGATACATCTTACTTTACCACCGGAATATTCTATTTTGTAGTTATCTGTATTACTTGCTTCCATAGTAGGATATTTTTTTACCAATTAAGGTACATAAAGTATTTACCAAAGTTTTCAAGGCCCTTTTGGATCCGATCATGATATTTTTCCCATTTTGGCCAATAATCCGATTGTTCCGGCCCATATTTTTTAACGAACCAGTAATAATTCCCGGTCATACGATCATGTTGGACCTGATGGAGCGAAAATATGATACTTCCAAGAATCCTTCGCCACTCCTTCCATGTAATACACGGAGGATACGCATTGGTCTTACGTGCGAGTGATTTGATGATGGGTAGGGCAAATTCTGCAATAACTACATCTCCGGCCCATGTAGGATCAAAATGAAGGTCACATTCTTCATCAAGTCGTATATTATAGACTTCTAAAATCTGGTTGGCATGCTCCACGGTTTCAACATCAAATGAGGCAATAGTGTCAAGATCACCATTATCCACATGAAAATATACTCCGTATCCACCGGTGAGATTGTCTACACCAAAAGTTACGGTCACATACTTATCCCATTTAGGATAGAACTCGCGGATAAGTTCTGTATTGGATTCAAACGCTACAATATCCGGTCGAATATCATCTTTGAGTCTTATCCAATTTTTATTGTTTTCAAAAAAAGCCGGTGTTAACTTCATAGATATTATTTTGTTTAAAATATGGAAAAACAAGGTATCTTTGACTCATATACCAAGTTCTTCCATATATTAAATTACAGGTATCCTACCCTGGGTATTACGGTTTTTTTTCAATTTCGCCGGATTTTTCGCCACCATAAATGGGTTTACCATGAACATATTTCACAATTTGTGAGGCCTTGCGGTTGTATTGGTCGACCCACCACTGGCCTGCCTTGATAGCTTCTGCCGCAGTGTTCCACTTCATGGCACCGTCCGGCCCGATAACATCGAACTTGTTGACCTTGACGTAGTAGTGGGTACCTTTGATGGACATGCCAGGGATATCCCATTTCATGGTACGGATATCATCATATGTGAATATCTGTTCAACAGGAAATTCCAGTGCCAAACGTCCCACCTCATCAATCACATCAACATGCATTCCTTCGTACTCAACAAACCATGTCAGATTATCAGCAAGGTAAAGATTGATACATTTAGGATCTCGAAACACCTCAAGACGATCGTTAAGGGTTTGATTTTCGAGGGTGACAGCTGCTTGAACCCAAGGAATGCCCATGGTACTTGATAATATGTCCACCGAGGCACCGAATGGGGTATCCGGATGAGGATGATATATGGTTCCGTCCGGACATATCACGGCATTCTCCACATATTCCTTACAACCTGCGGAAATTTCACGTTTACATATGGTGTTGAAGTGGTTGACAATATCCATTATGTCATTCGGCCGGAGATACCATTGTGGTTTCGTCCAATCCGGAAGTTTAATTTTACGAAAAGTATACATATTTAAAACTATTTGATTGAGATAATATTACGTCCTACACCACCATTACCGGTACCGGCGAGGTAAAGGTTATAGAGGTGACGATAGTTGAACATAAAATCGCCAGGTTTTTGATGACGTTTGACATCATTAAGCAGCTCATTGAGATAAGCGACGTGGGATTCACCGACGACATCGGCGCGAATATCCACATCCAAGAAGGTGATGATGTCACTGATACGGCGGCTGGATGCAATGGCATTGAGCTGGCCAATGTGTTTACGGATGGCGTATCCCACGCTGCCTTCGGTATACGAGGCTTTGTCGGCCTGACCGGCACTTTTTGAAATTTGAATTCTAACCATGATCCCAATGGTTTTAATTTCTTGTGTTCAGTTCGATTTTAGCGAGCAGCTTTACGATACCGCATATCAACAGGTTTGAAACCAATACTTTATCGAGTACCGCAATATCGGCTTCTCCTGAAACAATAAGATATGCGGCGCCGATAAAACCAAACACGATTAGGATGTTTGCAAAGGTGTTCCAGCCGGAGATTTTGTCGTTTGGCTTGTTCACTACCGGCTTGGTGTCAACATAAACACGCTCGTTGGCGTGCCCACAACCGGGGCAAGAAGTAGCATCTGCATCGAATGTTCTGCCACAATTAGGGCAAGTGGTCTTTACCATAAGTTTTTATTTTTTAAGGTTTCACGTTCAATTAGGCGTCGATGTCTTGAGGTGCGTTCATGGAGACCTCCTGAATCTTCCAATCGTATTTGGGAGCGGTTTCCTTGCAGAAGTCCAGTGCTATACGGGCACGCTTGATGGCTTGGAAGAACTTGGCATTCCAAATACAGCCGGTTAAGCTCGGAGTATAGGTGATGGTGGCTCTCCAACCAACATGGGCGATATCGCACTCGTAATAACCCTCAAGCATGTGGGTTTCACGGTTGATGGCGGTGATTACGTAAGCGTAACAATTTCCGGGTTGGCGAAGTCCCTGTAATCGAATATGGTATGCAATTTATCAGGATCTGCCGCGTCCGGATCCTTGGCGAACTCATCGGTGGTAAGAGCAATTTCCTTGCCATTCGCTTTCTTATATATGTGAAAATCTTTTGCGTTAGCTTTGAGTAATGTGTCATCAATATCAAACACAATCAAACCGGTCTCGTTTCCGTGGAGCGGCTTTGGGGATTCCATTAGTATGTATTCGTAGAGTGGTTTCATGGTTAAATAATAAGACTATCACGGTCAACATGATTGTAGGATATCCAACATGAATATCCGGGACAAAGTGGTTCACCACGTTCATCTTTCATGTAATGGGATGGGCACATCCAAAGACGACCACCTTGGGAATCGGAGTCATACCATTTGAGGTCACTCCCACAGTGAGGACATTTACCTCCGTTGAATGCTTTACGCTCATGCTTGATTACTCGGGTTATCCCAACAACCATAAATATAATGAATCCAACAAGGATTCCAATTGCTACGTATGGGTTCATAATTATGTTATATTTAATTTATACCAGTCGTAATAAAGACCTTGTAAGTTCATTTTATCAAAAATCTTTATTTTAATGAACGTTCTCATTGGGCCCTTTGTAACTTTGTTGGGAAAATGAAATATGCGATTATACGGCAAATAAACTATCAAATGAGAGGTGATATTACCGGATTGCTATCAAAGTTCTTCCCACCGGTATTTTTCTTATGTCCTTTAAAGATGGCATTTCGTTCCTCCTTACTGATTTTGTATCCATATTTTTCCGCCCAATTAACCGGAAGCATTATGACACGGTTCAATTCCTTGGTATTGGTTTGTGGATTGTAGCAAGGAATGGTCTTGGTGAATTTATCACGTATTGTTTTAATCACAAGGCTATGAGAGATAGCCAATTGCATGACATCTAAAATGAAATAGAAGTCATTATAAAATACGACAATCGCCATTTTTTCGTTTTCCTTGATATGTATACGCCAATAATTTATTGCATCCTCCAGCCAGTTAGCCGATATGAGGATGGATTGTCTGTCCCCAATATTATGAAGTGAACGTTTGGCGACAAAATGGTATGCGAAGTATTTACGATGGGCTATTGTTGTAATATATCCACATTCGTCCACATATGTGTCAAAGCCAATGACACAGTCGAGAACCTTGGGATGGTCGGTAATGGTACATCCATGGCGTTTCAAATCTTCCACGGATGTTATAAATTCATGTGCCCTTTGTTCAAGCTCCCTATATAGGAGTTCGTATTTACCGGAGCATGTTGTACGGTCTATCATGTTTTTTATACAAAATTATATTAATCAATAGCATAAATAAGCTCAGGTGATTGGGTTTCCACACAATCCACCACATATACATCATCACATGTTACGCTCCATTCGTGGGTGGCCTTCTCAATAGCCAACCTGCTGGCCTCATCCTTATCCTTTGACCTGATGGTGTATGAACACATTTCGCTTTGTCCGGTGGTAAAGTCCGGACATACATCCAAGGTCACATAAAAGAACTTGGCCTTGGTTATGCGGTTATAAATCTTTTGAATGAATATTGGAGTTTTCATGATGTTATTTTTTGGTTGATGTGGAGGAAACCTTTACCTTTATGGTACCGGATTTTCTATATGGACATGAACCACACATGGCCACATTCTGATTAATATCACAACCGGTAATACCTTGATTGACCTGATGTGTTTGATGGATACAATACACATCATATGTCTCGTAATGTTCATTATGAACTTCTTTGACTTCTTTGTTAGGTTTTTTCTTGGGTTGGTCTTTTTTGGGTTTCGATTGGATGGTATCTTTTTGGCTTGTACTTTGTTCGGTTGGGTATACCATTCGACCATCAATGACAACGAAGTCTAAATCTTCTAAACGTTTACTATAACTATACATAGGTTTACGCAGATTATTTCAATATTTCTATGTCATAATATAAAGAAAAACAGGCCGGATTTTCATCCAGCCTGTTTTTTAAAAAGAGTGGTTGAGTGGCTCGTTACTTGTTGATGTCCACGCCGGCGCCAACAAGGTTGGTTTTCTCCTGAACCATCTTTGCCATATCCACACCGGTGGCGCTTTGGATGACA
>JAEEGL014979792.1_pt1 | contig 52247 bp, 20 predicted proteins | sample 9134231 | NCBI WGS metagenome assembly JAEEGL01 (sample SAMN16246548, study PRJNA631951) | gut metagenome | biome: gut microbiome; feature: rumen; material: fiber-attached | host: Bos | place: Iran: Karaj | collected 2018-10
CAAATCACCAATCACCAAAATGTGATAATGAAATAAAAGAATTATATTAAATATTTTTGATAAAAAATTTTTTATAAATTTAGACAATGAATTCTTTAAGAAAAAAAATATTTAACAATGATAATAATATTTTAAATATTATAAGATATAATTAATACAGATTATACTATATATTTTCAACTTAATGATGAAGTAATATTAAATTTAGAGAAAGCTTTCATGAATATGAATTCTATTTTACATTTGTTTTTTTCATTATTATCATAAAATATGAAAATTTTGAAGAAAACTAGTATCTTAAATTTAAAATTATTTATTATTCTTTTCTTAAAATGATATTTTATATTACTAAACAACAAAAAAATTTTATCAGATTATTATTTTATAAAGTAATAATTATAATTGGAAGGAAAGTAAAGTCTTTTATTTAAAAAAGTTTGGATTTCAAATTATATTTTTAAGAAAAAACATAATAATTATAAATGGTTAATATTATATATATTTTAAATTGTTTTATTTTGTGTAACAGTATAATTAATATTCATTTTAAAAAGAAATTTAATCCCTCAAATATAAATGAAAATTTTAATTATTATGAATATTTAACTAAAAATGATTTAATGATAGAAATATCAATAGGAATTCCTCCTCAAAAAATTGAATTAAAGTTAAGAAACAATATGGAATTATTTTATTTAACAAACCCTTCATCTCAAGGAAAATTTAATTCAAATAAATCAAATACTTTTTATTCTAATTTTTCAGAAATTAATCTTTCAAAGGAAAAACTTGAAAAAGGTTTTATTGCAAAAGATAATATTTTTTTAAATTTTCAAAAGAATAACAAAATAAGTGAAAAATCTATTTCAGATATTTCATTTTTATATATATCAAAACCAAATGCAACAATAATAAATTTAGGAAGTTTTGGTTTATCATATAATCCAGATTCAAAATATAAAGAATTAAATATACTTTATCAACTTAATTCAAAAAATATAATAAACAATTACGGTTATTATTTTCAATATATAAGTGATACGGAAGGTACACTTTATTTAGGTGAATATCCACATGATTATAATAAATCTTATTATGATAAATTAGATTTTTATTATATAAATACACCTTTTAACGATTATTGGTGTTCATATTTTAAAACAACATTTTATGGAAATGAGATTGTTGATACTGGAAATTATTTTTATTTAAATACTTCTTTAGGTGGGATTGTTGGAGGAAGGTTCTTTTTAAATAAAATTGAAACATTATTTTTTCAAAATAAGAAAATTACAAATGGAAAATGTAAAACAAATAAAAATAAAGAATTTACCTTTTTTGATTGTGATATTGATGTTAATATAAAAAATTTCCAAAACTTGAGTTTTTATAATCATTTTTTTAATTATACTTTTGTTTTAACATATGAAGATTTATTTGAAATTATTAATGGAAGAATTTATTGTAAATTAATATTTATAAATGATATGTCTTCTACTTGGCGTTTAGGTCAACCATTTCTGAAAAAGTATATGTTTATTTTTGATAATGAGAAAAAATTATTTGGAATATATAAAAAAATAAAACAAAAAGGAAATTTTATACCATTATTAATGTTAATTATTTTAATTTTAATGAGCATTATTATTTTTTTATCTATTATTATTAGAAAAATTATAATTAATAAACCAAGAAGAATAAAGGCAAAAGAATTAGAAAATGATATTAAATTTTATGAATTTTCATCTTAAAAAATTTCTTTTACTTTATTTAAATTTTTATAAATAAAGAAATATTTTATTCAAAAATATTAAATTTTTGTTGAAATTTAATCGAATACCTATTAATTAATATGTATTTTTTTAATTAAAAAATGTTAAAAAAAATATATCAATTATTTGAAAAAACAAATATATATGGTTTAGATTTTCATCTTCTTTATAAAAAAGAAGAAAATTATTCTACACTTTTTGATATTTTTTTAAGTATCATTTCAATTGTGATATTATTATTTATTTCATTTACATATCTTAAAGATTTTTTCTATAAAACAGGTTTTTCTGTCGTGACGAATTCAATTCAATTAAAAGAAAAAACTCCAATTGATCTTTCAAATACTTCAATAATTTTTGGAATATCAAATTATCAAGGAGCAATGATTGATTTTGATAATTCATATGTTAATTATAATCTATATAAAACTGAACACAATTATAATATTTATAATAAGAAAATTTTGAATAGAACTCAAAATGAAATTAAACTTGAAAAGTGTTCTGAAAATATTTTAAACAATTTCTTTTATGAAAATGTTAATTCGAGATATAATATAAGTAAATTTTTATGTATAAGTAAAGATCAAAATTTAACAATTGCAGGAAGATATTCTGATATTTTTACTCTATTTGATATTTTAGAATTTCACATTTCAAAATGTGAAAATAAAACAAAAATTAAAAATTGTAAAAGTGAGGATGAAATTAATTTATATTTTTCAAATACTTATATTAATGTAATATATTTATCTTATTTTATAAATCATTTTAATGTTACTCACCCTATAAATGATATGATTAGTTCAAATGGCTATATGATTTCTTTAAATAGTGTAAAAAGATATTATTTTTATTTATCTCCTTCTTTATATATTTCTGAAAATGGATTAATTTTTAATTCTCAAAAAATTTATAAATTTTTTGAACCTAAGGAAACATTTTTAGATTATATTGATAAAGAACAATTTTCTTATTTTTCTTCTCAAACATTAATGGAAATTACTTTTACTGTTTATCCTTATGAATTTCATTATAATAGAAGATATGTTAAATTACAAGATTCTTTAGGAGATATTGGAGGATGTACTGATTTATTATTCATAATCTTTAAATTGATATCAACTTATTTTTCTGAAAAAAGTTTTATTATAGAAATTTCAAATAGTTTTATAAATAAAAATAAAATAATCAAAAATAAAAAAAGAGCAAAGAATATATTTAAAAAAAATGAGAAAGAATCAAATATCAAAATAATCTCAACATCTGTTATTAAAAATTGTTCTTCTAATAAGTTAAAAGTATTGAATAATGAATCAGCTAATCAATTAAATCAAAAAGAAATATATAATATTGGTTCAAATAATTATGTTTCTTTTTCAATAAAAAATATAAATAATTCGATGAAAACATTAAATAATTTTAAAATAAATTCAAGTAAAAAAGTTATTTCAAAAACATCCACAAATTCTTTCAAAAAAATATTTGATTATTCTATTTTTGATTATTGTCTTCCTTTTTTTTTGATGAAAAAGATGAATCATAAAGATATTATATATTGTTATGAAAAAATTTTAAAAAAATATATGAGTATAGATGTGATGATTCCTCTTCTTGAAAGAATGTCAATGAATATGGAAATAGCAAATAAATCAAATTTTTATTTTAAATTTAATTCTATTTTACTACAAAATAGTTTTTAATTTATAAATTTTTTTTTTAATTAATTTTAGATAAAATGAATTAAAGTAAATCACATTTTTAGAATAAATAACAAATTAATTATCTTTAATTTAATTTTTGAAGATCATCCACTCATTTTAAATTTGTTTTTTATTTTATTGTTAATTAAGTGATGTTTTATGGTTTTCTTAACATAAATATAAATAAAAAAAATTAAATTAAGATAATTTGATATAAAAAATATAATAAATTTTCTTTATCATCAAATATTCTAAAATAATAAATAACATTTAAAAAAATTAAAAAATTAATTATGGAATACAATAAGAAAAGAATAAAATCTTCTAAACCTATAAAATATAGAGCATATAATACTTTTAGTAAAAAAAAAGAAGATGATTCAGAAGGAGAAGAAGAAACTAATAAAACATTTCGTAAAGAAGAAGAAAAATTTAATTCATTTAAAGAACATTTTCTAGATTATTCAATAGAAGAAAAAGATGATTATCAAATTGATTTAGAAGAAACAGAAGATATATTAAGATGTAGAATTTGCTTAAAAATTCCAAAAAATCCAAAAATGTGTAACAAATGTTGTAAAATTGGATGTGAAAAATGTTTTAAAAATTGGTTTAAAAAAAAAAATAATTGTCCTATTTGTACAAATGAAATTACATTAGAAGAATTAATTAATGTTCCTTTTATTTCAAATATTTCAAATTTATTTTATTGTTTTTTAAAAAATAATAATATAAAGAATATAAACCAAAAAAATATTGAATATTGTGAAAATCATAAAAAAGAAGAAATTGATTATTTTTGCTTAGATTGTAATAAAAAATTATGTAGAGAATGTATTTCTTTTTATACGAATAAAGAAGAATTTGATATACATATCAAACATAGAATTGTTAAATATAATATTTATAAATCAATTGATTATAAAAAAGATTTAGAAAAGTTAGATATTCTTAATGAGGAAAATAAAGATTTAATTAACATCTTTAATTCTTATCTTTTCATTTATGATAAAGAAAAAAAAATAATAAATGAATTTATTGAAAATTTAAAACAATATTATAACAGTTTATTGGATAAACAAATAATTCAAATAAAAAAATATATTGAAAATTTAGAAAATTATAGTTCATTAATTTATAAAAAAAAATCAGATATACAATCTTATTTTAAAAATTTAGAATGTGAAAAAATAAATGAATTAACTGATTATAATAAAATCAAAAAAATAAAAAATTCATGTATTTCATATAAAGATGTTTTTAAATTGATGGAATATTCTTTATACTTTCAAAATATTTATACTTTTGATACAAAAATATTAAAATTTTCTTTAGAAGATTTAGTTAATGAAAATGAGAGGAAAATTTTAATTACTCAAATAAATGAAAAAATAGAATTTATTTTAAGCACAAAAATAAACAGTGATAATAAGAAATATTTAAATATTGTTTTTTATTCTCATAAAAATATTAAAGTTGCAAAAGGTTTTATATATTTTCAAAAAAATCTGAACGAAGTAAAAATTATTGATTTAAAACAAAAGTCTAAAAATTTAAATTCTTATAATTATTTTTATTTTGAAAATGAATGGGATAATTTTATTGATAATTTAAAAGAACTTAGAATCAAAGGTGTTTTATATTGTATTTATTAATATAATAATTTTATAATAATAGAAGAATTAAATAAAATAATTTATATTTAAATAGATATTTAAATTTAGTATTATTTCTTTAAAAAACTAATATATTTTTTGTTTTCAAAAGTTAAAATAATTCAAATTACAATTATATTCAATATTTCTTTAAGATTAAAAATCACATTTTAATGATAGAAAGAAAAAAATATAAAATTGATAAAATTTTTCATATTTTTTAAATCTATAATTGTATAATATAAAGGGCAAATTTGGTTAATTTATAATTAGGAAAAGAATTATTGATATATTTTCAGAAAAAATTATAAAAATCTAATTAGAAGAATAGTAATAAAAAGAAAAAGTAATATAAAATATTTAAGACATTATATAATTAATTATAATTTTACCCTTTATAATATAAAAATCAAAAAAATAATTAAAAATAATATATTCATAATTATCATCCTATTCCAATTCATTTATCATGTAATTTTTCATTACTAAATTGCAAGAAAATTATTAATAATTTAATAAAAAAATTATAATTAAATCACAAGGAACATTAACTTTTCTTTTATGTAAATTATATATTTCATAAATCCAAAAATTTTTTCACAATCTTTTTTATTATCAATAAAATTAATTTAATTTGATTATAATATTTTTTTATCCCTTGAATAAATCCAAATTCCTACTTTCAATTATATTCAAATGTTTGATTAATAAAAATCATATTTACTAAATATAAAAGAGTTAATGACATAGAACAAGTAAATAAAATATGTATCTTATTTAATTTTTCTAAAAGGTAAATTATCTTTTAAATATTTTTGATTTATATTTGTAAATAAGTAACATAATAAATCTTCCTTCATTTTCATTTTATTTGAATAATTTAAATAAAATAAGATTTAATCAATTATTCTATTATCCTTTAATTGATTAATTATATAATTCTAAGAGTCAATCAATTGGGTAATCAATAAATAGTGGAAATTTTCCTTTTTATTTTCTATAAGATAATATATTTTAAAAATATCAATTATTTTTTTTATATAAAGAAAATATTATAAAACATTCTATTATTCATATATTTTGAATTTAAAAATTTTTCGAATTTTTATTCAATAAATTAACAAGAAAAATCTCATTTCCATTTGAGAATGTTATATTTTATTCTTCTTGAACATTTATAAATTTGAATTAAGATTAAATCATTCATTAATCATTTTTAAATCATTTAATTTTTAAATAATTCTCTTTTGAAATCTTTTGAATCTTATTTATTAAGTAATTTTCAGGATAAATATTGGAATTATTAGATAATGAAATAATTTTTTTATTAAAATGATAAAATAATGACAACATAAATTTTTTTTCTTATTATTTGAAATTAAAACAATCAATTCAAGAAAACAGAATATAAAAATGATTATATAAAACTTTCATCAGAATTATATTAATCAAATGTTAACTAGGGACTCAATTATTTTATTATATATAATTAATTTTCAAATATCATAATCAAATTTGAAAAAGTTATAATTAAAAAATGGCATTATATTTAAAAAAAAAAATTCCTTCTTTAGATCAATTAATAAACAATGAAATATCTCAATTAAATAATTCAAATATCAATCAGAGATATTCAAATGAAAATCATTTAATTTTAAAAAAGAAAATATTAGTTATTCAACATTTGAATCAATTATCAAATACAATGAATTTTTCTTCACAAAATAATTCTTTTTATACTTCTAAAAATTATAAAAATAAAAGTAATGAAAATAAAGAAATAAATTTTTCTTGTGATAGAATAAAACAATATAGACTTAAAATTAAAAATGAATTAAAGGAAAAACAATTACTTTTTAAAAAAACAAGAAGAAAAAATAATAAAGAAACAGGAAATTTTTACTTAAATGCAATTTTATCAAGAAAAAAAACTTTAAGTGATAATTCTTTATCAACAATAAAACTTCAAAATGTAAGTTTTAAAGAATATATAAAACCAAAAAAATTTTTACAACAAAAAAGTTTTATTAATTCAAGAGAAACAATTGAACAATTTAATAAATTAATAAATAATAAAAGAAAAGGAGAATTGGAAAAATATTATTTAAATGAATATAATAAAAGAATTATTGAAAAATATGAAAAAGAAAATACTAATTTAGAAATAATTAGAAATAAAATTGCAACTAATAAAATTTTATTGGAAAAATATTTTTATACTTTATCAAAATATTTAATAGAATTAAATAAAATTATTGAAGAAGAAAGTGAGATTTTAAATAATTATAGAATTGAACATAATAAAATAAAATCAGAAGTTAAATATATTCAATATAAAATAGATAAGAAAAAAAATAAAAAAAAATTTTATTGTAGATTCAAAGCACTTTTATTACAAATGAAATATAATTCTTTAGAATTAAATAATATTGATGAAAAAATTTTAGAAGAATATGGAATGGAAAATTGTAAAAAACTTCAATTAAATAAAAATATTATTTACTATGATGACACTAATGATAATAATATTGGAGAATATATTGAAAGAAAAAATCCTCCTATTTTTAAAGATCTTTATGAATTTGAAAGATTTTTTGAAAATAAAGAATATAAAATTTTAGATTATTGTCAAAAATATTTTAAAAAAAATCATTCTAAATTATTTGAAGAAGAAAAAATGAACTTATTAAAAGAAGAAAATAAAATTAGTGAAAAAGAAATTATGGAATTAATTTATGAAAAAGAAAAAAATTTATTAAATTTAAAATATCATTATAAAAAATTATTTTCAATCAAAGATTTTTTTCTAAAACATGATAATATGATTAATATAAAACCAATGAATAATATTTATCAAATGTTAAAAAAAAAAAATTTTTTTATATCTCAATATATGTTTTTACATTATGGAATAAAAAATAATTTTGATGAAAAACAAGATAAAATTAATAATATTATAATTAAAAATTTAAAATATCTTGAAAAAGTTATAAACATTTTGAAAGATAAAGATAAACAATACAAAAAGACTAATGAAGATATTAAAATTTATGATTCAATTAAAAATCAATATTTATTGATTAAAAATTTAATAAATAATCGAAAATTAATTGAAGAAGAAAAAATAAAAAAGAAAATTGAAAAAATCAATTCAAAAAAAAGAAAATATATTTATAAACAAAATCATAAAGTAAGTGATAATTTAAATTGGTTAAAAAGAAAAAATAATAAGAATAAAATACAAAATAAAACTACTTTTGAACCTCAAAAAGATAATATCAATGAGCTTGAAAATTTTATAAAATATAAAGAATAAATTTTATTATTGTTCCTAAATTTGAAGATTAGTAAAAATAAATTTTGAAATTAAGGTATTAGTAACTAGAGTTTTATGTATTAAATTTTAAGAATAAAATAATAATTTAAGTTTGTTAAAAAAAATTCAAATTCTTTTGTTAAAATGGTTGAAAATAAAAAGCAAATTCTTTGATATTTTATTATTTACATTTTTAAAATAAATTTTATTCCCATTTTTAAATTCAACATATCCTTCTTTAATATTATTTTTTTCCCAATTTCCATCATATTTAAAACCTAATTTTGAATAAAATATTCCTTTTCCATCTCTTAAATTTTCTTTAAAATATCCTTCATATTTATCATTATTATAATAAAGTAAAGTTCCTTTCCCATATAATTTATCATTTTTCCATTCTCCTTTATAATAATCATCATTATTCCAATAATATTCTCCTTTTCCATTTTTTTTATCATTTTTCCATTCTCCTTCATATTTATTTCCATTTCTAAATAACATTCTTCCATTTCCATTTTTTTTATTATTTTTCCATTCTCCTTCATATTTACCTCCTTCTTTCCATATATAGTTTCCTTTTCCTTCTCTTTTATTATTTTTCCATTCTCCATCATAAATATCTCCATTATAATAAGTTATTATCCCATTTCCTTCTATTTTATCATTTTTCCAATCACCATTATATTTATCCTTATTTTTAAAATAAAAATTACCTTTTCCATGTTTTTTATCATTGTACCATTCTCCATCGTATACATCACCATTAACATATATCATTTTTCCCTTTCCATTTCTTTTATTATTTAATAAACCTCCCTCATATTGTCCATTTTCATATTTCATATATAATATATATGGTTGAACAATTTTAAATTAATGATTAAACACAATAAAGTAAGTAATTTTATTGTTGAAAAGCATTTTGCTTTAATTATTTTAATTTCAATAAGAAAAAAATATTGTTTCTGTACAAATGATTATTAAAAGGATGATTTAATTTTATTTTTTTGAAACATTTATTTAAGGTTATTAAAAATGTAAAAGAATTCATATATTATTTTTATTTTTATATATTTTAATTTAAATGAATGATCTTGATAAAATTAATTACAAAAATATCTATCTTAATTAAGAACATTTACATAAAAAAATATACATATTATACCTTAATAAAATATAAAGAATAATTTTATATCAGAAAGTTTTTATTTAAATTTTGATTTTTCTTTACCATAATATTTCTATTGCTATTTTCTTTTTATTCTCATTTTTTTTTAAACAAAAAGATAAGATTTTTTTCCATTAATTTGTTTCTAATATTTTTATATCATTTTCTTTCATTTCTTTTTGAACTTTTGATTAATCCTTCAATTTTTACTTCTAAATATTACTCTTATAGGATTTATATCATCACTGTATTTTTAAAATTTCTTGACATTAGAGTTTTTATTGCTTTTCCTATTAATCTTTCCTTATTACTAAATATAACTACACATGGTATTATATGTTTTCTAGTTTTTTTGATTTGGAATTAGTAAGGTTTTTTCATTTTCTTAGAAAGCAAAACATAATTTGATAAATATTCCTAAAGTAGATAATTTTTATACATATATATTTTTACTTTGAACAATAAAAATAATCATTAATTAAAATAATTATTAAATATAATTCATATAACTATTTAATATTTGAATTATATGATTAATAACAAAAATTAAAAGAAAGATTGTTAAAAATAAATTGATATTATGTTATAATGATACTTACTTTATTTGAATTTAAAAAAGAAAAGATGTTTCAACTTGCCAATATAATTTTATAATATATAATATTAAGTTTCAAATCTTTTAAAAATAATACATTTATGAAATATACAAAAATTCTTTGATTGATGTATTTAATTATTGAATCAAATAAATTTTATAATTGTTTTGAAGAAGTGGATAAAATAATATTAAAATTACATTAAAAAATTAAAAATTAGGATATAAATTAATTAATAATTTAGAAGAAATAAGTAAAAGTCCAAACGAAGATATTGAATTGAAATTTTTATGATACTCTTAAAAGAAATATAACGATAATAATGAATAAATTGATGATAAGTAAACTCAGAACAATGATAATGTCTTAAATGAAAAAAACGAAGTTTATTCTAATGTTTTATGTTCAATTTAATATTGAACTTCTATTCAAAATAAACATAAATTAATTACTAAAAATGAAACAGGAATATATTTTTTTATTTATTCTTACTTTTTCAAGTGAGATTTATTTATTTCTTATTCTCATATCCAAAATTATATCATAAAATTGCATGGGTAGAGATTAAATTTTAATAAATATTTATTCCATACTTTATTCATATTCAATTAATCAGCTAATTGAAAGTTTTGTAGATTATAAAAGAGAATTAAAAAATTATAAAAAAACCAAATAAAAGGAAAAACATTGATTTTTGATATTATATCTAAAATAGAATGAAAATTTATTGTTTATTTTTTTTTGTTTTTATTGTTACTATAGAATGATTTGTAATTTTATTTGTATTTATTTTGGTATTATAATTTAATAAAAAAAGTCTTTATGTTATATATGTTATTAAATAAAGAAATTTTTTTTTAAATGGTAAAATTTTTTAATTTTTTTTTAATACATTTTTAAATTAAGTAATCAGTTCTTCCCACATTTGCTGTATTTTTTCATCTTGTGTAGAAATTTTACAGTTTTTATCTAAATTAGCAAGCATATGATCCATACTTTTAACATTTATTGTATTAAAATTAGTTAATTCCAAGGATTTTAAAGAAATGCAATTATAAAACATATAATCCATATTAATAACATTATTTGTAATAAAAGAAGAGAGATTTAAAGATTTTAAAGAAGTACATTTATTGAACATATTATTCATATTAGAAACATTATTTGTAATAAAATTTAATAAATCCAAAGAAATTAAAGATGAACAATTATAAAACATATGATCCATATTAGAAACATTATTTGTTATAAAATTAGATATATTTAAAGATTTTAAAGAAGAACAATTATAAAACATATAGATCATATTTTTAACTTTATCAGTAATAAAGGTAGATAAATCTAAAGATTTTAAAGAAGAACAATTATAAAACATATAATTCATATTTATAACGTTGTTAGTAATAAAGGTAGATAAATCTAAATATTTTAAAGAAAAACAACCATAAAACATATTATTCATATCTTTAACTTGATTAGTATTAAAATTAGATAAATTTAAATGTTTTAAAGAAGAACAATTATAAAACATATTATTCATATTCGTTACTTTCTCAGTATTAAAATTAAATAAATTTAAATCAGTTAATTTAGAACAATTATAAAACATATGACTCATATTTAAAACATTATTTGTTATAAATGAAGATAAATTTAATGATTTTAAACTTTCACAAAAAGAAAACATATTCTCCATGTCAGTAATACTTGAAGTATCCAAATTAAATAAATCTAAGGATGTTAAAGGTTTATAATTATCAAATATATTTGACTTACCTTTAAATGGATCATTATAAATAATTTTTATTTCATATTTTCCTTCATTTTTAAATTGATATTTTTGGAATAAATCTGACGTTATTTCTTCGTTTTCAATAAAAATTTTCTTTATTTCATTAAAACCAAAAAAAGGAATAGTCAAATGATTTTTTAAAACCTCAAATTTACATTGAACTGAATTTTCTTTTTCTTTTTTTTTACTTAAATCAATTAAATCAAAACAATAAAATTGTGATTTTTCTTTAATTAAATTTAATAAATCAAAATAATAATTTTTGAAGTTATTTTTGTGATTAATTTGAAAAATATCACAATTTGTTTTGATTTTCTGAAAATTTTGTAAAACAGTATTAATATCATCTTTTAATTTGATTAAATTTTGGATATTTTGATTAATTTGTTTCATTAAAAGTTTCAGTTTATATATTTCAAAATCATTTAAACCAATTTTATTAAAAGGAATTAATTTATGTTCGGGATGATGGTCTTGAGCACATAAATCACATAAATTTTTTTTACAATTCTCACAAAAAGATGAAAAATAATTTGAATGATTTTTACATTTTATATTAAAAATTTCTTCTTTATTTTTATTCATTTGTCTGAAAAAAATATTATTTAAGTAATCTTCCCATTCTATTTCTTTATTCATTTCTTTTTGCAATAATCCTTTAATTAATTGTTTTAAGTCTTTATTTAATATTGAATTTATCCTTTTGTTTCGAATAATTTCATTATCATTTAAATAATTAGTTTGAAATATCAGAAAATAAATTATTTCTCCTAAATTATAAATTTGTTTTACTGATATTTTTTCTGTATTAATTTCTTTTTTTCCAATTAATTTAACTTTTTGATGATTTATTAAATCAATTGGTAACATTATATTTGAAATATTAATTTCATAATTTATTGAATTTTCATTAAAAATTTTTATATTTTGGTTTATTTTAAAAAATATTTCTCTAATTTCTTCGAGAGTAAAAGGTTTTGGGATTAATTTTAAAAAATCTATTAAATTTAAATCAGTATTTTCCATAATAATATAAAAAAAATCATTAGTATCAAATGTTTTGATTAACAAAGAATCAATCACTTGATTTCGAATATTTGTTTCTTTAAATTCATAGGAATGAAATTTATTATATTCTGATTTATCATAAATTTTTATTATTGCCTCAATTTTAGTTTTAATATTTTCAACTATATATAACTCTGTATAGTCTCCTTTATAAATTATTTTTTTTCTAGAATATTCTTTCCAAACTTCAAATTCACTCGTATCCATTAAATAATTATTAATTCCTTAATTATTATTTTATATTAAGTTATTTTGGAATTATTTTGAAAACAAATTCAAAAGTTTTCAATCGGATACACAAATATTTAATAATAAATGATAATTTTTTTAAGAAAGGTGAATGAAATTATATAAAATATTATATTTTCTTTTCTATTTTTTTTTTCTTTATTTCTTGGTCTTCAAATCTTTAACTATTTTAGTTTTTTATTATTTACGAATTAAAAAAGAGAATATTCCTATTAATTATATATTTTTATGAAAATATTGTTAATTTAAATAAAATTTCTAATTAATTCCCTCTTTGAATAAAAAACAAAATTGATTGATTGATATTAATCAAATTGTTTTGAATTGATATATCACTTTTTGTAATCCTTTACAATATATTTCATTGAACACTTAAATTATTTCATCTATGTGTTTTATATAATAAAAATCAAAAAATATTTGTATTGACTTAGTTCAAGTAATTTATTTAACTTTGAAATTAAAGTACAAATGTCATTATCAAAGACCAACTAATTTATTATTAAATAGTGTTTTTTCCTCTTATTGTAGATAAAGGTTAATAACAAAAATATATATTAGTTATTTATAATTTTTATATATTTTAAAATTCTATAACTTTGTTTTCTAAAAGAACAAAATTGAAAAAACACTCTAATTGAATCATTTATTATAATAATTAATCTTCACTTTGAATATAATTAAATAAATCTATTCAATAAAACAAATTAAATATTATATATTTAAAATATAAATAAGAAAAATCTCAAGATTTATAAAATTAAAGTTTAATTTTATTATAAAATGAATAGGTAATCATTAACAAAATGAAATGTAGATATCTCTATCATTTATAATATTTAAGAAATTTAATAATTTCTAAAAATTATAATTATTTATATTTTTTTAAAACTTTCAATAAATATATTATAATATTTAATTAACGTTTAAAAAGTTTTTTTTCAAATAAATTATTACCTTATTTTTTTCATTTTTTACTATATCAAATTTATTAATTATGAAGATATTATACTCCATTCAAAATATATATTTTTTATTTAAAAAGAATATAAAATTCTAAAAAATATATCAAAAAAAAATATATATAAAAAAAATAAAGATAATTTAATCTCAAAAATATTTGTTTGTTTTATCATTTTATAAACAATTAAATTCCAATCAAATCTAATTTAAACACAAATATTATTTATAAATTAATGTAAATATATAATTAAAATATAATATTATTATTATATTTGTTTAATTAATTGAAAAAATAAAAGAAAAGTAAAGATTTTAAATTCGAAAAAAAATGCTTTTTTATTGGTAAATTAAATAATAAAAAATTTACAAAATTTAGAAAAAGGTATTTTATAAGTCCTATAATCTTATATTATATGTTACTATAAATAAAAACTTTGAAATTTTAAATTTAAAAAAAAAATTTGTTATTTGTGAATTTTCATAACTTTTTGAATTCACCTATTTATATTTTTTTTCTTCGTGATGATAAGAAAAAATATATAATTTAATAAGACAAAATCAGAAATTCAAAGGATAAGTATATAATTATTTCTAAGTTAAATCTTAATTATAAATAGATTTATTTAGGATAATAGTCAATGAAATTAGAAAAAATATTAAAAACTAAAATAATTAAATTTTAGTTTTTCTATATAAAATATATTTATCACAAATAAAAATAATAATTAATTTAAATTCATAATTTCAATAAAAACAAAGCACATTTATGCAAAGATTTATTTTCACTTGAAATCCCTTTATATTCTAAATAAGTGACAAAGCCATAATAAATAAAAGGAATAATAAAAGAAAAAAGAAAGTTAAATATATAACATAATAATAAATTGATTAAAGTATTATTATTATTATAAGTTTGAAGGAAAGCATTAACAAAATACCAAATAAATCCAGTGATTATAAAAGATAAAACAAAATAAATAATAAATTTACACTCAATTTTAGATTTAATATTATTTATTAAATTCTCTTTTTTTCTATTTGTTTTTTTATTATATTCATATAATTCATTTTTATATTCCATAAAAAAATCAATTATTTTCGTAATAAAATAAGAGGAAAGAAGCGAATAAATTGCAATTAATATTTCATCTTTACCAATAAATTTTTTATTTTTATGATATAATTTTTGAATATGAGAAACACTATCAAATAAACAACAAAAGAAAATATCAAGTGAAAAAGTTAGAATAAATAAAGAAATTTTATATACACTAATATCATATTTATCATTTTGAAACAAGGAAATTAATTTATGTTTATTTTTAATATTCATAAAATATAAATTTGAAAATTTTAAACCTGAGATAATAGAAACTTTTTCACTTAAAGCACTGTCTGTGCTTTCTCTTTCTCTTTCTTTTTCAAAATCAATATTTTCAGAATTATTATTTTTATATTTTTTTTTAAGATTATTATAAAAATTATCAATTGAAATTCCTACTTTATACACATTAGATTTAATTTCTTTCATAATATCTTCATTTTCACTTGGATTATTTGTTCTTTCTTCTTTTCCAAAATTTAAATTACTTGATTTGTTTGAATTTAAATAATAATTTCTTTTAATATCTTTTATATTTCTAATTTTTGTTTTAGAATTTTTATTTGGAGGGACACTTATTGGACTTTGCAATATAACAATAATTTTGTTAAGTCCATATAAACAAAAATAAATTAAACTAAAAACTTGGAAGGCAAAGGAAAATATTATTATATAATTTCCAACATTTTTTTTTAATTTAGATGTAAAAGGAGAACATTTCATAAATTGGAAATTTTTATCCTTTATTATTTTATCTTCTTTATATTTTTTATAAGCCACTTTTTCATATTCAGAAAAAGAACTTAAATTTGAACAAATACAATCTACTTTATAATTTTTAAGATCAATATTTGTAATATTACAATTTTCTTCACAAAAATAATAATTTGAATTATTATGATATATTTCATATCTATCATCAAGTAATATATCATAACTATTATTTGAAACTGTTGTACATATATCATTATAAAATTTATTTGATTTAGAATAATAAAGAATATCAATGGAATCTTTGTTATATTTTTCAAATACATAATCCATTAAACTAGTGTTTTTAAAAGATTTTGTAATTAAAATATTATCACAAATTTCATTTTTATATTTAACACCATATTGATTATATATCATAAAATTATATTGAGGAGTCATTACATCATTTCTATTAAATTCAAATAAAGCAATATAAAAAATATAATTTTCATATATTTTATTTGAATTTCTGATTTTATTGAAACAATCATCTAAATTTAGCATAGTAATGTTATATAAATTACTTAACTCTTTATATTCTTCCATTCCTTTTTCAGTAGAATTATAAAAATAAAATTTGATTTCATTATTATAAACATAAATATTAGAAAGAGGATTAGCAGAAATAATATAATTAGTAATTCCTTTATAAAATTCATCAAAATTATTTAATTCATGACATTCACTAGTTAAATCATCAGGAAGAGTATTACTAGGACATTTAGAAATGCATTCTCCACTATAATAATAATAAATTTTCCCATTATTATTTGCATTAGTACATGAACTTACACATTCATTAGTTTCATTAATTAAATAAGGATAATTTGAATTACATTTATCAATACAAATATGATTTATTTTATTTATATCACGATGCCAAAATTTATCACATGAAGTAATACAATTATTTTTAATATAAATATCAAAAATTAAATTATTTTGACAAGAAGTGCATTTATGTTCTGTTGAAGTTCCTAAAGTAGAACATTTTTTACAAGTTTCATAACATTCTTTCCAAACATTATCATCAGTATCATAATAATATCCATTATCTAATTCTAATATTGTAGTAGAATTATAACAATTTTTAACAGTATCAGAAGCTCTTTCAGAAAGTGGATAATATCCATTTAAACATTGAGAACATCTATGACTTAATGGAATTTCTTCACCTGAACAAGTATGACAAGATTCATTACATGACATAATATTTATTGTTCCTTCACAAACATTACTTAAAGAATAAAGGTCTGAATCTATTGCATAATATGTAAATTTATATACTCCTCCATTTGGAACATTAAAAGTAAATGTTGAAGTTTTATCATATATTTCGGAAATTGAAGCTATATCACCGGATTTTTTAAAAATCCCTTTTGAAGGTAAATTAAAAAATTTTATTTTGGAATTTGTACCCGTAACATAACTAGATAAATTTATTATATTATCTGTATTAATATTCCCTGAATTTAGAGTAAATCCTGTTGTACATGTTGGTGAAGTTAAATTAAAATATATAGTATGATGAGAAGATTCACTAGAAAAGTAATCAAATGTTACAAAATTTAAAGATAAATCTGAAATATATAAAACAGAAGGTAATGTTAATTTATAAGAATAAGTGTCTTGAGAAAATCCATCTAATTTCACTTTTCCTATTAATTCTAAATCTTTATTAAATATAATATATTTAAAATAACCTTCATTTACATTATCCATACATATTAATAAATAATTCTGATTAATTCTGCCAATATCAAATTCAGAATAATATGTTATACATCCTTCTAATACTTTTTGACTTGTTTCACTTGTTATTATTAAAAAATTAGGTAATTGATGTTTTCCTAATATACAATAAATATTATTATCAGTTTGACTATAACAAATGAAAAATTTATTATCATCTATATTAAAAATTTTTTGGCCAATAGACCTTGAATCACAATTAAATCCTAAGTCTACTAAATTATTTTTTTGAATTAAAGTGTCAGAATAATCGCTAAGTTCCGAAGAGTAAATATTTACATTACATCCATCATATCCTAAATAAACACAAATAATATGTTCATAATATGAAAAACCTTTACAGTCAATTGTAGGGCCTTTATTTAAAATATTTGATGATTTTGTTGATGACACCACTAGAGAATTAACATAATCATATTTCATTATATTAATAAATAAATCACTATCAATCCAAGCACAATAATAATAATTTGTGGTTGATATTGTTATTCGAAATAAACAAATATTCCCAAATAACTTAAATTGAGAGCCTGAACTTCTGTTGTTAACTGATTCAATAGTTGAAATTCCTTTTTTAATAAATTCAATTTTATTATTATTATTTATTCTTGTAGTATAAACAAAATAATCTTCAATGAAAGGTTGTCCTGTTTCATTTTTATGGTTAAGATATCCAGAAGATTTATATAATGAACTCAAACCAATTTTACAAACTCCTGTATTTCCAACAAAATATATTATTCCATTATAATAATAAGTTTTTGAATACATACAAGGCTCTATATGATTAAAAGAAATTAAGTAAATAGAATTGAAGTGAATAATTATTAAAAAATATCTAAATACCATTAACTAAATTAATAAAAAAAAATGATAATATATTTTGAAAAATTCTAATTTATACTCAAAATAATTAAAAAAATTTAATTTATATGAATTTAAATAAAATAATTAATAATAAATTTTATTTTTATAAAATTCTTTTAATCTTAAGTTATTTGATATCATTTTTTTTTTAAATTTGATTTTATTTAATTTTTGGATTTGAATTTTTTAAATTTTTATTTTCTAAATTTTTTTGTGTTTATTTGTTATAAATTGGATATTTTTTATTCCCCAATAAACATAAAATATTATTTTATATTATAGGAAATAAAAAAAAAAAATTCCTTTTGTATATTTATATATATTAATAATATTTATTATTTATCAATTTTTAATTGATGATTTGAAAATTTAAATTATTCATTTATTTAAAAAAAAACAAAACAAATAAAGAATTAAAAAGCCAATACTAATATTATTTTTATTTTTTAATCTCATAATTTTTTTTTATTTACAGCACTTAATAAATTGTTTTGGCTTGTTTCTCCATTATCTTTTTCATCAAATTGGTTTTTTTTATGTTTAATCATATAATCATAACCTTTTCTTTCTAATCCAAAATCAGCTTCAAAAGTATAAGTATGTGATAAAGTTTTTCTTTGTTCTTCACTAAATAAATATTTCCCAATAATATTTAATTCATTTTGAGATTTTAAATAATGAACAATATCTAATAAAAATTGTATTTCTTTATAATTTTCATGTACTTGTTTTATTGTTTGAAATGTATTTTTTTTACAAACAAAATCAGTAAAAAATCCAGGAACTTTAATTACTCTTAATTGAGTTTTAGGAATAAAAATGTATTTTTTTAAATTTCCATTTGATTTTTTGATTACACTGTTTGAAGATAAACAATTTTTATGAGTATTTAAATTCATATTTTTATTTGAAACATTTGATTTTGTTTTATATATTTCATTGTCTTTTAAATAATACAAATTATTCATTTTATTATTATTTTTCATTATAAATGTACTTGCAAATTTTGAGTAATTTTTAAAATTAATTTGATTTAATAAATCACCTTTTAAAAAATTATTATTTAAAGTATTATTTTTATCATCAGCTTGAATTATTTCTCTTGATTCTTTATTTATTATTGGACTTTCATCTTGATTATCACTTTTATTATCTAATTTATCTTCCAATTGAAATTGAATTTTTTTATCTATTTTATCTTTTTTTTTTTTGAAATTATAATTATTTTTATTACTTAAATCAGCAAAAAGTTTATTTTTTGAAATATGATGTTCTGGTAAATGATATTTTTTCCTAATTTTTTTTAATCTAATTTCACTTTCATCTAAATTAAAAAATTCTAAAATATAATTTTTATACAGAGTAATTCTAATAAAATAAATAGAATATTCTCCTATTAATAAAATAATTTTTACCATTCCACCAACTTTGGAACAAATTTCTTGAAGTTTAATATAACTTCTTTTATAACTTTCTCTTTTTGATGAAACTCCAATTGATATAGATAAAATATTTTTTCCTCTTTCAAAATCAATTTCATTTTGAATATAATCATAAGAAGCTAAATAAATTATTCTATTATCTTCAAAAAAATAACCTAAATCTGTTATAACTTCTACTAATTTATAATATATGAAAATATCTTGATAATATTTTATTGAAAATGCTTCATATAAATTTCTAATATATGTTGAATATGGTTTCATTAATTTTGATGATTCAAAAGTACTATCAGGAAAAAACATTCCTACAAAACCAGAATTTAAAACTTTATCTATTTCTTCTTCTGATTTACAAAAATCTTTATTAGTTGAATTTTCACATTTTAAAAAATGGATTTTAATAAAATTCCATGAATCTTGCATATAATCACCTTTTAAACTTATATTATTATGTAAACAATATAAATTTCCTAATGGTAATCTTTTAAATTTATCTGGAATGATATCAAAATTAAATTTATCACATTTAATTATTGGTAAAGGATTATTTTCAAGTTGGTAAACTCCACTTTGATTTAATATTAATTTTGATTGATAAGCATTTACTTTATATATACTTTCATCAATATAATTTTTATATTCTTTTGTTTGTAATCCAAAAACAAAGGAAAAATTATTTTTAGTAAGATAAATTTCTGGAGCTTTTTCATCGTAATAAATTGTTGAATATAAAACAGGAGATTTATGATTAATCATTTGATTTAATAAAACTGATAAATATATAAAAATTAAAAAAATACATAATATTGTTAAAAATGAACCTATTTGAGATTGAAATGATGGATTTCCTCTTATAGTAAAACGAGGTGATACTCCAAAAATATCTATTTGTTTAAAGAATGAATATAAATATTTTCCCATTCTAAATTTCTTTTATTTTTTATTGATAAATAAATTAATAAATTTAAATGTTTTTTTCAATAATTCGATCATATAATATTATAATTAAATTACAAAATATATAAATTTTAATAAATATGTTTAATTACATATTATTATTCAAATAGTTATTTATTTTTGTACTTAATAATTTTAGAGGAGAAATCATTTGATTTATATTTGTTATACTTTTATTATAATTATTTTTGTTTATTTGAATAACTTCTAATTTTTTTAATATTGATATAACATTTAATCTTTTATTTATAAACTCTTTATATAATTCTAATATAAATTTTGCTTCCTTCCCAATAAAGAGAGTAGGAAAAACTTTAGATACAAGAGATGCATTTATTTTATTAAATTGTTTAATTTTAGTTGTTTTCTGATTAGATAAATCACTAATCGATTCATTTTTTGAAATATTTGTTTTGTTTGGTATTTTAACAAAAGATTTCCCAAATAATGAAGATGTTATTTGAACTACATGTGAATTTTGATCTATTATATAATCTTCGTTGTTAATAATAAAATCTTTAATTAATTTCAAATAATAGGAATTCTTAGAGTTAAAGTAATTCAATAAATGAAAAAATAATGTTATAAATTTAAATAATCCTCCAATAATTGCAATATAATCTTGAAATTTAGTATATTGTTTATAATAAATTGAAGTTTTTATACTATTCATTATTGATAATGTTGTAAAATAAGCTTTTTGTCCTTCTAATATACTTGGATCAATTCTCACAGAATCATATCTATAAAAATTTTCCTCTTCTTCATTATTAAAAAGATATCCGTTATTTGTAATATATTTTATATTTTCTAAATAAAGAATAATTCTTTTATATAATAAAAGGGATAATTCATATCTTTCTTTTCTTATAGTAATTTCTTTCACTTGTTTTTGATTAAGAGCATTAATTGAATAATCAATAAAAATAACATCAAAATAAGGAGATTTAATTTTATTTTTAATTTCTTCATAAGAATAACAAGAATTATTATTTTCAGTTGAATTTTTACAATATCTCAAAGTGAAAGAATAATAAGAAAAAGGATAAATATTTCCATATAATCCATAAATTGTTTGAGAATAATTTCTAGGTAACAAACAATAATAAGAAGATAAATTATGAAAATTTTCAAAATATTTTTTATATTCTTTTTCAAAATGAATATTAATATCACATTTTGAAATATTAAGAGAAACAGAATGTTGAGGAGCAATTCCAATTAAAGAAGAATCATTAGTACCTCCATACCAAATACTACTTGTAATATAATATAATTTTTCATCTTCATTATAAGGAACAGAATTTGTATCTGATACTCTTAATAAAAAAGGCAAATTATGTGAATATGTTAAATTTATAAAAGAATTTTGAATTGTCGAATGTATTATTGATAAATCTTTTCTATTTAACATTCTTATTAAAAAATAAGAACAACATATTATTGATAATAAAAATGATAAAAGACTTAATAATCCTCCAAAAAATGTTTTATATTTTGTATTACCTTTATTTCCTATTGAAAAGCTTACTTTATAAGAAAGATAATCAAAATATTTTATATATTTCATCTATTTAATTATATTTTTAATAAAAATATAATAGTTTGAATTTTTTATTTATAATTTCTTTTTTATTTTTTATATGTTTAAGAAAATATTAATAATTAATTCATAGTCAAAAATCTCATCATTGAAAATTTTTTAATTTCTTTAATTCCTCTTCATATTTTTCTTTTCCTACTTTTGGATTACTTTCAATCCACATTAAAATTTCTTCACATTTTGATTTTAACTTGAAGGCAAATTTCTTAAGTTGTAATTTATTATTTAATGTTGCTATTTCATTTTGATCGTTTTTTCTCATTTTTTCTGCAATTTGAACTTTATCTTCAATATCCTCATCCTCAATATTTTCATCTAATTGAATTGATTCAATTTTATTTGAATTTGAATAAATGTTTAATAAATAATTATTATTTATTTCAAAAGTAAAATTAGTTGTTAATTGATTTTGAAGAATTTTAACAACACACTCTTTTAATAAATTATTTCTTTTTGCTAATAATCTTTCTCCTTCATATATTTTTAATTTTATTTCATTTTGAGAATTTTCTGTTTCATAAATAAAACTCTTTTTAATTGGAATTATCTTGTTTCTTTCAATTACAAATTTCATTTCTCCATTATTTAATTCATATCCAATTGATAATTTAACAACTTTTAGTGAATTATTTAGATTAATATTTTTAAATTCAATTAATTGATTTTCAAAATCTTCTTTTCTTAAAGAAGAATTAATATTTATCCATTGTATTATTTCATTAGCTTTAACTTTTTCTATATTATTTCCTTCATTCTTTTTTTTTAAACAATAATTTATAAGTTGTTGTTTTGATTTATTTGTTTCAATAATAGACTTATCATTTTGTTTCATTTCTTCTGCCTCATTTATTATTTTTTTAACGAGATCAATATCATTATTTAAATAAAATGTTTTATTATTAGAACTTCCACTAAAATTTTCTTCTAAAATTACATTTAAAATACCATTGGTGTTAATTTGAAAATTTATATTTATAATAATTTTTCCTTTTGGTTTAGGAGGAATATTATTTATTTCATATCTTCCTAAAAATTTATTTCCTTTTGCAAGTAATCTTTCTCCTTCATATATTTTAAATATTATAGTAGATTGATTATCTTTTATAGTTTGACATCTAATATTTTTTTCACATGGGATTGAAGTATTTTTTGGAATAACAATTTCCATTTCTCCATTACTCAATTCATATCCAATTGAGAAATAAGTATAATCTAAGAAAATTAATTTTTCTATTCCATCTATATTTTCTATCAAATTCTCTTTATATCCTTGAATTGAAGCTCCAATTGCAATGACTTCATCAGGGTTATAATATTTTGTAAGAGGTTCTTTTCCAAAATATTCTTTTACTATTTGTTGAATTTTAGGAATTCGAGTTGATCCACCAATAAGAATAAAATTATTGATATTATATTTTTTTAAATTTGCATTTTTCAAAGCATCTTCAATGACTGATATAAATTTTTTAGAATATTCTTCACACATATCTTCAAATTTAGGACGAGAAACAGTTACATTTAAATCTTCTCCTTCCCATAAAGCATCTAAATCAATACAAGTTTCTGATGATGATGATAAATTTTTTTTAGCGCGTTCACATTCTATTTTCAAACGCAATAAAGGTTTTAAATTATGAGATATATCTATTCCAGTATAATCATAAAATTCTTTAATACAATGTTCTATTAATTTATTATCAAAATCATCTCCACCTAAATGCATATCTCTTGCAGCACCTTTTATTTCAATAAAAATTTCCATTTATTCTAAGTATAGTTACATCTAATTTTTTGCCTCCTAAATAAAAAACTAAAACATTTTGACATTCGATATTGTTGTTATCAAGTCCATATGCCAATGCAACTGATATTGGTTCATCAATTAATTTAATAATATTCAATCCTGCAATTTTACATGCATCTTTAAGTGCTTTTCTTTGATAATCATTGAAATGTGCAGGACAGGTTAAAAATATATCATTAATATCTTCACCCAAATAATCTTTTGCATTATTTTTTAATTTTAAAAGAATCATTGCAATAATTTCTTCTGGGAAAAAAGTTTTAGTTTCTCCTTTAAATTCAACTTCAATTTTTGGTTTATTATTATTACTTTTAATTACTTTAAAATGTGAATTTTTGATATCTCTTTGCAATTCAATATCATCAAATTTTTTCCTAGCATATTTTTAATATCATATATTGTATTATTATAATATTTTACTCTACACCATTTAGCTGCATCTCCTATTAATATTTCTTTTTTATTAAATAAAATGAAAGAAGGAGTAGTTCTGTTTCCACAATCATTTGGAATCACTTCCGTACGTGAATTTCGGAAAATTGCAATACAATTGTTTGTATTTCCAAGATGAACTCCTAATATTGGTTCTTCATTATAATTTTCCATTTTCTTTTAAATTATTTTATACCTTTCATTAATTTGAAATTAAAAATTAATTTTTATGTTATATATTTATTCAAATTTCTTTTTATGAAAAAAATTATTCGTTTAAATAAAAGTAATTAAAATTAAAATGCAAAAGATATACAAAGGAGAAGAATATAGTTATTTTGATTCAAATTTAAATTTATTAAGAAATGAATGCAAATCAAAATGTTTTGAATTTAATTCTTTATCTTCAAATGAGCCTAAAAAGCAAAAAGAACTAATGAAAACAATAATCAACACAAAAACTGATAATTTTTATATAAATAAAACTTTTAACTGCAATTTTGGGAATAATATTTCAATAGGTGATAATTTTTATTCAAGTTTTAATTTAACATTAATAGATGAAAATAAGATTTCTTTTGGAAACAATATTTATTTAGGTCCAAATTGCACATTTAACACAATAAATAATCCTTCATTTGACAAAAAGAAACGTAGTGAAAGAATTTTAACTGCAAATACAATAAATATAGGAAATAATGTTTTTTTTGAAGGACAAATTATAGTAACAAGTGGAGTTACAATTAATGATAATGTTATTATAAAAGCTGGAAGTAAAATAAATAAAAATATTCCAAGTAATTCTATTGTTGAAGGAATTAATTGTGAAATTAATCAATTAAATATTAACATTGGTGATTCAATAAAAAATTATTGTTTAGAAATGATTAATAAAGAATTAACTGATGAAAAATTTTTAAATAGTAAAAAAATTAATGAAGAATTTAATAACACAAAACTTGATAATTTCGATAAATTAAATAGTATTATTAAAAATCTATACAAATCACATAAAAATATTTTCCAAACTCAAAAATGTCACATTCAAAATGGTAATAATACATCATTATCTGAAAATTTTTACACAAACTATAATTTCATATTATTAGACACAGAACAAATATTAATAAATAAAAATAGTTTCATAGGACCAAACGGAGTAATAAATAATAATACAATAAATATAGAAAACAATGAATTTAAAGTAATTCCAAAGCCAATAAAAATTGGAGAAAATTGTTGGATAGCAAGTAATGTATATATAAAAGGTGGAGTTACTATAGAAGATAATAGTACTATTGGAGCAAATAGTGTTGTTTTATCTGATATTCCAAAAAATTGTGTTGCTTTTGGTAATCCTGCTAAAATTATGAGAAAATTTACTATTGTACATAATGAAAGAATTGTTGATATTAATGATAAAAGATCTGAAAAAGAAAAAAGCTTAAATGGAGAATTATATTTTACTGGAGGAGAAGAATTATCTAATGACAGAATATCATCTTTTAAAATTTGTTTTGATTATAATAAAATTAATCCTATTAACATTATAGAAAGGAAAAATTTATTAAAAAAACATTTTGGAATGATTAAAGATGATAATTTTGAAATTGATAGTAATTTTAATTGTGACTATGGATATAATATTTCTTTAGGGAAAAATTTTAAGAGTTTTTATAATTTATTAATCTTAGATGAAAATTATATTATAATAGGTGATAATGTTACTTTAGGTCCAAATATTTCTTTATTAACTGCAATTCATCCTATTGAAGATATTATTAATAGAAATTCAGAATTAGAATATGCTAAAAAAATTGAAATTGGAAATGATGTTTGGATTGAAGGAAATGTTGTTATTTTACCTGGGATAAAAATTGGGAATAATGTTATCATTGAAAGTGGTTGTGTTGTTACAAAAAATATTCCTGATAATTGTTATTGTGGTGGTAACCCTTGTAAAGTAATAAAATCAATATAAAAAAAAAAATTAAAATGTTTAACATTGCAACAAAAAGCATAAAATTTTATTGATTCTAAAATTAAATAAATAAATTATAATTAAAATCCAAATAAAGATATAGAATATAAATTAATATATTATTTTAACATACTAATAAAATAAGTATTAATAACTATGAAAAATCAAAAAAATAATATTTAGATAATAAACACAAATATTATTCCACATAAAGATTACTAAATATCATCAAAATTAAAAAAAAAAAATAATAATCATAAGCAAAATCTCTAAAATTTAAAAAACTGAATGATATAATTGTTAATTGAAAAAAAATAAATAAAATAATGAATTCTTTAATTAAATTTTTTCTAATATTTAATAATATAATTAATATAAATAATAAATAAATTAAAAAGCATTATCTATATTAACAGAAGAATTCCCCCTTTCAGGAACATGAGCAATACCTCCAATAGAACTTCCACATTCTGGACATATACTTTTTTCAGTAGGTCTTCCACATTCTCCAACAACATATAAATGTCCTTTTGGACATTTATACCATTGAGTGCCTAAACTTCTTAATATTTGTTTACTTTCAAATTCTGATTTTTGTTCAAATCTTTTTAATTCTTCTTTTGTACAATTAAAATTATTTTTTTCTAATTTTAAAAGTAAATCATTACCTCCAAGCATAATTGTTGATAAAAATGATGTTTCTTTTATTTTTACATAAGATATTAAATTTTGAATTTTTCTTTGAAATTCAGTGAAAAAATCATTATTAAATTTTTGATATCCTTCAAAATATTTTTTTATAATCTCATAATTTTTCATAAATAAATAATCGATATTGTCAATTTTTTTTCCTGAATTTATGCTGTTTTCAATTTTTTTTTCATAAAATTCAATACCAACAAAAAAAGGAAATTGTGTTAAAATATTATAGGTAGTAATTAATCGAGATTGTACAATATCAGGATTAAAGCTTAAACAAATGTGTACGGTGTCTTTAAGAATTTGAATTAAATTATTAATATTGCTTTTACTTAAACTTTTAATAACTCCATTTTTAATATCAGACATAATATTATAAATAATTTTCCTATTTAGATTTAAATATTCTTCACTTCCATTTCTTGCCATTATAATTTTTTTAACTTTTTGAATATCTTTTAATTTTTCTTTAATAATATTTTGATATCTAGGTTCATCAATTAAAATACTTTTGCATTTAGGGCAAAGAGGCATTATAATAGAATTATCATTATCCATATAATAATCCATATCTCTGTATTCAATACAATGTCCACATTTAGTTTTATAAAATAAAGCATCTTCATTATCTTCTCTTCCAAAAAAAATATTAAAATTTTCATTTTCAGGATCACAAATTTTACAAATATTAGGGCATCTCTCACCACAAAGTCCCATACATTGATGACCACATTTCATCTTTATATTACATCTTTCATTGCATCTTCCAATACTGCAAATTTGATAACACAATCTTCCACATTTTCTATGAACACATCCTATAATACATCTTTCTTGACAATTAACACACTCTTCACAACAAATTAATTCACAATATCCATGTTTACATATATTTGGACATTTTTCCACACATAAACATTCTTGTGAACATAATTGTTTACATCTATGACCACATATTAATCCTTTATCACATTTATTGTTACATGGTATATGTAATGTTCCTCTTAAACATTCTCCACATGTTCCTTTACATTCATGACCACAAATTAATATTTTTTTACATGGTTCAATACATACTAAATCTGTTATTGGAATATTACATTCATATTTATTAATATGGGAACATGGAAGCTTTTTATACATTAATTCTTTACATATTTCACTTTCACAATTTTCATAACATTTTAATTTACATATATGACCACATTTTTTTCTTTTTTCACATTTTTTTTCACATTTAATTAAATTTATATTTTCATGACATTCACAAATTATTTTATGTCCACAAGGTAATGTTTTTTCCATTTTAATATTACATTTTCCACATTCTTGAAAACAATATTTTGTACATTGATGACCACAATTTAATTGTTTTGTACATTGTTTTTTACATTTTATATTTTTATGATCTGTATTATGACATAATAATTCACAAGAATGTCCACATGGTAATCTAGCATGACAAATTTGATCACATCCTCCTTCTGGAATTTTTGAAAAATCAGAAAGAGACAAAATTTCTGTTTTATTTTTATGTCTTTGACATATTAATGTTAATTTATTTGAAATTATATTCTTTTCTGTTAATAAATTTTTTATTCTTTGCCATATACTATTCATTCTAGAATCTATTTTTTCCTTTTGAGATTTTAATTTTTCTCCTTCTATTATACAATCTAAATTTCCAATTATATAAAATCCTAATTTTGCTCTTGAAAAAGCTACACATACTCTATTAAAATTTTTAAGGAAACCTATTGAATATTGTTTATTACTTCTTACTAAACTTAATAATATTATATCATTTTCCTCTCCTTGGTAATTATCAACTGAAGAAATTCTAACTTTGAAATTTTCATTTTTCATTAAATTTCTTAATAATAGAACTTGACCTGTATAAAATGTTAATATTGTTATTCTTTCACTTTCATATCCTTGTTTAATGAAATAATTACATAATCTTATTAAATATTTCGCTTCATATTCATTACTTTTACTTGCTAAATTTTCATTTTCTTTTTCTAAATTATTATGAGTAATAAAAAACATATCATTTCCTATTCCTTTTATTTTTTCTTTTGAATCATCATTATCATAATCAATATAATCAGTAGAACCATAAATTAATCTTACGAAATCAGCAAAAATACTTTTCATTCTTCTTTGATATTTTAAACTTGAAAAAGGAATATGATTATTGATTAATCTTTCAAATAAACTTATATCAAAATTATATTTAATTGTCATTTCATAATTATAAGGTTTAGGTCTTAATTGTTTATGATCTCCAATCATAATTAAATGTTTAGTATTTTTTGTTAATGTTGTTATTATATGTGGTTCTAAAACTTCAGCAGCTTCTTCAATTATTACTATTTCAAAATTATTTTGTTCTAAAATTGTAGAATATTTTGCACAACCTGTCGTAGTCATTGCAATAATTTTATTTTGTTTTATTATTTCTGAATCTGATATTAAATCAATTTCAATTTTTTGATTTAAACTTTCTTCATATGCTTTTAAAAGAGAAAAATCATAAGGATTTCTTTCTAATATTTGATTTTTCATATAATTCATTATTTCTTTTCTTATTCTTGGACCTATTTGCCATAAATTATTACTTATTATTATATCTAAAATTTGGTTTTCTGTTAATTTTATAGTAGTATCTATTTCTTGTTCAAAATAATCATCTTGAATAGAATCATGACTTTGATCACTAATGAAAGTATATTCTAATCTTTCATAATTTTCTTCTAGTTCATCTTCATCATCTTCACTTTCTTCATTTTCTATTTCATTATTATTTTCTTGATTTAAAAAATTTAAATCAGGATTATTTTCTATTTTATTTAAATTTGGATTGTAAAAAATATCTTCTGGAAGTTGTTTATCTTTTAAAAGAACAGTGTTATTATTTTTGTCTAAAAAAAATTGAAATATTGGTCTTTGATTTGCTTTAATTCCAAAAGCATTATATATATGTTTAATATCTAATTTCCCACACCAAACTTTATATAAATCTTTCTCGGTGTTTGGAATTCTATTATTTATCCCTGTTAAAATATAAAAATCTTTAATAATTTTATCAATTAAATCTTTATGAAAATAATAAGCTTCATCGAAATAAACATACTGTTTATAATCTAATAAATTAATGAAATTTTCCATTTTTTCAGATAAATCCTTGATTTGTTTATTAATCCTAAAAATTCTTTTATCCCTAATTTTTTTAAAATTCTTTAACATAAATTTTTGTACTTTTTCGCTATTACATCTTCCCCCGACTCTAATAATTTGGTCAGTATATTTCATAATTCTTTCAATAAATTGATCTAAAGCATGATTAGTATAACAAACAACTAAAATTGGAGAATTAATATTCTGAAGTAAAAGACTAGTTAATATTTCGGCCATATATGTTTTTCCTGTTCCAGGGGGTCCTTGAATTAAAGCTATCTCATTTTGAAACACTAATTTAATTGCATTTAATTGAGATTTATCTAATTTATATGTTAATTCTAAAGGAAAAGTCCCATTAATATCAAATCTTTTATTATTATATGTCAAATATTTTTTATATGGAATATATTTCGGAATTGAAGTTGTAAATATATTTTTTATTATTTGATTTTGAAAAGGAAGATCATTTGCATTTAATTCTTTTAATCTTTTTAATAAATGAACATAATTTTCAAAATAAGCTTTTGATTCAAAAATTTGTAAATTATCTTTTCTGTAATCAATTAAAAATTTAAATGAATTCATTGAAGAATTAACTAATTTAGCTAATATTCTATATTTATTTCTAGGTAATCTAATATCTCTCTTTTTATTTAAAGGATTTCTTTTATCAATGTAAGGATTATGAAAGACAGTAATAAATAAAAAATCAGTTAAATTTTGATCAGTTAATATTAATAAACTTCCAAAAATCATTCTTTTTGTGAATTTAACTTTTTTATTTCTAACAGTTTCAAAATCTATGGTTAAAATAATTCCTTCACTTGTAGCTTCAACTCCAGGAATAGAAGCATTAATATAATAATAAACATCTTTATGTTCTTTTTCAACTTTTTCAATATTTAAATTTCCTGAAAGACATATTTTTTGAATTGTATTTTTTAAACTTCTATAACAATCCTCATATTCTAAATAAAATAATGTATTTAAATATCTATCACAATTAATATAATTTCCTTTTGGTAAATGAGGAACTAAATTTTTTTCTGCTCCATTTCTTAATTCTTCTCCTGTAATTTCTATTTGTTTATTTTTATAATCTATTGGAATTGAATTTATATATGATAAAGAATATTTATATAAATCAAAATTTTTGCTATTAAATTTTATATCTTCTTTTTTATTTTTTAATTTTTTCATTTCTTCTTCTTTTAATTTTATTCTCTTATCTTTTAATTCTTTATAATTTTTTATTATTTCTAAACTTATTTTTCTCAAATCTTCATTATAATCTTTATCTCCTATTGATTTTTTGAGTGATTCTACAGTTTCTTCTATTTCCCATAAATGTAATTTTTTCGATTTATCTGAAAATTTATTCAAAACTTTTAAATTAAATATTAAATAATTATTAATAACATTTAGATATTCTAAACTTAAACTTTCTTCTTCAATATAAGTTTTTAATTCCTTTTCAAAAAAATTTGTATTATCAATTATTGATGAAATTATTTGTGTAGCAGGTCCTGAATTAATTTCAGATATTCTTTTAATGATATTCATTAATAAAAATATCATTTCTGGATTTTTAAAATTTGTTCCATTTATTAATTGTTCATATTGAGGAAATGTATAAAAAAAATTTATTATATTTTCATTATCACTATCATTTAATTCTTTTAATTTTTTATGGGGAATATATGGTAAATTATTATTATTTTGATTATTATTTAATTCTTTTTCATTTTTTCCTTCATTATTGATATTTGAAAATATTTTTCTATTTCTATTATTATCATAATATTTTTCTTTGTATTTATCATAATTATTTTGTGAATTAACATTGTTTTGATTATAATTTTTTATATCATTATTTCTATTATATTTTTTATAATTTTCATTTTGATTCATTTGATTTTTATTTTGATAATTCCTATTTCCTATATTATTTTCAGGGTTATCATATATATAATTATCTATATCCATTTCATTAAATTTCTTTTTTTTCTTATAAGGTTGATTTTCAGGATTATCATATATATAATTATCAATATCCATTTCATTAAATTTCTTTTTTTTCTTATAAGTTTGATTTTCAGGGTTATCATATATATAATTATCTATATCCATTTCATTAAATTGTTTATTACCTTTTCCCCTACTATAATTACGATTTTTTTGTTGATATATTTGTTTATTATTATTTCTATGGATATTATCATCTTCATTAATTATTTTATCGAATATTGAATCATAATTATCATTCCTATTATAATTTCCTTTGTTGCCTCTTCTACCTCTATAATTATTTCCTCTTTTCACTTTATTGTATGAATTATTATAGTCTCTGTTATTCATTGATTTTATAAAAAAATTTTGGGATATATATGTTGAAAAAAAATAGAAATTAATTCATTAATGAAAAAAAATAATTTATTAATTCACATATAAAATTATTTTCGGTAAATGTTAATGAAAAAATAATCAAATTAATTCAAAAAAAATATAGGTATAACTAAAAATATATTTTTTTGTTAAATGAAATATATCTTGTTTAAATTTTAATTAAACTGATTTTTTATTTAGATAGAATGTCTTGTAATACTTTTTGATAACAACAGAAATCTTTTCTAAAATTTTAGATTTTAATTCATTATTTATTGTTAAAATGTTTTTACTAACATAAATTTTTTAATTAATTCTAAAATTCTTTAATATAATGATATATAATAAAATTTTTGTTTGAAAAAAAAAAAAAAAATGAAATGGTTATAAATAATTAATTAAAATGAATAAATATCAATATTCTTGTTTTAAAAGATTAGATATTTTTGGTGTTGCTCCTCTTTTCACAATAAGAGGAAGACCAACATTTCAGACTCAAATTGGTTCATGTTTAACAATATTATGTATATTTTTAATGGGAATTTATGTATTAGTATTTTTAAATCAAATGATTAATCATAAATCTCCTGATTTACAATCTTCAATTTATTATGATGAAATTCCACAAGAAATACAATTAAATAAAAATAATTTTTCTTTTGCTTTTGGTTTACAAACAAAAGACTATGAGAATTATATTGATGATAGTATTTATAATGTTAAAGCACATCAAATCAAATTAGAATTAATAAGAAATGGTATTTATAATTATGAAGATATTCCTTTAAAATTAATAAATTGTAGTCAATATAATTTTGAAATGATTCCAGAATTTTTTAAAAAATTACCATTAAATAATTTATATTGTATAGATAATGATATAAATTTAAAAGGAGAATTTAAGAAAGAATATTGGAATTATATAAGATTAAATTTTTCCAAATGTGAAAATTCAACAGAAAATGGAAATAAATGCAAATCTGAAGAAGAAATAAATAAATTATTAAGTGCAGGTTATATTGGAATTTTTATTCCTGATTATAGTTTTGAACCTACAAAATATTCATCTCCATATAGTCCATATATTAAAAATTTATATAAAGCTTTTTCAATAAAATATTTTGAAGATATTTTTTTTTATTTTAAAATAGTTCAAATTATAACTGATTCAGGGTATTTTTTTGAAGATAAAAAAACAATAAAATTTGCTACTTTTGATTACACTCAAAATGATATTGATTTTAGAGAATCAAATCATTTTTTATCATTAACAATAAGAGTTTCATCAAAAAGAGAAATTTTTCAAAGATCATACATTAAACTTCAAGAAATATTTTCAAATGTTGGAGGAATGTTAAAAATAGTTTTATTAGCAGGTGAATATTCTGTTTATTTTATTAGAATGTTATTATATAAAAATTATATATTAGAATTTTTTAATTTAGATGAAAGTGAAATTAGATTAAAAGAAGTAAGAAAAATTTATAATTTACAAAAAGGAAAAACAAATTTAGATACATTATTTTCTAATATAAGTAAACATAGTATAGGGAATAATAATTTACAAATAATAGAAGAAAAATCAGAAAGTGGAAATAATAATGATAATAGTGAATGTTCAAACAAAGATTCAAAACAAGGTAGTTTTATTTTATCAAATAAAAATAATAAAGCAGTTGAAAATAATTTTTTATTACAAAATAAAGGAACATATTCATTTTTAAATTCAAAAAAAGAAACAAAAATAATGTTATTTAGAGGATCCACAGCAAATGTAAATAACTTTTCTTCAAAAAAAAATTCAAAAACATTACTTCCACATATAAATCTTCCTTATGATAGACAAAAATCTGCAATTAATAATAGGAAAAGAAATACAATAATTTCTAATTCAGGGAGAAATTTTGAAGGACAAAAAATGAGTTTTTTTAGTAATAATATTAATAATAATAATAATAATAATAATACTAAATCATCAAAAAGAAAATCCATGATTTCAATTGATCATTTTAATTTTGACAAGCAAAAGAATAATATATCAGAATTGAATATATTAAATAAAAATTCATTAAAAAATAATAATTTTATGCCAAAAACACAAGTAAGAGTAATTAAAGTTCCTGGTTTTTGTGCTGATTTTGTTTGTAAAAAAAATACTTTTAAAACAATTAAACAAGTACATGAGAATTATAAAGAAATACAATTTTTATTGGATATTGTTCATTATTTAAAATCTGAAAATGAATTAAATATTATTGAAAAATACTTTTTCACTGAAGAACAAAGAAAAATTCTCTCTTATACTTATTCTTTTGAAGCTGATTTTAAATTAGAAAGAGAAGGTTATGATTATATGATTAAGCATGAAAAAAATAAATTTGATGACAAAGAAGTAAACGAAACTTGTCAAAAAAGTTTATTAAATTTACAAACTAAAAATGATATTTAAAAGATTTATATAAATTCTAAATTATAAATAATAATATTTATTAAGTTGATGAAATGGTAAAAATATAAATTAATTATTATATGATAATTATATTAGGTTGATTAGGTTTTTTTTTATATAATCCTCTATAGATTTTATTAAATAATTAATATATTTATCAATTTGAATTCTAAAATCTCCCATCAAAAAATATTTCTTCTTAAGTCAAAGGTTAAATATGTACTTCAAATATACATCTTTTTAAAATTTCTCTTTTAATAAATTTATTTTAATAAACAATTAATAATAATAAAACATCTGATTGTAAGAAAAATATTCAATAATTTTGTACCATTCAATTATATAATCCAAATCTAAAGTGATAAGTAGGATTATAATCTGAAACTCAAACCGTTATTCAATTAAAATAAAAATCAATGAATAAAATAAGCGAATATATTATAATTTCAAAAAGAATTTACATTTTAAAACAAAATAAAAAATCATACTTAATAAAAAATCTAATTTATTTAATAGAATTTAAAATACCATGATAAATAAAATCATAAAATGTGAAATTAATTCTAAATGATAATGAAAATAAAAATGAAATAATACTTTACAAAAATTCAATTAATAAAAAAAAAAAATATATAATAAATATTATTAACATACCAAGATATTAATGAGAATAAATTTAAACAATGAATTAGTAAATAAATTAAAATAAAATTGTTTATTATTTGGAATATATTCTTCTATATATTTTGGATAAAAAATTTAATGTTAAAAATAATTATAAATTGTGCTACTTTGAAATTTATAATATAAATAATTTTTTGCAAAAATAAATTTTATATTTTGAGTTTGTCTTTATGTTAATTATTCAATACCTTCCGAATAATATTTATTTATTAAATCTTTTTTTTATTTGATTTATAATATAAATTTAAAATTTTAATTGAAATAAAAAGCAGAAATTATTTTTATCTTTTAAATATAAGTAATATGATTGATTTTATTATTTATTGTTTCAGAATTAAGCATTGTACCTTTAATTTTTATCTGACTTTAAGAAATAATGGAGTTAATTTTAAAAGAATAAATTTTTTTTTAATTTAAATTTTATAAAAAATCTATATTTTCTAATTTTATTGAATTATATGGAATTCTGTATTTATAAAATAAAAGGTAAATAATTTTTAAAAAAAATCAATAATCAGAAAAATAAAATTTCAAAAATATTTATATAGATTATTCAATAATAAAAAAAAAACTTTACTAATTCATTCCTTAATATTAAATAAAAAAAATATTCTAACTATCATGAAAGTAATAAAAAAATTCGATTATCTTTCCCGCAAAGTAACATTAACAATGAACGACAAAGGTGATAGAGGATATAAAACATATGTAGGAGGAATAATAAGTATAATTTCATTTTTTTCATCAATATTTTGTGGAATATATTTTTTAATAAGAATGTTTAGTAGAAAAGATTTATCAGTAATATATTCAACACAAATGAATCCATATATAAATTTAACATATTCAAATAAATTACCATTTTTATTAAGAATATCAGATACAAATTCCCTTCCTTATGATGAAGATAATAAATTATATTATATTACAAGTAGTGTTTGGTTTGGTGGATCTAATGATACTTCTTTATTAGGGACTGCATCTCAAACTTCACAATCACTTAATATTTCTAAATGCAATTTAGATATTCATTTTACTGATGAATTTAAAAGTTATTTTGATAAGTTTGAAAATTTATCTTCGTACTATTGCTTATTACCCAGAAATTATTCACAAACTATATATGGTTTATATGGGAATTATTATCCTTTTTCTTTTTATTCTTTCACTTTTAGATATTGTAAAAATACAACTGAAAATAGTGATTTTTGCTATTCTCTTGATGATATGAAAACTAAACTTAGATCACCTTATTTAGATGTTATTTTTATTGATTACACAATGAATTCTTTAAGTTTTAAAGAAGTTAAAGAATTATCAATTAGAAAAGAAAGATATGAATTATCAATTAAATTATATAAGAGAATTTGGTTATATTTAGAAAATATAAAATATATTACTGATAATGGGTATATTTTCTCATCTAATGAATATGAAAATTTTCATAGATATGATTCAGTAAAAATAGATCCTAGTATTATAAGTGAAAATTCAACTTATTTTGCAACTTTAACAATTTTAAATAGTATTAATTCTTCTATTTATAATAAAAAATATACAAAATTTCAAGATTATATTGCTATTATTGGAGGATTAGTTAAAATTATTACTTTAGTTGCTTCTTGTTTAAATCATTTTAATAGTGAAAATTCCTATTATTTTAGGTTAATTAAAGATTATGTTATTGAATATAATATTATTAATTCAAACAATGAATTTTTAAAAAAAAAATATAATAATATTACTTCATCAATATTAGCTAAATCAAAAATTTCTCCAAATGTTAATTCAAAATATGAATCTGGATTTATGATTGACACTAAAAAATTTCAAAAGTATGAATCTTTTCATATTTTAAATAAATCAATTTCAAAAAAAATTCTTCCAACTTTGTTTGTAAATAAAAAAATAAAATCAGTGATTTTAACATATAAAGATTTTATAAATAAAAGATTAAATATAATAACTATTTTAAAAAAATTAGAATTAATTCAATTACCTGAAAATAGTAATAGTAAAAAAAATAATAATTCTAGTTTAAATATTATTAATAGTCCTATAAAATTGAATAATAATAAAATAATAAATAATTATGTTAATGAAAATTAGCAATATACTGCGTTTTTTATTTTAAATTAATATAAAAATGTAGAAAAATAAATTACCAGTATTTCATAAATGACATATATTTATTTTTTAATATATTTTTTTATTTTTATTTTATTTTTATTTTTTTCATTTTTTCTTTTTTTTTTGCTCCAAATTCTTTTTTTATTATGTTGTCGAAAAAAATACAATTTGATTGATAAGTTTTTATTTCTTTTAACAAAACATTCCCTTCTAACTTCATCAATAAATCTTCATTTAAAAGTTTAATATTAATTTCATCATTATTAATATCATTCAAATTAATTTCTTTTAAATAAGGTAATTTATAAACAATTGAATTTTTTTCATCATTAATTTTTAAATATTCAAAAAAATATTTATTTCTTTCAATTTTAGGTTTATTAACATTTTGAATAATTTTATCAATAATAAATCTTCCATTAATAGAATAAACTTTAAAGATTTTTTGTTCAATATTATAAACAAGAAAAGAAGGAAGTGGAGAATAAGAAAATAAAACATAATTAGCTAAAAAAAAAGGAAGATAAATAGAGTTAATTAAAATAGCTTTTGGCATTGTATAAATATTGATATACCCATCTTCAGAAGAAGAAATAATTAAATGTAAAATATTATTTTGATCAAGGGATATTATACTTTTATTATGAGGATGAATTATTTTTTCCAAATACTTTCTTTTGGAACCTGGTTTATAAATTAATAATGAACCTAATTTTGTTCCAAATAAAAAATATTTATCTATTGAAATTGATGTTATTTCACTATTATCTAATTTAAATGGATATATTGAATTTTTTGTTAATGTTTTTCTTATTTCAATTGGTAATTTATTTTCTTTGAAATTAAATATAAATATTTCTCCTGGATAATAATTATATAATATTCCAAATTGAGTTTTATATATTATTGATTTGAAATTACTTGTTTTTATTTTTTTTAAATATTTATTTCCTTCATTTATTTTTTTCTCTATTTTTATTATAATTTGGGATTTATCAATTTTTTCTGATATTATCATTTCATCATCAATTTCACTTTCTTCTTCTTCTTTTTTTCTATCTTCTTCTTCTTTAATAATATTATTTTTTTTATTTATTAATTTATTAATATATTTATTGATATGTTTTAAAAATTTTTCATATATTTTTTCTTTTTGAATCAAATCTTCTTCACTTTTTTTTGTTTTGATTGATTTTTCTTTAATTTTTTCATAAAAAATTTGATTTGGATTCATTCCTTGATTGAAATATTTTATATATTCTTTTCTATCTTGAATATTTAATTGCTCTAATTTAATAAAACCTTGATAACAAAAAGGAGAAAAAATATTTTTTTGAATTATTGCTTCTTCACCTTTTTGATAACAACCAAACATTAAATTAATCCAATCATTGATTTTAATTTCTGGTCTTTCAAAAATTTCTCTAATTACACTTATATATTTTTCAGGATTATTTCTACTCCAAAAAGGAAGAATCACTCCATCAATATTAATTTTATTACTTTGAATATTATATATTTGTTTTAATATATTATATGATGAATCTTCTAAATTTAAAGTTCCTAAATTTAAATCATTTAAATTTCTAAATAATTCAGGTTGATAATATAATTCAGGTATTAATTCTTTTAAATCATCATTAATTGAATTTGTATAAGTGGTCTCTAAATTAAAAAAAATATTTTTATTATTTTTATTTAAATTATTTTCTTCTAATAATTGAGTTGAAATCGAATATGGAAGTAATCTGTTTAAATAATAACATATATATTCTGGTTTTGAAAAATGATTTTCATAAAAAATAGGAATTGATTTTATATCAATATTATTAGATTTTAATTGATAAAAATCTGAAAAATCAAAATTTTTATCTCCGTATTTTTGATTAAAATTATTTTTTAATTCATTATATTTTTGTTGAAATAAATCAAAATTTTCTTTATTTAATCTTCCCATTGGAATATTTAAAGGTCTTAAATTTATGTTTAATGAATTTATATTTGTAGATTTCTTTTCCCCATAATTTAAATCATGAGAAATAATCCATGGAAAAATAGGATATTGATTAATATCTTTAAATGATCTATTTGATATAAGATTAATTCTAATTAAAAATTCAAGTTTTGAAATTAAATTTTTAGAAAAGCTTTCATATATTGAATCTAAATTTTTATATCTTTTATCCTTTCCTTTATATAAATATCTTAATTTTATTGATTCAAATTCTTTATCAGAATTAATATTATTATTTGATAAAAGGAAAAAAATTTTATTTCTTATTTTAGTTGAAGGAAATAAACTTCCATTATCAATATCTCTAGAATTTTTATTTCCAATATTATTGAATTCAAAATAATATGATTTATTTCTTTTGGTAAAAATTTCCAAAGCATCGTCTTTAAATGCATAATATTTTTTATAAATATATTGTATATCTTCATTTTTAACGTTTAAATAATAAAAGTTATTGAATTTTCTAAGACTACCATAACAAATGTTATTTTCATCACAATAAAGAGAACTCATATCATTAATTTCTCTTGGAAAACCAATAAAATCAAAGCTATCTTTATTTATTATTATATATCCTGTAATATGTAAACCTGGTTTAATTAAACAACAAGAATAAAAATTAAAATTTAGTAAATTAAGTTTTTTTAACATTAAGAAATCATGGTTTATATTTACATTATTTTCTTCACTTATAAAGAAATCATCATTATATTTTTTATCTTTTTGTTTTAATTGAATTTTATTTTTTTTTTTTATTAAGGTTGAAGTATTTTGATTGTCTTTATAATTAATATATTCTTTATTTATTGAGTCATATAAAGATATTTTAATTGTTTCATACTTTTCATCTAAAATACTATTTCCAATAATATCATATAATTTGAAATTATTTCTGAAACATTTATAATGAGAAGAAGGTAGAAAAGACCTTAAATTTAAAATTGGAACTAAAATTGGAAGTGTCATTTCTTCTGTATAATGATTTAATACTTTAAATTTTAATGATTTTCTGCCTTTTTCATTATAAAATAAATTTATATCACTAAATGAATTATTCCATGAAAATATTTGTTTTTTTATTCTTCGAAAATTTTTTTCAATTTTTAATTTTTGTAAAAAAGTTTTTTTATTCCTTTTAAAATAATTAAATTTTAAATGTGATGTTTGAGAAAAAATTTTTTCAACAATTATTTGAAATCTAATTCCTGCATCATTTTTAATTATTCGTGGATTTCTAAGAAATTTTAAAATATCTTTGTTATTAAAAATTATTTCATATATTTTTTCATAATTATAATTATTTTTTTCTTGATAATATTTTGAAAAAAGATTCAAAAATTGTTTAAATTCTCTTTCAGCATTTCTTTCCTTAACAAAAAGAATAATAGAATCTAATTGATTAGAATCTAATAAATGAGAAATTAGAGAAATTAATATTATAAAAATTTGAATAAAAGTTTTATTAAAATTATATATCAAATATAAATAAATAGATTTTATTGAAAGTAAAACTAATTCAATAAAAAATGATTTTTTAATAGATTTTGAATAAGATTCTGCGACAACATTGGTACATAAAAAAATAGAAAATATAATTAATAATACATAATCATCATAAAATAAACTTAAATTGTTTGGAGCAGTTAAAAAAATTTCAAAATAAAGTAAAAAAGTTTTTATTAATAAATAATCAAAATTTTGATAACCAAGAGAAAAAATAAATTGCTTGAAATTATTTAATTTTTTTGAATATTTCTTCAAATTTAATAATAATATATTTAAATTAAAGGCTTCTCCTTTTTTAAATATTTCTTTTTTAAAATAATTAATTAATCTTGATACATTAATTTCATTAATTTCGAAATTTTTTAACTCAAAAGAAGATATTTTTTTTTGTAATCCTTTAAAAAAGAAAATAATAAAATTAAATAATAATCTATCATTATTTTTATCATTTAAATTATCTTTTCTAATATCATAAATAAACCAATCAAGTTCATTTATAAAAAAAATAAAATTTGAAAGACCAATATTAACTCCATTTAAATATATTCCAAATATAATAATAAAAATTTCTTCTTGAATTTCATTTAAAATTTCCATTTCTTTTTTTTGATTTATAACATAAATATGATAAAATAAAGGTATTAAAATTTTAGTAAATGAAATAGTTTGATATAAATCAAAAAATTTTGGATAAATCACTTTATTATGAACTACATTTAAAAAATATGTTACATGAGAAAAAGATATTTTATTAAATTTCGAAGATTCTAAATTTATGAAATGAAGATTTATTATTAATGAAAGAAAATCTCTGATAAAAAGTAATATTTGTTGAGAACAAAAGCATAAATTTTTTTTGTCTTCTTTCTCGAAATTTATTTTTAATGCAATTGTAACTAAATCAATAAAATCTTTTACAATATTATCATATTTTTCTTCATTATTTTTGTTATTATTTCCATTTAAAAAATTAAAAGTTTTTATTTGATTATAAATTTGATTATTAAGAGTTTTTTCGAGATTAGTTAATTTACCATCATAATTTTCTAATTCTTGAGGAATAAATTCACTATTTGTTTTTTGTTTGATTTCTAATTGATATAATAAATTTTTTTGATTATATTCTGATAAATATTCATTTACATTCATATAATAATAAAAAATTATTTGATATATTGTGATTAATTTAAATTTTATTTCTAAATCATTTTTATTTGTTAATTTCAAACAAAAATTCATTAAATTATTTTTTATTAAATACGAAAAAATTTTCACTTTTTTTACAATTTGTTTCTCTAGATTATGTAATTTTAATGAATTTTGATTTTCATAATTTAAATCATTTTTTTCTTCTTTAAGTTTTATTTGTTCAAGAGAAAAAGATAATAAAATTATTCTTTGTTGAATAATTAAAATATTTTCAATAATATTTTGTTCTATATTTATATTTAATAATTTAATCAATAAATCTAAAAATTTTATGATCATTTTATCATTTATATCTTCAGAATTTAATAATAAGCATATTTCTCCTATATTTTCTGGATTTTCAGTTTCTAAATATTGAAAGAAAAAATCAAATATTTTATTTATAAATTGTTCATCGATATCATTGTTTTTAATTAAAAATGATAATAAGAAAAGAAATACTTCATGTCTATTTTGTTCTAAATTTAACATAAATTTCAAATATAAATCTTTTCCCTCCATTGATAAATTTTTTATAATATTTGAACTTAAAAAAAAGTCTTTACAACCTAAATAAATATTATCTATATTATTGTTTCTTTGCATTATTTTTTCTAATATTATTATTATTTGTTTAAAAATATTTTTATTATATTCTCCTAATTTTTCTATAAATAATGAAAATATTTCAAAAAAATTTGAATTTATTGCATCTTCTATATTATTTTCAGAAGAAAAAATTATATTCAACAATTCTATAATTTTAAATAATATATTTTCTAATTTTTTATCATTGAGATATAATTTATAAACCATTTCAAATAAAGGTAATATATTTTGAATTCCTCCTAATAAATAAATATTATCTTTGAAATTTTTATAATCAAAATAATAAAAATAAGGAAAAAAATCTTTATTGAATTTTTGTTGAATGTTAATTATATCATTATCATAATTTTCTAAAAAAGATAATAACACTGAATTAATATTATAATTTTGATGAAAATTCTTTATTTTTTTTTCTTCTGTTTGTTTAATATATTTTTCATATAAATCTTCAATAATTTTTTTTGAAAAATATTCTTTGCTCTCAAAATCATTATTTGATATTATAATTGAAGATATAAATCCATGATAATTTTTATAGAAACTTAAATTAATTATTTCATTTGTTTCATAAATCTTATTTTGAAAACATTGAATTCCATTAATTATAATTATAACTTTTTCATTATTGATTTTTATTTGAACATTATTCCAAAAATTCATTTTTAATTCTATTCTTTCAAAAAATTCATTTTTTATAATAATTTGACAATATTGATTTTCTATTAATTTAATCTGTAATTCAGAATTATTAAATATAATATTTGAAATAAAAGAATCTTTATTTTCATAAAATTCATTAATATAAAAAAACATACTAATATTCATCCAATTTTTATTTATTTTTATACAAGTTTCATTGTTTGAACTTACTTTTATTTCATTATCATATAAATAAAAAAAATTATCATGAAAGAATTCATTTTCTATAATGTTTTTTTTATAAAATATAATTAATAAATCAACACATTTTTCAAATATTTGTTTTTCTGAATGAAATCCATTTTTTATTTTTATAAAATTTGAAAAAGACATTTCAGTTGAAAATAATTTTCCTATTTCTCTATAAATTGAATCATAAATATCTTTTCCTATTTGAAAATTATTTGAAATATAAATAAAAAATTCTTTTAATTTTAAATGTTCTTGATTTTCATGAATATACTTTTCTATTAAAACTTCAATTAATCCTTTTGTTTTAAATATATATTTAATATCTAATAATATTTGAGTGGTTTCTTGAGAATTTTTAATTAAATTAAAAAAAGAAGTTATAAATTCATCTGTTTTAGAATTTTTTATTTGAGCAATAAATAATTCAAAGTTTGATTCATTTAGTTTATTTTTAAAAACAGGTATAATTATGTTATTCTTGTCTTTTTCAAAAATTATATCCATTTTGATATATAATCTAATTATTAAATATTTAAACAAAAGAATTCATTAATAAATAATGAGAAAAAGAATATTAGAAAAGGGTATTATATAATTTTTACATAATTAATCAAAAAATATATATTAAAATTACATTAATTATTATTATTAAAATTCAATAATAAATTTTATGACCAAACAAAATACTATTTCATTGAAATTTAATAAAAATAAATTATATTTTAATGACTGAATTAAAAATTGTTTCAGTTTTTTTGAATGTATTAATTATATTTTATTTTATTATAGGAATGAAAAAACTCATATTGTAAAAAAATAAAATTAAATCTTAAAAATTTGCTAAAGATACTAGAAAAATAATTTATAAAGGAGACTAAACAGAGTTATATATAGTTGAAATTATTAAAACTAAAATTGAGGCAATAATAAAAATTTATGATAAATCAGAATATAATAAATTTCATCCCTATAAATTTAACAAAACAAATGTTATAAATCAAGTGATTAATTCATTATTAATCAAAACATTTGATACTAATGATTTTTTTTATACCGTTATGGAAAGTATTGATTTAAATTTAATAGATTTTTTAAAATTAATCCCAAAACCTTTTTCTCTCGAAGAAATTAGAGAAATATTTTTTAAAATAAACCAAAATATAAAAATTTTTAATAACAATTCAATAAATTATGAAATTAATATTTCAAATATAATGTTACCAATTGATTGAATAAATAATCAAAAAGTTAAATTGATTGGAAAAAAAGAAATTAATACAGATAAAATATCAGTAAAACAAATATATAATTTAGGAGAAATAATTTATTTTATGATATTTCAAACTAATTATTCAAAATAAAAGGTTAACTTCAATATTAAATAAAGATTTAAATCAATTAATTAAAGGATTATTCCAAAAAGATATAAATAAAGAAATAGAATGAGAAGATTACTTAAATAATATTTTTTTCAGACAAATGAATAAAACTCAAATTTTTAACGTTTGAATACAAAAAATATTACTTATATAGATAATATATTTGAGAAACTTTAAAATAATTAGATTTACCTTTTTTTATTATAAATAATATCTCTACTAAGAATAATATTTTTTATAATTATTATTCTTTAAAATAATAATGTTATAATTATGCAATATATTATATAATTTTATTTCTTTAAAATCTTTATCTGATTTTAATTCATTTGATGTTTAAAACATGGATTATAAACTTGTTAATTGGAATAAAGATTGTGAGGTATTGACAAATGATATTAAATTAACTGCAATATGATAGCTATTAATATTCTAAAAAGATTAATTTAAATATAATGAATGATTAATATATTTAATTTTTTCATTATGAAAAAATTGGTATTAATTTTAAATTTATAATTTAAAAAATAATTAACAATATATCATATTTTAAATATCAACAAAAATTATTAATTTAATATCATTACTTATTCTATATCATTAAAATATTTTGAAATATTGTTTTATATATATATTTTTACTTAAAATTTAAGTTACCATAATTCAATAAAAATGTATCTAATATAAATTATATTTTTAGTATTAAATAGTTTTTTGTGGAATCTAAAAATAAATTAAATATTTTAATAAACATTATTTTTAAATGGGAAAATACCAAAATTCTTTATTTAAAAAGCTAGATATTTTTGGTGTGCCTCCACTTTTTACTATTAGAGGAAGTTCAACTTTTAGAACAAATACTGGTTCTTCACTAACAATAATATGTTGTGTTCTAATAATAATTTATTTTTATTTTTTTTTAAATCAAATGATTAATCATAAATCACCTAATTTACATTCTTCAATATTATATGATATAACTCCTCCTGAAATCAAATTACACAGAAACAATTTTACTTTTATTTTTGGTTTACAAAATAAAGAATATATTAATTATATTGATGAAAGTATTTATAAAGTAGAAGCTTTTCAAAATAAATTAACTTTGAAAAATGATGGAAATTATAATTATGAAAATTTCCCTTTAAAAATAATGAAATGTAATGAATATAATATTCAAATAATTCCTGAAAATTTTAATAAATTACCTTTAAATAATTTATATTGTATAGATAATAATCTAAATTTAAAAGGTGAATATATGAAAGAACATTGGAATTTTATTCAAGTAAATTTTTCAAAATGTGAAAATTCAACAGAAAATAAATGTAAATCCGAAGAAGAAATAAATAAATTATTAATTGGAGGATATATTGGAATTTTCATTCCTGATTATAGTTTTGATCCATCTAATTATTTAAAACCTTATAAACCTTATGTTAAAAATTTAAATGGTGGTTTTTCTATAAAATATTTTGAAGACATATTTTTATATTTTAAATTAATTGAAGTAATAACTGATTCAGGATATTTTTTTGAAAAGAAAAAATCAATAAATTTTGTTTCTTATGATTATATTCAAAAAGATATTGATTTTAGAGAATCAAATAATTTTTTATCATTATCAATAAGAGTTTCTTCAAAAAGAGAAATTTATAAAAGATCATATATTAAAATCCAAACTATTTTTTCTAATGTGGGAGGAATGTTAAAAATAATATTATTAATAGGAGAATATTCTGTTTATTTTATAAGAATGACTTTATATAAAAATTATATATTAGAATTTTTTAACTTAGATGAAAGTGAAATTAGATTAAAAGAAATAAGAAAAATTTATAGATTAAATGGTTTAAATTCAACAAAAATTAAAATTGAATCTTTTTTTCCGAATATAAATAATACTGAAAATACAAATCAGCCTTCAGCAAATGCATATTTAAAAGTAACTCATAGTCACAAAAATTTAATAAAAATTATGTCTCCTGAAGACGGGAATAATGATAATCAAGATGAGAATTTTGTGAACAATAAAAATTCAATTAATCAAATGAAGACAATAAAATTGGATAATGATTTAAAAAAAAATAATTTTTTAAAAATAGGTTTTATAAAAGGGAGAGTTAAAACTCAAAAAACATTAACATCTAAAAATATATCAGCTTCAAAAATATTAAAAAATGTTAATTTATTTGAAAATAAAGAGAATAAAAATGAAACTGCTGTTTCAAATGGAAGTGGTTTAATTGAGAAAAAAAAAAGTCATTGTAGTCAAACAAGTTTTATTAATAAAAGAAATTTAATGAAAAATCAAATAATTATTCCAAAAACACAATTAAGAGTTATTAAAGTTCCTGGTTTTTTTACTGATTTTGTTTGTAAAAAAAATACTTTTAAAACAATTAAACAAGTCCATGAGAATTATAAAGAAATACAATTTTTATTAGATATTGTTCATTATCTAAAATTAGAAAATGAAGTTAATATTATTGAAAAATATTTATTTAATGATGAACAAAGAAAAGTTTTATCTTATACTTATACTTTTGAAGCTGATTTTGGGTTAGAAAGAAAAGGATATGAATATATGATTAAACATAAAAAAAATAAATTTGATGAAAAAGAATTAAATGAGGCAAGTCATAAAAATTTACTTTCTTTAATAAATAAAAGTGATACATAAATCCTCGTTTTGAGATTCATTATCTATAAAATTATTTGAAAAAATTGTCTATTTTTTGTAAATATAATTTCTATTTATTGATTTAATTTAAATTGTATCTCACATATTTATTTTATTTTTTATACTTATTTTCTAAAAATTTAAGTATTATTTAAGAAAATTTTTTAAAAAAATAATTTATAATTATTCATAAGGATTTCTTTTTAAACTTTTAACATTTTTTAAAATAAAAAAAAGTATTTAAATAATGTATGATATTATTTAGATTTTTTATTTGAAAATTTCTCATAATAAATTGAATATGTTTAATTATATCTCTATTTTATTAGTATTTAATTTTAGTTAAATTGATTTATCTCAAAAAATATTAATTTCTATTTTCCAATTTTTTTTGTTTGGATTTTTGTAATTTTTATTTTCATCTGAATATACCTAAAATATTTTATTTTTATTTTTGTTGTTTCAAATCAATTAATTTTTAAATTTTTTAATTCATTATTCTAAAATATTAATTTAGAAATTTTTCCCAATATCAATTTTTAGATATTTTTAACCAGATTTTTGGTTAATCATTTCATTAAGAAAAAACACAAAACTAATTATAACCTATATATTAAATTTAGAAATTTTTTATCAATTTGATTTTAATCCTTTTTAATTATAAATAAAGAATGAAAGTAAATATCTTTTTTTAAAGGATGTGTATAGGTTTTTTCTTATTGAGATATTTAATATTTATAATAAGAAAAATTATTAAAAAATATTCATTAAAAAAATTTATAACTAATTAACTTCCCTACTTTAATTTCAAATTTTATGAATATTTAAGCTTCATTTTCTTCTTCATTATAATTTTCTATTTCTTCTTCTTCTTTTTCTTCTTTTTCTTCATTTATATTATTTTGATAATTATCTTCTTCTTCATCAATATTTTTATTATCTTTATTAATATTTAAATCATCATCTTCCATTTCTAAATACTTATTTTTTATTTCCTCTAATTTCTTTTCTCTAATCAAAAATATTTTTTTAGTTGAATGAGTTATATTTCCTTTATCTTTATTTGTTTTTAAAATATTATTTTGAATAGTTTTATTATTTTCATTATTTTCTTCTTTAACAATTTGAATTTTTTTTTCATTTTTTGATTGATAAATACTTTTTTCTTTTTCATCATTTATATTACTTAATTTAGACACATTTCTTTTATGTTTTTGTTCTTTAATAAATCCATTATTATTATTATTAATATTATTTTCATCTTCTTTAAAATATAATTCTTTTTTGTTTTGAAATTGTTCATTTTTTAAATTATATTCTTTTTCCAATTCATCAATTTCTTTTTGAATAAGAAAATTTTTTTGTTGTAATTCATATAATTTAGTAGAATTATCATTTATATCATCAGAAATAACTTTTGATTTTTGAGAAGAAATTTTTTGAGTTTCTTTTATTGTTTCTTTTAAAACATTAATTCTTTTTAAATATTCGTTTTTTTTATCTACTAAACCTTTAAAATCTTCTTCATTTGTTGTTTCATAATCTAACTTTATATCATCATTATTATTATTTTTATCAGGTTCAGTTAAAAAAACATTTTTATCATTTTCACTTCTTAATTTTTCTGGTTGACTTTCATTTCTTTTTAAAAAAGAATATTTACTAAAAATTCCTATATATTTATTATATCTTGCAGTTTGAGGCATAGAAATATTATTATTATCATTTTCTAATTTGGAATTTATACTTTGAGATCTTTCTGTTTGAAGATTTGTTTTTAATAATGGTAATATTATATTTCTTTTATTATTTTTATTTTTTTTATCTATTTCTTTTATTATTTTTGATTTATTTAATTCTACTTTTTCAATTATTTGTTCTTCTGTTCCTTCTAAATCACTTTTAATTAAATTTAACCAAAAATTTATTTTTGATAATGATTCTTCATTTGATATTTCTTTAATATTTGAATTATATAATTTTAATAATATTTCTTTTTCTTTTATAATATTTTCTATATTTTTTTTTACAGAATCTAATTTTAGACAAAAATCATCTTTTCTTTCTCCTAAATTTTTTATTTCTTCTGTAAATGATTTAATTTTTTCTGAATATTTTTTTGAGTCTTTTAAAATTTTTATTTTTTTTTCATTTTCAAAATTATTTTTTTTTAATGATTTTAATTTATAATTTATTTTAGTATTTTCCTTTCTTAAGTTACTAATTTCATTTTCATAATTATTTAAATTATCTTGATTTGATAAATTTATCATTTTTTTATTTATTTTTTCATATCGTTTTTTATAATTCTCTTTAAGTTTAATTGAAAATACTAAATCTCTTTTTCTTATTTCTAATATTTTTTCTAATTTTTCAATTATTTCTGGATCTGGTTCTCCAATATTTAAAATTCTTGAATTACTTTGTATTAATTCATTTAATTTTTGTACTATTATATTTAAATTATTTTTTGCTTCTTCTTTTTTTTTATTTATATCTATTAATTCTTTGCTTTTTTTGATTGTTATTTGTTTTAATTCTTTTTTTGAAAATTTTGAAAATTTTTGATACAAATTTTTGATTTCATTTTTTTCTTTTATGATTGTTACATTTTTTTTTTTTGTTTTACTATTTGATTCCATTAATTTTCTTTTTTATTTAAAAATTTTTTTAATTATATTCTAAAATAAATATATATTTTCTATTAATTTTACTAAAAATTATTCCCGAAAAAATTACTCACTATTTATTATTCCTTTAATAAAATAATCAAATTTTAAAAATATTTAAATTATGAAATTTAATTGAATTTTTTTTTATAATTTTAAAAAAATAACAGTCTTATAAAAATGTCTGATATAAATGATGAAAATAACGAAGAATATAATAAAGAAAATAATGTTGAAGAACAAGAAGTTGAAAATAATATAAAGGAAGATTCTCAAAGTCAACATCAAATTCAAAAACAAATTGAATTTAGTGGTTCTCAAAATGAAGAAAAAGTAGAAAATTCAGAAAGTAAACATGAAAAATTTAATTCTGAAGAAGATTATAATAAAAATGAAAATGAAAATGAAGAGATTCAAAATGAAGAAAACAATAAAGATGAAAACAAAAAAAATAATGAAAGTGAAGAAGGAGCAAAACTTAGTGAGAGTGAGAGTGATGAAGATGATAAAGCTCTTGATAAAGTCGAATTAATCTCTGATAGAGGAGATGATAAAGAAAATGAAGAAGAAAATAATGAAAATAAAGAAGAAGAAAATAAAGAAAATGAAGAAGAAAATAATGAAAAAAAAGAAGAAAAAAATAATGAAAATAAAGAAGAAGAAAATAATTATGAAAATAAAGAATATGAAGAAGAAGAAAAAAATAATGAAAAAAAAGAAGAAGAAAATAATTATGAAAATAAAGAAGATGAAGAAGAAGAAAATAATAATCAAAAAAAAGAAGAAGAAAATAATTATGAAAA
>JAEEGL012754445.1_pt1 | contig 52227 bp, 44 predicted proteins | sample 9134231 | NCBI WGS metagenome assembly JAEEGL01 (sample SAMN16246548, study PRJNA631951) | gut metagenome | biome: gut microbiome; feature: rumen; material: fiber-attached | host: Bos | place: Iran: Karaj | collected 2018-10
ATTTTCTGCTGACGCTCAGTGAGTTTCGTCTCCGACAAGTCTCCGTCATGGTCTCCGACATTTTGTGTGTCGGCAGCGGCATAGATAATGGTTTGAAATTGGGTTGGAGTAGATTTGAATACAGGTTTCAGTTCATCCTTGTATCCATCCAATGCTTTGGTCTCATTGCAGATGCGTGTGAGTCCACTACCTCGCTTCTCCATATAGTCTAATTGAGCCATTACATTAGCGAGTATAGGGTTGCGTCTTTCGGAAGATACATCTTTGATGTCCAAATCCTGTATCAGCATACCATTGTACATTCCACCAGGAGATGTGACAATAAGCCGGTCATCGTAAATGTCAAGATGCACCTCGCCACCCATCACCGTATAGTCGCGATGGATAAAGTGGTTAACCATAGCTTCCAGAACAGCACGCTCCGCATACTCAGGTTTGTTCTTTCGTCCATCGGGCAGTTTCTCCCAGCCTTTCTTTGTGTTGGATTTTACAAAGTTCATGGCTTCACGGAGCAGCATGAGGACATTGCCTGTAAACTCTGCATCATTGATGGCATCACCCTTTTCCTTTCCATCCCATCGTGTGCAGTATAAACGAGATTGCCATAATGGACAATCATCTGCAAACAAGGCACCAGCGTTTGTGAGATTACCTGTATTGGTAACAAGTCCAAACGATAAGAGATATTTTTTGTCCCATTCTTGATGGGCACGTGTCTTGAATGTGTTTGCTAAAATCGTGAAAGAATAGTCTTCTACCTTATAATCTGTATGCAAAGAGTCATAAGTTTTGTTTGAGCCTTTCAGCACCAAGCGTACCATCTGTTCTGCAGTCGCAGGAAGGCTCTCGTCACCATTACGGACAAAAGCCAATCTTTGACCATCACCTATGTAATAATATGGGGTATAATGACCTATGCTTACTTTCAGTTGTAAGATATGCAATCCGTCTGCTGTATGCGGAATCATTTCTACATCTGGCATAGGATCCATGTAATCGCGAATTTTGCTGCTGATGACTTCGCAAATGTGTTGCACATCGTCAAGACCCCTTACAGCGCCATCATTGTCTATGCCAAAGAAAAGAGAGCCACCCGAACCATTGGCGAAGGCACTGACACTCTTCAGCCAACTTTTTGGTTTCTTTTCTTCAAGCATCAACTTGAAATCGTATGCAGTACATTCTGCAATTAGAGTATCTAATATCATTGTGGGGCAGCTATAATAGTAAAAGATTCACATTTGATTACAAAGGTACGACTTTTTAATGAAAAAACATCACGGAAATATCATTTCGAGAATATTTTGAGTATTTTTGTCAAAAACACAATTATCTGGGGCTAAAAGTTGTGTGAGTTGAAGTTTTTAAGTATCTTTGCAAAGCATTGTGGCACATGCCATTTTTGCAAAACATGTGAAATTACGAAGCGTTATGCTTTTCTTGTAATCGGAAATGTGAGAAACTTCCAACGCAAGCAAGAGAGTATGATGGCTCGCGCGTATAGCGTGGCCTGACTACATTTCTTCTTGCAGGGTATCTCACAACCTCCGATTGAAGAAGTGGCATCAGTGCCACGCTTCTGATATTAAAACGCTCTCATGGCGGCTGGAGGGCATAATAAACAATATTATGAAAGATATACTAAGCAAACAGAGCAAAGAAACTAGATGCTACATTATGTCAGCAATATTGGTTTTTGAAGGTTTTAAACAGCTAGATGCCATGACTGAAATTCGTGGAGAGATGCTTCTTGATGTTTTAGGATTAACTAAAGCAGACATGGATAGTTTTCCTATTCCAGAATATTCTCAAATTGTGGCACATCTTAAACCTATTTCTGATTCTGAGGTGAGACATTGGATAATAACAAATACTTATTCACCTGTACTCAAAAGTAGAAGAAAAGACGCCCTAAATGCGTTTAAAAATTTCTGCTCTGTTTTAAGGTGGGACGCAGAGGCAAAAGAGAGCATGGCGTTGACAGAAGAACTAGAAGGCATAAAACCAATAGACAATGGTGTAAAGAATAAGAGGACTGGATCGAGTGCTGGTTCAGGCTGCCTTTCTGTCATTGCATTAATTATCGTCAGTACAGCAATAGTTTCATTCACATTAATATGATGATACTCAAAATCTTATAACTTAAAATATTAAATGTAGTGTAATATGAATATTGATGAAATTGCTCAGAACATCGTTTCCTCGTTTAATGCGGACGATACAATTATGCTTAAAATGAAAACTAAGGATATGCTCCGTCAAATTAACTCTAACGAGAGCATGTTCTCTGTAGTACAACATCCGTATTTGGTAGCAAAAAGTCTTTATTTTATGTTGACAGAAGACTACTTAACTGAGGACGAACAAATATCCGTTATAAAATTAGTCTACTTTTGTCTATTAAACAACTATCTCAAAAATAGTGGATGTAAGTCGGGTGAAGCAGGTTACGAAGATTTAGTCTCTGGATGTAAACTTGCTTTAGTAATGATTTCTATGCAGAACCAGTACCTTAAATATTCCATAATATCAGGTCAGGCTCGCTATATTAATCCAGAAACGCATATACGCAACCAGATTCTTCTGTTTGGAGGAATTGCTAAAGAGGCCGAAATCGCACATTGCACTTACCCATTGGAAGATGTTATCAACAGCTATTTTGTTGACATCTTCAATGAGTTATATAGACATTTCCCAATAGGAAGAGATCTCGCCATACTTAAGGAGAATTGTACTCCAGTGATTAAAAACATCAAAAATAGTATTAGCATCAACCTCAAAGAAAGTTGGTTAGAAGATTTTTAAGTCAATATGATTTGGTTTATACTTGCTTTGATATTAGGAGTTTTAGCACTTTACCTACATAGCAGTGCTAATAAAATGGATAGTTCATCCAGCAGCTATCCTAACTCAACGCTTGCAGCACCTAAGGATAAGACTTACTGGGATACTTTCAGGGAAAACGAACCCGCTAAGGCAAGAGAAATTGAGGCTCTTTTAAATCTTAATTTCTCTACACTTAGTAATAGAGATGCAAGAGAAAAGGCTGAAATGCTTAAACGATTCAGCAAGAGTTTAAATTGCCCTATTTCTAAAATAAAAGAAAATTATTTGAAAGAAATTGAAAAATATCCATCACGCCTTATACCTCAAATGATAGAATCTACAAGTAGGGAGATTTCTAAAGAAAGTAGCACATTCAACATTAAAGAAGACAATACGGCATCTGCTCTTATGGTTAAATGGTTAAAGGAGAGACACAAAGAATTGGGATCACCTGATGCAAATATTTCTGCCTCGGTCATAGAAAAGGAAATGGAAATAGCAAAGTCATGTTTTCCGTATAATGAGACAGAAGACATAAAAGAGCGAATAAAATCATTAAGGAAAATGTCGGAATTGTATAAATGCCCTATGGAAAATCTTGAAAAAATGTATAAAGATGACGTAATGGGTAAATATGATGGCCGTTATGAGAATTTTCATTATCTTTTAGATGCATTTAAATATATGGCTAACCAAGCCTACGAGGTAGCACCAAAGGTAGCTTTAAAACCAGAAAACACATCATATGGGATTATGTGCGACTGGCTTTCTGATATAATAGAAACAGAGCGAAAGAAATTCATAAACAAGAAAGAAGCAAAATGTCCTTGTTGTCAAAGCTCTGATATAAAATTGGGCATTTTTAATGATGTATTTGAGTGTAATTCATGTAAACATAGATTTGGAGGTATATAAATATTCATTATGGGACTATTTAATAGAAAAAGGAATCCGATTCCTCCTTACGATAAATTGGATGCAGAACAAAGATATGCATTATATTTTCTTCTTGAGTATCTGACAAAGGGAGTACCATTTAATGAAATGTCGTGGGCTTTACAGTATCTGGAAAAAGCAGCTATTTATTTTGGTATGACGAAACAACAGATAGCAGACTATAAACCGTTTTATAATTCATACGAGAAAATAACATCCTACATTAAGCAAATCAAGAATCGTCAGATTCTGGAATATATGATTAGCAACTGTTCTAACATCTTTATTTTGATGGATAGAGGTGAAGAACACAAACGTCTTGGAGAACAAGCCTATAAATTTTACGAGGAACTAGGTTTCTCATATGAAGATGTTAGATACATCGTTAACAAATATAGGTATAGAACGGACATCTGATAGGTAACATCAAGTCTTTGAAGGGCACACAAAAGCGAATGCTCAATGTGGTGGAACTATCTTCCCCATCCAGTCTTTTTCTTCGTGCCGTCCCAATTTGTGAGGGCGTTTTCTGAACCTCCGCCACCAAAGCTGGCCGTGCCTCTTCCTCCTGCTGCGAGCAGAAGACCTTGCATAAGTTCCTTGGTGACGCTCATTTCCCCGCATAGCTGCCTGGTGCGTTTCATGGCGAGGTCACTCATATAATTTGTGGTTCCCGTCCAGGAGGTTTCATCCAACAGATTGTTGGTGGCTTTCATCCGTTGTTCGGTAATGGAAGCATCGAGATTGTTGCGCAATGCCTCACCTATGATGCCCCAGCTGATGATTTTCTTATCCTCTGCCATGAAGTCGTTTTGATTACGGTTCGTGGCAAAGTTGTATATGGCATTCTTGGCGGTATCAATCCATTGGCCAACCTGCTGCCAGAAGGCATTCCTTTTCATCTGTATGGTGTCCCATAGTTCCTTGATTTCAGGGATGGAGAACATTTCCTGTAGGCGGTCCTCTGCATTGTCTGCCCGCAGTTTTTCCCTTGATGCCATGTTGTCGGAACGGACTTCACGGGCACAGGCTTTGTCCCGTTCTTTTTTGAGATTGTCTATTTCCTCGTCTTTTTCCCTGCGCAGCTTGTTGATGGCGGTCTCGTCGATCGTCGAGATTTTCTCCTTCAACCGTGTGTTCTCGGCTGTCAGCCGCTCGTTGGTTTTCTGGAGTTGCTTGTTCTGCCTGATGATTTCGCGGGCTTCTTTCATCGCCTTGTTGTAGAGCGACCTGCCTAAGTCGAGGATGTCTTTTTTCTGTGCTTCCTTGGCTTCAATCAGGTTGTCCTGCAATTCTGTGAGTATCTGCTTTATGGCCTTCTTCCGCTCCTCCCGCCATTTCTTTTGTCCGCCGAAGGGTATCGGCTTGTCGAGTTCATCCTTTATCGCATCGTAAGTGTTCTTGACAAGGGGATGCGTGTCCAGGGCTGGCACTTGAAGGTCTTCCTGGGTGACGCTGGTCGCCTTGATGTATGTCTCCAAAGTGGTGAGTTCTTTCTCCGCCTTGTCCTTGCGTTGCTGAGCATCCTTGGCTTCAACGGCAATCCTGTTTTTCTGCCGTTCGATTTCGTCCTTCTCAGTTTTGGATTGGGCGATGGATTCCCGCGCCTGACGCTCGGCCTCCAACACCGCCTTGTTCTTGTGAACACGCTCACGCTGTTCCTCATCCGACAGCATGGAAATATTGTCACCACGCTCCAGCCCGTACTTATGTCCCACCTGGTTGTAATAGTCGGTATGCATCTGGCAGTAGGTTCTGCCCACCTCGTATTTGTCTGCACCCCACACACGGGCGTATGAGACACATTCCTTTTCCCTCCGTTCGACTTCTGTTTTGATGAAGTCGCGGCGGTTTTCTTCGGACAGTTTCTTCCACTCCTTCTGGGTGATAACTTTGGAAGGGTCATGCTTATGCACATACTTGAAAGATGTACGTCCCCTTGCCCTGGTCTTGGCCACGGGGATGGTCTGGATGTGGATGTGGGGTGTGGTCTCATCGCAATGTACGTCGAAACCGATGATGTTCTCGGCTCCCCAACGGTCGCACGCCCACTGGTAGGTGTCCATCGCCCAGTCCTTAATGCCTTGCATCAATTGTATGTGGGCATTGCTCCTTTGAAGGGTAAAGTCCACGTCCTGATTTCCGAAGGCAAGATGGGTCAGCATGTCATGGTCGCCGCTGACGATGATGCCGACGGTACAGTTCGGGCTGTTGTCGGCGTTGCCCAATGGGTTGTCTTTGTCCCTGTAAGGTTTGAAGCCAAGTTCGTCAAGTCGATGCTTCAGACGTTCATAAAGTGGTGTGGGATTGGAGCCAAGAGGGGCAATCCTGCCCTCGCTGTTTATCTCAAAGTTGAGATGCTTGCGTGAAAAATCATAGTGATTGTTCGTGTCCTGGTTCTTCAGTCGGTATGTGTTCTCATCCCATCCGCGACGCTCCGGCTCATAGCCCTCGGCGGCGGAAAAGGATTTTGCTGGTGCGCCTACATGGATGGCGGCACGGGGTGTATTGTTTCTATTCTTGCTCATTGTTTTGTCATTTTTGTGTTGTAGCAGGATGTGATTCGGGGCTCGGGTGATACCTGAGTGGAGGGTCGAGGGAGAGAGTCACTCCCTCGCAGATGCAGTCCCGACTTTAGCACCTGTCGTATCTGTTTCTGGCGGCACTGTTTTGCTTTAGGGAATGTGGGCAAACCCTCGGAGAGCATAATGGGACTTTTTAAGGGAGCGAAGCGAATCTAAAAGTCCATATTATGTTATGGATTATTTGCGATAATCCCATCCTCGGCGAACTCCTCCACTCAGGTTCACTCAGACGGCACGGATGATTTGCCGTGTTCCTCACGGTTTGTCAGGAGAAACTTCTTTCGTCCATTCCTTGTCTCGCAGATAGACGTAGAGATAGGAACGTGAGGAAAGGTCACCTTGCAATCGCTGGACGTGAGCGAATGCTGCCATTCGCTCGTCTTCGCTGAGTTGTTGCCATACGCCAAGAGCTCGCGATTCGTTTACGCCTGTCTTTCCATAGACATCCTTTATTCGCTCAAAGGAAAAGGTGGCATCGCTGGAGTTGAAATTGCCGGGGACTACAGGCTCTTCGGTATCGATTCTACATCTTGAATTGTCGGATTCTTCGGAAACGTCAACATTATTGGAAATGTCAGTGCCCGGTGAATCCTTTGCATCTTCTGAAATCGCTCTTTGCCTTGAAATAGTAGCATTCACTTTCTTCGCAGTATTGTGTAGTGAACTGTTGCTTCTTGCCGTCCTGCACTTAGCACTTTCGCTACATTTTCTGCTCTTTGTCTCTGCTGCTGTTCGCAGGGTGTCAAGGTCTTGTGCAATCAAATCGAAATAGGCTTCAAGACGGAGGTCATCAAGGCTTGTTCTTGCTCCATCGGTGGCATAGGTCACCACTGCTTTCACAAGTTTGCCGACTTCGGCATTCGGTCGTGAACATGCGACTATGAGCACGTTCGCTAAAAGCGGTATTCTGTCAAGTGACTTCATCATCGTTTCTTTTTAGGTGTTCAACAATAAGGTAACTAACGCCAGTCTGCCTTGTTCGGCTTACGCTTATGCGAAGAGAGGATGGCTTCGTTCTCCTCCTCGGCTGTGAGTGGCACCGCGTTCTTGCGGTTCGCTTCCAGCCACTTGTCAAGCTCGTCCTGATAGAGGACATACCGTTTGCCAGGTTTCGTGGCGGGTATCGTTCCGTCGCCGAGTTTCATGTACAGTGTTCCCAAGGGGATGCGTGTGTACTCGGCTGCCTCCTCCACCGTCATGGGCTTGTGGCGGTCTTCACGTACCTTATGTTTCCTGTTCTCTTCCTGCTGCTTCAACAGCAAGGCTCTCATGCCCATCACCTCATCCCGAAGCTGGGCTACGACCTCTGGTAGGTCGTTGAATGTAAGTTCGTATTTTTCCATAATAATTGTGGTCTTTGATTAGAGACCGACGGCAAAGGAATGGAATGATGCTCCCGTGCTGATGGAAATTTACGGTAACTTGTGAATCACTTGACAATAATTCTAAAAAGCATGATTATCAATGGTTATTAGTCAAAAAAGATGCTTTGAGAATGGACATATAGATGACCAAGACTGTAATGAACCCAAGAAAAAGATGTTATCCAAGAGGAAACGAAGTACTTTGTAAAAAAAACGCTATCTTTGCAAATAATAGAAACAAAAAGGATTTTATGAGCAAGACTATTGAATTTAATCAAGCCACGATCGAAGCTTTAGCATATTATGTCTATGCTTTAGTTGATCCTCGGAACAACAGAATTTTCTATATTGGAAAAGGAAAAGGAAACAGGGTCTTTCAACATGCGAAAGATTCTCTTAACGAAAGCGATCAAAGCCTAAAACTAGATATTATAAGGAATATTTTGAAAGAAGGGAAACAAGTTTCTCTCTACATTATAAGACACAATTTAACAGAAGAAACAGCATACATTGTAGAATCCACTCTTATCGACTTATTGACTTATAGCAAATTTAGCAATACAATCCTTTTGGCAAATATTGCAGCCGGTCATCATCAATGGGATGAAGGTATCAAAGACGTCGATGAAATCAATACAATTTACAATTGTCCCAAAATCAATATTAAGCCTGGGGAAACATTGCTTTTAGTTAGTCTTAATAATAGTTTTAATCAAGCAAAAGCTAATGGCGTATATCGTAGGATTGATATTTATGAAGCAACGCGTAAGTTTTGGAAAATAAGTAAGAACAGTCCTTATGAGATTAAGTATGTATTAGGAATATACAAAGGTGTTGTTCGTAGTGTGATTGAAGTCAAGTCTTGGAAATGGGCAACAGTCGCTGACGATGGCACAATTTTCAAATCTGAGCGTTGCATCTTTGAAGGTAAACTTCTTGAGAATTCGCCATATATAAATAAAGATGTTTCAGATTATCCTTTTGGCAGTGGAGGAGCCGTAAGGTATATAAGAAAGTAAAGTGTATCTTAAAATTAGTTTATCCTACAAACAATGAAGCATGGCAATAGCTATCACAATGAACTACAATTGGCTGAAAGAAAGCATTTCCTATCATCGGGCAATTGCATACACATACTTTTGCACTGCAAAAATAGTCGAGTCATTCGACCATATTTGCAGTGGTAATATTAGACGAGGTATCTCTGAACTGTTAGGTTATTAGTGTTATTGATTAATTTGGGGATGTGGAACGATATGCCATCATTGCCAGGTTCATCAATGTGTATCTTGTCTGAAGTGGATGTAACTCTCAGATTCTTCAATGTGGATGGGTCAAGACCTTCGCACAGGTCGGGGAACATAGTGCGGATGAAGTTGATGCAGGTTTCCACGCTATAGGGCTTGCCCTTGCCAAGTCCTAACCTTGCTGCAATGTTCCATATCAAATGACGGACATCGAAACTGGTCAGCGTGCCTTTGAGACCCTTACATGACTTTGGCACATAGGCGGGATTGATGGCAAAGGACATGATTTCATTACAGAACGAGTCCATTTCTTCCTGCTTGATGAACGGTGCCATGATGTAGTGCAGATAGGCGGCTATGGTGTCGATCTGTGCTTTCTTCTGGACAGCCTGGTTCTTGAAATAGTCATCACAGCCTTTCTTGTAAAGGGCATGGCGGTTGACCTCTTCCTTGTCTTCCTTCGTTTCTTTCTCCACGTTTTTCCCATTGGTTTCTTGGGAATCAGTCAGGGGCGTTTCCAATGATGCCTCTATTGGCACATCTGTGTCAGGGCTGTTTGACATAAAACCATTAGCCTTTGAGAGCTTAAAGGATTCGTAAACCTTCAGTGGCCCACTAAGGAAGCACCATACCACAAACTCCAGCAGGGCAATAAAGCCTGTCAGTGATATGATGAATATAGACGAGTCATGTGAGAAGATACCGCTGATAAGTCTGGCCGGGATGATGGCGATGAACATTACGGCTATGCTGACCAAGGCATACAGCGTTGCCTTGAAGGTCATTTTGAAATGCATTGTTGTGGTTGCACTTTCTTGAATCGGAGTTGTTTTCATTTCGTTGTTCCTTTCTTGTTATTATGTCATTGCATTTCTGTTTATCAATGTATGCATACGATATTTTCTGATTTGGTTCATTTTTGGCCCAAATCGGTATGCGAAATTACTCCGATTCTTTCTTACTGTTGATGATAGCCCCAAATATCCGCCTCTTTTTCGCTTCTTTCTGAAAATAGGTTCTAATAGTATGGGCAAATAGAACCAAATATCACGTTCATAAGGGATTTTGAATATGATGTGAATTTGAATGGTGGGAAAGAAAAAGGGAGAAGCGATGCCTCTCCCCATATTATGTGTAGATATATGACGCATGTCATTGCCCGACAACTTTCAGTTGTACCGTCTTGGCTGGCTTCAGCGTGATGCGGTTGACGGACTTGCGCTTTGACTCGTCGGCCATGTCCGCATAGATTTGGGTGGTCGAGACGTTCTTGTGTCCCAACATATGCTGGACTGTATAGACGCTTGTACCTGCATCCACTTGTAATGAACCGAAAGTATGTCGGCTACAATGAAAAGAGATTTTCTTGGTGATGCCGGCTGCTTTCAACCAGTTCTTCAGGGGTGTCTGCGTCAATTTGTCTGTGAAACCCTCAAAAACCTTGCCCGTTCCGTTGCCGCCAATCAATTCCAATGCCTCGTCACTGATGGGGTTGTTCACCAGTTCCTTGGTCTTCTGCATCCGTAGCGTAACGTACATGCCACCATCGCCGTAGGGTTGTATGTTTTCCCACGTTAGCTGTTTGATGTCGCTCTTCCTCAGTCCTGTCAGACAGGCAAAAAGGAAAGCAGTTTTCAGTACTGGATATTCGCAGGGAGTATTGGCAAGGGCAATAAGTTCCTGCTGAGACAGGTGTTCCTTGACGGTAGGAATTGTGTCAATGCGCTCCAAAAAGCCGTTGGGGTTCTCCATAATCTTGTGTTCCCGATAAGCGGTATGAAGGACTGCCCTAAAAGTTGACCAATAGCCCGCAACGGAATTGATGTGCAGTTTGTGTTCCGTGTGGATGGTCTGCGGGGCGGTCATCAAGTACTCACGGAACTTGTTGCACAAATCCACGTTGATTTCCTCGAAAGTGCATCTGCCCTGGCAGAAACGGGAAAAATGCTTATAGACATGCTGCCACTTGCAGTTCTTCTTGTCTGCTTTTGTCTTGAAATAGGCAAGAAAGTCGCCTTTCATCTTTGATTTGTCAAAGAAATCATATCTTTCATTGACTATACTCTCATAGCGTCGGCAACGAAGTGCTTCGGCTTTCTCACGCATGCGGTCGTTGTAATCTTTCTCTCTTTGAGATTTCGGCTTGGCATAGATATAGATGCCGAGTGATTCGTGTCTCATTACCTTCATGGTGGACTCGTCCCTATAGCCTGGATAGTAGTCCAGATAGAAGGACAGCTGTTCTCCGCCTTTGATCTTCCGTGTGCGGAGGGTCACGGTCTTACAGATGTTGCTCATAATGCTTTCCTTTTTTATTGTTTTATAAATTCTTGTGATTACTGATGGCATTTGCCAAATACCGGGCGCAAAGAAACGGAATGACGAATGCGTGACGATGAAAACTTCTCGTAACTTGTGAATCATTCCAGAAAAACATCATTTCTGACAAATACTTGTTGATTTTGCCAAAATTGATATGGTTATTGCAGTCTATAGGAGCCGAACTGTTCCAATCTCTCAGCCATCACCTTGTCAAATTCCTCCCTGACAAGCAGGTTGTTTCTTCCGACCTTTACCTTGGTAATGTGGTGCTTCTTGACAATCACACCTACATTGGCCTTGCTTAATCCGTACTTCACTACCACCTCAGCGGATGTATAATAACGGTCATCAGATACAAGGTCAGTTCGACGAAGTTCGTCAAAGTGGCTTTGGGAATAGTAGGTATGTCCATACTCCCGTTTGCTCGGTATTTTGTGGCGGTAAGCGTATGAGCGGACAGCGGTGAGGTTGATGCCGTAACGCTTTGCCACCTCTTGGGGCGATAGCCAGTCAATGATGGCATCAAGGTCAACCGAAGTGCCGAAAACAGCATCCACGTGTTTCTTGCTGTAGTAGTTCCGTCCTGATATTCGGCATACAGGTATCTGGTGACGTTTGGCGGTGGTGTATAGCCATGACTGCTTGACCTTGTAGGTTTGCATCACCTCCTCGCCTGAATAGTATTCGAGGATTTCATCGGAATTGGGGGACGCAGGTTGATTTTTTTGCTTCTTGCTATTGACAGATACATTCTTCATAGAAACAGCCTTCTTGGGTTTCGAGCAAGGTATGACACGATTGTAGGGATTGGCTTCAAACATCTTCTCAATATCGCTCCTGCGGACAAGAGCCATCCGACTGCTCATACGTGAGGCTGGCAGTTTCCCTTGCTCAACGAGTTTATAGACATACTGGCGGGTGCAGCCCAAAAGGATGGCTGCCTTGGAGAAAGTCAGGTATTCCTGCTGTTGGAGTTCCATCACTGGCTCAACGGCACGGAGGAAGTCGCGTTGTCTTTTCTTCCTGGTTTCCTTGGCTTGCTCTGCACATTCCTCGGAGCAATACTTCTTCATTCCACTGCTTGTGGTGAAAACCTTGCCACAATGAGCACACTTTCTGGTCTTTGGCATACTTGAGATATTTATGTGTTCAACAATCATTTTGACGTACCTCTCCGCAAGTAAACTCATGTCAGCCATAGACTATCCTTGTCAACTTTCGCCACGATATTTCGTCTCATAAATGCTGGCCAAGAATCTGTCATCTGTTGTTACCTGTTAGAAACCCTTGTCAACTCCGTTCACGATGTGGCAAAAAGAAAGCCCCGTAAATTCCCTGCGGTAGAAATACGTTGCAAATATATGGGGAATTTGCGAAGCAACCAAAAACACGTCTTGAAGTGTTAAATTCTTGAAGTATCTGAATTACAGTGTTTTATACATTGTTAGTTCGTGTTGTTCATGGTTGGTTGGAGGTCTCTAAATACAATCTTTGAAAGAATACCAACCGATTTCCGTAACACTATTGGGTATTGTAATATCTGTTAGGGATTCACATTCATCAAAAGCACGTTCACAGATTTTAGTAACGCTGTTGGGGATGGTGACAGATGTCAGGCCAGAACAACCGGAGAAAGCAAGATTCTGTATGCTCGTCACGCTGCTGGGAATGGTGACGGAGGCCAGGCTGGAACATTTACCGAAAACACCCACTCCTAAGCTTGTCACGCTACTTGGGATATTGATGGAGGTCAAACTAACACAATTCAAAAAAGCTCCTTGTTTTATGCTTGTCACACTGGAGGGGATGTCAATAGATACCAAAGAGGAACACTTCTGGAAAGCATACACCTCGATGGTTGTCAAACTATTGGGAAGTGTGATGGAAGTCAGATTATAACACTTATCAAAAGCGAACCTTGGTAAGCTGGTTAGACCTGTGAAAAATTGCAATTCGTGAAATGAAGTTATTTCCTCTTCATTAAATACCCCACTTATATCCGTAACCTGTTCTGCCTCCTTTCTAGTCAGTTCCCCATCGCTGTTGGTGTCCCAGTTGGCCAAGCACACTTCTTTCACCTTTTGGTCGGCGAAATCAATGAATGAGTTCACACGGTCCTTCAATTCGTAAAGTGTCGCCAGGGCCTCGAACATAGCTTGCTCGTCATTACCATTCACCACGGCCTTTCCACCGTTGATGGCAGCTTGGAGTTCATTGATGACAGCACTGCTGATATCGTCATCAAGCAACTTCTCCGCATCAGTGATGCCTTGTTCGAGCAAGGGTTTTACCACGTCGGCCTTGAAGCCACACCACGTGATCTTGAAGTTATCCCAGATCGACCAGCTGTCGCCCAACTGGTTGGAGGAGCCTTTCACGCCGATGCGCATCACGTCGCCGTCATTGACCACGAGGCCGTAAGCCGACTGAGTATACATGCCGGCACCGAAAGCGATGGAAGCACTCTGCATGCCGTTGGGGAAATAGACGGTGGTTCCGTCGGAAAGGGTCTCAGATGTGTAGTCATCACTGGAACTGCTGTAGAAACTCTCGTTTGTGACCTGCACCGGGTCACCATAGATGTTGGTGAACGGGGTGGCGTTGTCGTTCATATAGACGAACACCGGACAAGTCTCCTTCGTGGTGTATTGCTCGCCGTTGAGGAAAGCTTGGAACTCGGTGCGGCCGTAGCGGTAGAAGCCTTGCACAGAGATGCGATACACGCCTCTTGGCGCATTCCGCACGTTTTGGTAGACATCGAAGTCAGCGTTGTTCCACGCCTCGTAGCAGGGATTGCCATCCAAGCCGCCGGCAACCACATTGCCACCATCTGCAGCCTTGCGCGTCCACCCTTCTTCATAATCGGTAAAGTTGGGGTTCACCATCAAGTTGGTCATATCGATTTCGTCAATCTCCACGATTTTCTTAAACTGCCACCAGTAATCGGCATTCTCATAAGCACTCTTTCTGCCTTTGGGGACATAGAGTGTCTGTGAGGTCCTATTGGGGAACACGTCGGCGGTGATGTTGGCAGGTCTGATGCCCAGTGCCGTCACGGTGGACAGGTTGGCGCAGTTGTAGAAAGCCTTGTCACCGATATCAGAGACCTTCGAACTGAGGATGACCGAGGTCAGGCCGGAGCATCCATTAAAAGCATTCTCCCCGATGGTCAGCACGGTATTGGGGATGACGATGGAAGTCAGGCCAGTGCATCCAGCGAAAGTCGACGCCTCGATGGCCGTCACTCCACTGGGGATGGTGATGGAGGTCAGTCTGTTGCAACCGCTGAAAGCCCCCACGCCGATACTCGTCACGGTATTGGGGATGGTAACAGAGGTGATGGGAGACACGGGAGGTTGGTAACCACCCCCTACTTCAATTTCCTGCAGCCCCACATTATACTCGAATGCATAATCACCGATGCCTGTGACAGGGAAAGTCATATCATCAAAAGTGACCTCAGACGGGATGACAATGTCACCTTCGTAGTTGGGTGGGTCGATAGCATCTTCTTGTTCTTGGCTGGGATTGAGCACAATCGCATAGCATTCCGTATCACCTGTGATATTGCTTAAGTATAGGTGATAATAGATACCATCAATCCATTCATCGCTTTCATACAAAAAGGCAGCCCTTGCCGTGGAGGACATGAGGACGACCATTAAAAATAACAACAGTTTTTTCATCTTAAAAAATATTTGTGTTTTTCCTATTTTTCCTATACAATTCAGCAAAAACGTATCAAGGGGACGCGCGCGTATGTCTTCTCGCCTTTCTTGCCATAACGATTGATTTCCTTTGCAAATCTAATTCTTTTTTCCCATTCTACAAAATAAAAATGTAAAAACGTATCAATTTCCCCGTCCCCGTGATACGCGTGATACGCGTCCCCGTGATACGTGCGTATGATACGAAAAAGTCAAGTGCCTAAAAATCAGACACTTGACTATTATTTTGATTGGCGGTTTTTTTTATTCACCACGGTTTTTCCTGCCCGCTCCGCCTGGTTGGTAAACTTTCTCCCATTCCGTGTCCTTGCGGTCATAATTGAGCGAGAAGTTGATGGAGTTTGAAGGTTTGGCCTGGGGTGGATTGATCTTGAGATAATAAGTCTCATTCACTTTCGAATATTTCCTGCTTTTGAATTTTGCCCGTTGCAGGGATAGGGCTACTACTTTTCCAAAAACAGTTGTAACCTCCCAGTGGCAGTCGAACAAGATTTCGTCGTTTGAACTCCACAATTTGTTCAAGAGGTAGCATGTTGGGTCGTTGCTGTACCCTCTACTGAGTTCTTTGAGCATGGTGTCAAATGATGCTTTTCTGAACTCCATGAGATCATCCAGGCAGTCGAAAGCTTCCCATGAGGCTACTTTTTCGTATAGGCGTATGTCACTTTGGAAAGCACCACCGAAACTCTTTCCTTGATTGTAGTCGGCCAATGTAATCATGATGCCATCGCAGCCACAAGGCTCACGCACACATAGGTAGAGTCGATGTGAGGGCAAATGCTTCCAAACGCTCAGGAGTGTGAAGGGGGTCGTGGCCTGTGTAGCATTCTCGGGCCAGGCGGCACTAGTGAGGAATACGATAGCTGTGAGTACGTTGCTTAGACGGGGACAGTCGACGATGATGCGTGCGGTTTCTCCGGCTTGTGCTCCTTCGACGTATGTCAGGTGAATGTCACCCACCGTCACGTCATGGCTTGGTGTGGCAGAGTCGGAACTTCCAATCAACGAGCCTATGATGTTCATATAATGCCGCTCTGCCTCTTCTTTGGTGTTGGCCACCGTGTAGCGTATGGTGGGTGTGGCATTGTCGATCACCTTGCCCAATCGTGGGGTATAGGTGGCTGGGCAGGTGCTGGAGTCGACATCGCACAAGGCTTGCATCACCATTTTGTTATGCAATTCTTCTATGATATGTGTCTTTTCTGCTTCACTGAAGACAAGTTCCTTTTGTCCAGCGTCGGATGCCAGCGTTTCAAATGTGTCGTCGCTGTTGCAACTAGTGGTCAGGGTCATCATGATGGCGCATAGGGTGAGCACCAGGCCAGACATACGGTTTGAAATGAACTTTTTCATTGGGATATCTTTTTTATAATTGTTATTGTTCTTTTGTTTACACTGCAAAACTACATACGAAACGCCCGTGTTCAAAACATTTTTAGGGAAAACTCAAGAAGGGCTTGTGACAATGCTCGTAATGGCTGACAAAACAGGAAAAACACCCGGATTCTTGTCAGAAAAGGTTCGCCCGCATCTCCCCCGAAGTCGTAGGGGCGGGTCTTGTGCCCCTTATTAAATAATTGTGTTTTTCCTATACAATTCAGCAAAAACGGGAAGCATCCTCATCTTGTTTTGCAAATAAAGCAAAAAACAGCGGTGATTGTTCATAGATAAGGAAAAAATCACTAACTTTGCGACAAAACCAACAACTATGACAAAGCATTACCCATTATTACTGACCATTCTTGCTGTCGTCTGTTCTGCCAGCGCCATGGCACAGGATTATTACGACATCACCAAAATGTATGTGAAGAACGCCGGTTTCGACACCCGTTTTGACTATACCATCGACGATACGGGCAACGTGGCCCAGGAAATCCTTAGTGTCGACGGATGGACGAAGAACATCAGCGTCGACTACACCATCACCGGTGTGTATCAGATCGGCACGAAGAAGACGTTCAACGGAGCCTCTGTGCCTGCTGTGGGACAGGACGGCACCACCAACGGCGGTGTGCTCGCCCTGAGCACCGGTTGGAACCAGTCGATGCTCTTCTACCAGACCATCGAAAACCTGCCCGCCGGCAAATATGCCTTAGTGTCGGCCTTCTATAACGGTGGCGACAAGACGGCCGGGCGCAGCCGCGTCGGTTGGATACCCAACGGCAAGACAGGCGAACTGTCGACAGTCGCCGACTTCCCCATCGGCCAGTGGATCACCGACACCATCCGTTTCGAGGTGACGGCTCCCACCACTGGCAAACTACAGATCGGCTTTCATGCCAATGCAGAAAAGTCCTCCTCCAACTTCGCCAAGCCCTGTCTGGACTTTGTGAAACTGCTCCGCGACACCCCCATCAGCAAATCCGATATGGATATCTATAAGAAAGGGCTGCTGTCGAAGATAGAGGAAGCCCAAGCCCTGTATGGCGACGGGACAGGCGCCGGTGCAGCAGACCTCAAAGAGGCCATTGATGCCGCCACCAGCGTGCTGAACGACGACGACGCCACGATGGATCAGGTGGACGAGGCTTTGGAAGCCTTGGAACAAGCCATCTCCAACTATCTGTGGGCCAATCCCACCGGCAAGATTCCCACGGTGACCACCGACAGCCGTTATGCCCGTGGTGCCACGATGGCCTTCGGCCGCCTGAACTATAGCGGCATCGGCAGCAGTGAGGTGAGCGAACAAGGTTTCTGCTGGAGCGAACAGCCCGAGCCCACCATCGCCGACCACCGCACCACCCGTTACCTGAACAACAACGGCAGGATCTACTGGTTGGACGGTCTCCAGCCCGCCACCTGCTATTACATGCGTGCCTATGTCATCACCAAAGGCCGTCAGGTGGGCTATGGCGACGTCATCAGGTTCTACACCATCCCCAAGGGACAGATCACCTTCTCCATCCGCGCCAGCAGCGACCAGTCTGCCGACAACCGCATCCGAGAAGCCGCTGCCACAGCGATTGATTTCTGGAATAACCTGACGGAGATGAAGGGGTTTGCTCCCAACATCGGCTACAACCCCGGCACCCCCACCGCCGAGTGCTCCTATGGCGGATGGATGAGTGTCGGTTCCAACCAGTCATACCAGCGTCCGGGCACCATCATGCATGAGATGCTCCATGGCTGTGGCGTGATCCCATGGGCCGACACCGAATGGAGCCGTTTCAACCTGCGTTCTGCCACATCCAACGCCAGCGGCTCGACCACGGGCTCCGGCTACTGGCTGGGCGACCGGGTGACCGAGGTGCTGCGCTTCTGGGACAACAACGCCACGTCACGCCTCAACGGCGACTATCAGCACATGTGGCCCTACGGCATCAACGGTGCCTCGGAAGACAATGGCTCAGACGTGCTGTATATTGGCAACTCACTCGTCTGCCAGGCATTGGGTGAGGACGGTCTGCAACATACCAACCGACTCTTCTCAGAACCCTACCACGCCCTTGACCATCAGGAAGGCGTGAAATACTACATCAAGAATGAGGACAGCGAGCGGGGACTCTACACCTCGCTGCTCATGCCCACGGAGACAGGCACCCTCGTCTGGCGCACCATGACCGCGGAGGAGGCAGCCAAGAACGACAGTTGCGCCTGGCTGGTGACCTTCACCCCCAGCAACCAATATTACCAGTTGAAGAATGCCGCCACAGGTCAGTATATGACCTCCCTGGCTTCCACCATCAAGACGGCAAGCCGCACGATCCCCACCACGAATGAGGACTTCCAACTGATGCGCGGCAGAGTCGACGTGGGTTCCGCAGGCACCCGCGGCTACTGGATCATCCATCCCACCAGCAACTGGTCGCCCACCTGTCTGCAGGCCAACGCCAACGGCGTGACGGTCGGCGCCACGTTCAACATCGCCAATGCCGCCACCACCCAGCGCTGGCTCATCCTCACCGAGGATGAGATGACCGCTCTGAGCACCAATATGATGGCGGAGATGAGGAAGCTGGTGAACGACAAACTGTCGCAGGTGAAAGCACTGGCCGACGTGCCCCACACCGAGGATGTGAACGGTGTGGACGCCACCTTCAGCGACCGTCTGGCAACCATCGAGAGTGCCCTGCAGTTAGCAGCCAGCACCACGGACATCCAAGCCCTGCTCGACCAACTCGACATGGCCGCCTTCGACTTCCTGGCCAACGCCACCCCCAGCGACATGGAACATCCCTTCGACCTGACCTACCTGTTGCAGAATCCTGACATGGACAGTACCGACGGATGGTCGGATACACCTACCATCAACTATTCCTGTGCAGAATACTACGAGAAGACTTTTGACTTCAACCAAGTGGTGAAGAACCTGCCCGCCGGCACCTACCAGATGCGGGTGAACGCCTTCCAGCGTCCTGGCCGTGCAGAGGAATGCGCCAACAACTCCACGACAGCCTTCGTGTATGCCGGTACGAAGAGCGCGCGGGTGGCCCATGCCATAAGCGATGCCCAACAGACCAAGCAAGGCGGCAGTGAGTCGCAGGTCGGCAGCAAGTATATCCCCAACAATATGCAGGCTGCCAGCATCTATTTCTCGAAAGGTCTCTATGAGAACCGGATCACGACAGCCCTGGACAACGATGGCGGACAACTGAAGATCGGTATTCGCAGCGGTTCCATGGGCAGTTATTACTGGTGTATCTTCGACCATTTCCGCCTGTGCTACTTCGGATCTGTCACGCCCGATGCTGTCGACGGCATCCATGACGTGACCATCACCAACGTTCCTGCCGGAAGAGGCGACATCTATCTGATCGACGGACGCAAGGCGCATGTAGAAAACACCCGCGACCTGCCCGCCGGCATCTATATCATCGGTGGAAAGAAAGTGGTGATCAAATAAAAAAGACACACCAGCCACTTTTCAAAAATATCAATTTCTTGATAAAATGTTTCATCTTATCTTTTTTTAAAGACGATATCAGTTGAATAATCTCTATAAAAATATAAATTTGCAAGAGATTTATTACCAACACTTATGAATTATCGTCATTCTATTCTTGCGGGTCTGTTGGCCATCGGCACCTCTGTTCAGGCCCAAGTTGTGATCAATGAGCTGATGCAATCCAACATCGACTGCATCATGGACGACTTGAATGAGTTTCCCGACTCATGGGTCGAATTATATAACAGCGGCACCGAGGCAGTCAATCTCAAAGACTTCAAACTCGGCGCCAAGGACAAAGCTAGCAAAGCCTGGCAGTTGCCCAACAAGACTCTCAATGCCAAGGCCTATGCCGTGATTTATTGCGACAAAGAAGAGAACGGCCTGCACACCAGTTTCCGCTTGGAGACGGGCAAGGACGGCTGCGTCTATCTCTTCCAAGGTGATGAGATCATCGACAAGGTAGAGAAGATGAAAAAGATGCCTGCCCCCAACATCGCCTACGGACGTAAGACCGACGGAGCCGACGACTGGGGATACCAAGCCACCCCCACACCGGGAAAGGCCAACTGCGGCAAGACCTGTTCTGACATCCTGGGAGAGCCTGTGTTCAGCCAGAAGGGAAGTGTGTTCACCTCATCGAAGACCATCCAACTGACCCTCTCGATGCCTGAGGGGACGCCAGAGGGCGCGGTCATCCGCTACACCACCAATGGTAAAGAGCCCACCGCCTCCAGCACGGTCTACAAAAATCCGATCAACATCAATTCCAACCAGGTGATCAGGGCCAAACTTTTCTGCGACGGTTACCTCTCACCCATCTCCAGCGTAGAGTCATACCTCTTCCTCGACAGGGAGATGACCATCTCCGTGATATCCATCGTCACTGACGACCGTTACATGAACGATAATGCGATAGGCATCATCAAAAACAACCCCAACAAGGATAACAAGCATGACTGGCGGCGCCCCATCAATATCGAGATGTTTGATGCCCCGGACAGCAAAAGCGTCATCAACCAGCTATGCGAGACCCGTGTCATGGGCGGACAGTCACGGGAGCACCCGCTCAAGTCGCTCGCCGTGTATGCCAACAAGCGTTTCGGCGTCAAACGTTTCGAGTACGAGTTCTTCCCCGACCAGAAACCCGGTCTCACCGACTTCAAGAGCATCATGCTGCGTAACGCCGGCAATGACTTCGGAGGTCTCTATATGCGCGATGCCATCATCCAGCGCGTCATGGCACAGAACGCTGACCTCGACTGGCAGGCATGGCGTCCGGCCGCCATCTTCCTCAACGGCGTCTATAAAGGCATGCTCAACATCCGCGAGCGCAGCAACGACGACAACATCTATTCCAACTACAAAGATGAGGAAGGCAACGGACTCGAGGACATCGACATGATCGAGATCTCACAAGAGAACAGCCAGATGATCGAGGAACTCAAAGCCGGCACAATCGACAATTACAATGATTTCAAGGCGTTCTACAACCAGACGGGGCACACCATGGAAGAATACGAGCAGTTGATGGACTGCCAAGAGTTCATCAACCTCATGATCATGAACCTCTACTACTGCAACCTCGACTTCCCTGGCAACAACATCGTCGTCTGGAGACCGACAGCCAAAGACGGCCGCTGGCGCTTTATCTCGAAAGACACCGACTTCGGACTCGGACTTTACGGCCGTAACGCCAACTACAACACCGTCGAGTGGATCTACAACCACAACTATGACCCAAGCAACAACTGGGCCAACACCTCACAGGCGACACAGTTGTTCCGCAGTCTGATGGCTGATGATGACTTTAAGCGTGAGTTTATCGACCGCGCCGCCATCTACATGGGCGACTTCCTCAACGAGAGAGGCACGCGCGCCATCTGGGATCCCATGGCAGAATTGGTGAAGCCCGAACTCATCAAGCACCGTGAGGCCAACTCCAGCGGCGGCGGCGGTTGGTGGGGCTGGGGATGGCAACCCAACTATGAGCAAGATATCAACAATGAGATCAACAATGCCCGCAACTGGCTCAGCCAGCGCACCAATTATTTCTATACGTTTGTAGCCAACTACTACCATCTGGGCACCCCCACTCCACTGGTCATCAACAAAGATGTGACAGAGGAGGTCACCACCATCGTCAACGGCGTGAGCCTCAGAAACGCAGATTTCGACGGTAAGTTCTTCGCCAACCGCTCACTGACGGTGGAGGGTATCGGTGCTGAAGGCAGAGAGGTGAAAGGATGGAAAGTGGAGAAGACCAACAACAACAATACGACCACCACAACGGAAGTAAACGAACCGGTTTACTCGTTTACCATGCCGGCATGCAAGAAACTGAAACTGACCGCCATCATGGGCATCTCCGACGGCATCCATGACCTGGCAGCACGTCAGTGGCACTGGCGCAACGACGGCCATCAACTCGTTGTCAGCGGTGTGAACAACGGCACCGACATCATGCTCTATGACGTGCGCGGTATGCTCCTCCATCAAGTGCGTGGCAATGGTGCAGACATCCTTATCCCGTTGACATCCAGCAACCAGATGTATGTGTTGAAGGTCGGAGCAGAAACCGTGAAAATCAAATAATCCCGCTGCCGCTTGACCTGAGGGGCGTCACTGCCAGTGAGCACATCGCCCCCGTTCACAACCGGTGCGCATCGCCCCGTCTAGGCAATGCGCACCGACTTGCATATTCCTGTATTCGCACCGATAACTTGGACGGTTTATCGCCTGATCAATGTGGAACCCGTGGTGTATGGGTCGGGACCGTCGACCTGGATGGCATAGATACCCCGAGGCAGGACGGAAAGGCTGAGCGATGCCCTGCCATCCACCGTCATCAGCCGTTGCTGCTGCACAAGGGCGCCCGTGCGGTCAAACACCCTGACCCAAACCGTTGTTTCTGCCTTCTCATCCATCAAGAGATGGAGTCGCTGCTGATCATCAAAGAGAAAAGCCACCTTCTGCGGAGCATGTGAGGAGAGACCCTTGATGCCCTCGATGCCCAACAGTTCCAACAGGCCCGCATAGGCATCCACCTCACCATAGCCATACAGGTTGTTGGGATACTCCAGCGACGGGTCATGACGGCGCGATGTCTTTCTGATGACTTCCATGACATCCTCCGGCGACAAATCGGGTTTGGCCTGCAACCACAAAGCAATGGCTCCCGCCACCACAGGGGTGGCCATCGACGTACCGCTGTTGGCATTCCACGCATAAGTGCGTCCCTGAAACTCGAAATGCTCCACGTCGGAAGAGATATCATCGGCATTGGGCGATGCCTCGAGATAATAACTGCTGTAGGAGGAGATGACATTGGTGCCAGGAGCCATGACATCGGGTTTGATCCGTCCGTCGTAGGTCGGTCCCACCGAGGAATAAGGACTGCGCGCCCCTCCCGTCCCCTGGTTGTATTCATGATATTCACCCAGATAATTGATGAATCCCGTGCGGTAGCCTGTTGCCCCGACACAGATGACCGAGGGCGCACTTCCTGGAGAGTGGACAGAACAGGCATTGTCGCCAATGCCCCCTTCCTGCGGCACGAGATACCCACTGCCCTTGAACACTTCCACATCGGTGCCGGCACCCAAGACATCAAATCCCACGTAATACCCCTGCCCCAGTTTCTCATCTGTCATGAGGACCACCTCCATCACATTCTCAGCCTCGTTGAAGCATGAAGGATAACAGGTGGCGGTAATATAATATGGTTTCTCACCGATGGAGAGCGTGTCGCTGAGCAATGTGTCAGCCAATTGGTAGACATCCTCCACACGGATAGGATATTCCACCTGCTGTTCATCGGTACCTTGCAGGCGAAGGCGCAGGGTATAGTCGTCATTGCTGCCCTTAATAGAGAAGTATGCGCCCTTTCCACCAGAGATGACGGCGACGCTGGCCTTTTCCGTTCCCAACGGCTTACGAATATGCGACACTTGCTGTCCGCCATTTCCTGCCGATGCCACAAGGATATGTCCCGGCCCCGTCAGACTGTCAAGTACCTCATAATAGAGTTGGTCATCTCCCCTGAAATCCATGGATGACCCCTCACTGAATGACACCACACAAGGCATGCCCATCTGGTCGGCATAGTCAAACATATATTTGAATCCCAGACAGTCGGTGGCATAGGTGAACTTATCGACATCCGCGGAATCGATGAGTTCGAGATCCTCACTCACGGCATTGCTGACCAGACAGATGTCAGCCTCCGGCGCCATGCCTTTGTAAGGCGAGCGGTATCCGCTTCCCGCCGCCGACCCGAGCGTATGGGTGCCATGCGACTGAATGAACCCGTCGCGCGAGTGAGCATAATTTTTCAAAGCCTCTTCCGTGGTGTATTCTGCTCCCACGAAGAGCGTGCTCCCTACGGTATCCGTGGAGAGGAAATCCCAAAACCGCTTGATCCGATAGTGCGTCGCCGTCTCATCATAGAAATTGGGATGGGTGAGGTCGAAACCGATATCTTCCACGCCCACCATCACACCCCGTCCGGTGAAAGCCTGTGGCAATGCCCTTCCTTCATGGGCCTTTGCCCCACCCATCAATACGGTGGTGGTGTCCATGTGGATGCTATTGCCCTGCCGCGCCTCCATCCTCACCACCGAGGGTGACAACGAGAGCGGACCGAGGCTGCCGATCGGTATGCTGGCGATATGTATCCGTCCGAACCGCGCCAGCGAACGGGCACCATAACGCTCCAACACCTGGTCATCATCATCGGCCAGCTGGACGAAAGCACACACCTGACGTTGCGACTTCGGCGGCATGCGCTGGGCAGCCACCTTGGCTGACCTCGAAGCCATCTTGGCAGACCTCGAAGCCACCTTGGCAGACCTCGAAGCCACCTTGGCAGACATGGTCAATGAGCGCAACATTTGCGACATCTTGTTGTAATCCGCTCCCTGCGCCATAGCCGTCAGTGACACACAACATACGCACAGCGTCACCACATATTTTCTTATTTTTCTTATGATCTTGTTTTCCATATTGCAAAATAAGCGAAAAATAACGAATTTGACAAACGAAAAATAACGAATTTGACAAAAAAGGAGGGCTTCAATCATCAGATTCTCAATCTGTCATCTATTTGAGAAGGATGTTTTTTTATTTATTATAGGATGGAATAGGATGACCTAAGATTTCTAGGATGGCCTAAGATTTCTAAGATGGCCTAAGATTTCTAGGATTTCCTAGAGCTTCCTATCCTTTTTTAAAAAAATCGCCCTTTCTTGCGTAAATTTTACTCAAAACATTTGGAGATATAAAATAAAAGCCCTAACTTTGCGTAAAAATAACACAAAATAATCTGACAAAACCCATAAATAATCTGACAAAACCCATAAATAATCTGACGAAACCCATAAAAATCTGACGAATCATGGAGATCAAAAAAGGTTCATACACATATGAGTACCCACGCCCCTCGGTAACGACGGACTGCGTGATATTCGGCTATGATGTCAAGGAAGGACTGTCGGTGCTGCTGATCGAGCGCGGCATCGAACCCTACAAGGGCCGCTGGGCATTCCCCGGTGGATTTCTGAGGATGGACGAGACCACAGAGTCGGGGGCGCTTCGTGAACTGAAAGAGGAGACGGAATTTGACGTGGAAAAAGGTTTTCTGGAACAGTTGGGCTGTTTCTCCGACGTGGATCGCGACCCCCGCGGACGGGTCATTACCATCGCCTACTATGCCCTGGTGCAGAAAGGCTCCGTCAAGGGTGGCGACGACGCGAGGAATGCGCAGTGGTATCCCATCAACGAGATACCGCAGTTGGCTTTCGACCATGAGAAGATACTACGGATGGCACTCAAACGCCTGAAAGAACGCATACACTTTCAACCCATCGGTTTTGAACTGCTGCCGGAAGTCTTCACGATGCCGCAGTTGCAGGCGCTCTACGAGGCCATCCTGGAGGTTCACTTCGACCGCAGAAACTTCGCCAACAAAATGCAAAAACTGGGTATCCTGGAGGAAACCGGCGACCGACCGAAGAATGCCGCCAGGACGATTCCCATCCACTACAGGTTCAACCCCGACAAATACAAGGAGATGAAGTCTAAAGGCTTCAGGTTGGAGTTCTGAATGAGATCATACGGCATCATCTCCCACAATAATTATACGGCATCATCTATTTCCTGTGATCTATTTTGCCTGACCCCCACAAAACGCTTACCACAATAAAAATGAGAGCAATTATCCTTTATCAATCATCAGCCGTCTATAAGACAGACCGGGATCTTCCCCAACTGACAAGTCTTCACAATGTGCTTGTCAAGGTCTATTATGCCGGAATATGCCGGACCGACATCGGCATCGGAAAAGGAATTGTCCCCGCAAAAGAGCATATTGTGATGGGACATGAGTTTTGTGGCAGAATTGCCGGTTTCCTGAATGAAGAAAGCACGATGGACGGCTGGAGTGTGGGCGATGTGGTCAGCGCCAACCCTATGGCTTTTGGCACGACAGCGGACACGATGTGCGGTAAAGACTGCGATGGCGCATTTGCGGAGTATATCGCCGTCCCAAGCGCAGCATTGGTTCACTTGCCCTCCCAACTGCTCTCCCCGCTCGGCGCGTTTCTCGAACCAGTGGCAGCAGCACTTGCCCCCCTGAAATATATCACTGGCAAGACCTGCATCTTCGGCGCAAGCAGAATAGCAGAACTTACCCATCAGGTAGTCAGGGCCATGGGACATCACGACATAGAAAGGATTGCCCAAACGGATGATTTGCGGAAAAACAGCTATGACTGTATCATTGAGACAGAACCGTCGCTTATCGATGCCTATATCGATGCACTTCTGCCAGGAGGAATGTTGGTGCTGAAGTCCAGGTCGTATATGCCCTGTGCTTTCACGGCCAATACGATTGCGATGAAGGAGGTTGGCATCAGAGGGGCACGCTATGGCGATTTCAATGTAGCCAGCCATCTCCTGACCGCCACAGCCCATCATTTGCCCGATGCCCTCGATACGAGTACGCTGTTTGGAAACACCTACGACCTTTCTCAGTTTGAGGAAGCCTTTGCGGAAGCAGAACGTATGGGAAGCAAAAAGACGTTTTTCAAAATATGTGCGGAATAGTAGGAATTGTAGACCGGGAGGCGATGCCAGAGAGAGGTATTCTGGCCGCCGCTCTTGAGACGATGGAGCTTCGCGGCCCCGACGACAGCGGCATGTGGCAAGACGGGCACGTCGCCTTGGGGCACAGACGACTTGCCATCGTCGGGGTAAGGCATGGACACCAACCTATCAGTTCGCAAGACGGCATGATCACCATCGTGGTGAACGGAGAGTTTTACGACTATCAAAGACAGAGGCAGGAACTCTCATCAACCTACACGTTCCAGACAGATTCCGATAGCGAACTGCTGATACCCCTCTATCTGAAATACGGCTACACAGGGATGATGACGCATCTGAGGGGAGAGTTTGCCTTCCTGCTCTACGACAAGCGCAACCGCCTGCTCGTGGCCGGAAGAGACCGCTTCGGCATCAAACCCTTGTGCTGGTGGGATGATGGCAAGAGACTGATTATCGCATCGAAAGCGAAAGCCATCCATGCCTGTGGTGTCAAGGCAGGATGGGATGAATACAGTCTGATGCTGGCACTGTCCTTACAATACCAGCCCACAGACCGCACGTTCTTTGAAGGCATCCGACAGTTGGAACCAGGTCATCTGCTCGTATGGCAGGCAGGCAGTGAGAAGAAAGACATCACTTATTGGGACATGCACTATCCTGCAGCGGGTGAAGGTGACAGAACCCGCCACCCACGCTGCGACGAGCCGACACTGACACCAGCGCAAGAGCGACAGTGTATCGACGAATTTCACGACCAGCTGCAGGAGGCCATCCGCTTGCGCCTCCAGGGTGACGTGCCTGTGTGCTGTCATCTCAGCGGCGGACTCGACTCCAGTGCTGTGGCAGGCCTCATGTCGCACCTGACCAGCCAACCAGTGCATTGTTTCTCGATCATCTTCCCCCATACCGATGCGGAATACGATGAGGACCGTTTTGCCACAGAGACCGCCGACCGCTGTGGCGCCATCATGCATCGGATCAAAGTCAGTCAGCACGACATTCTCAGCCACCTGCCTGAAGCGGTCTACCATAGTGAAGGACTGGCGGTCAACGGCCATCTGTCGTGCAAATATCTTCTCAACAGGACCATCCATGAAGCAGGGTTCAAAGTAGCATTGACGGGCGAGGGCGCCGACGAGTGCCTGGCGGGCTATCCCCACCTGCGAAAAGACCTTTTCGCTACGCTGCCAGCCCAAGAGAGAGACGCGCTGACCCAACAGCTCTATCACACCAACCTGGCCATCACGGGCACGGAGATAGCCGTTGGCGATACGCTCTGCTGCGACAGGTTGGCCAGCAGACTGGGCTTTGTCCCATCGTTTCTGGCTGCCAAAGCCAGCATCGGATACAAGATGTACCGCTTTCTCAACAGCGACATGTTTCACTGTTGCCGCAGCCATGACTTCCTTGACGAGATGTCAGACCGACTGCAAATAGAGACCACACTCCATGGTGTGCACCCAGTCAACCAGTCGCTATATCTGTGGAACAAACATGCCCTCTGCAACTACATATTAGGTACGCTCGGTGATGGTTGCGAGATGTCGGCATCGGTTGAGGGGCGGCTGCCTTTCCTCGACCACCATCTATTTGAGTATGCAGCCCGACTTCCCATGCAGATGAAGATAAGAGACCATGTCAACGAGAAATATGTGCTGAAAGAAGCGGCACGTCCCTACATTACCGACCACATCTACCAAAGGCAGAAGCACCCGTTCCAGGCACCGCCGCTCACCCGATTTTTCAGCAAGGATGAGTATGAACAGATCTACGATGAACTGACCTCTGACAACATGATGGGCATGGGGATCTTCAACAGAGACGCCATCGCCACCCTGCTGACAGCTCTTCCGACCATGAGCGTGTTGGAGCAGACCGCCTATGAACCGGTGGTGATGCTGATGCTGACTATTTATTACCTGAATCGAAAACTAATGAACTGATAGGATGGAGACAAACAAAAACGAGAAATGGTGGATAGACTTCTTTAAAGGCGACTTCACGGAAGTGGTGCTCAACCAGCAAGCGGCAGAGACCGTGCGCTTCATGCAGCAGACAGGACAGCTGCTTCCCGGAATGAGGGTCTTTGACCAATGCTGCGGCAAGGGGTATCTGGCCCATGAATTAGACCTGGCAGGACTGGCGGTCACGGGCATAGACATCTCTGAGCCCTATATTGACTATGCCCGCACGCGACTGGCCTCTGCGCGCGCCGAATTCGTGTTGGGTGATGCGGAAACCTTCCTCAGACCAGCACAATACGACATCTCCATCAATTGGAACACCAGTTTCGGCTATCATGAAGATGACGAACAAAACGAACGGATGCTGGTGCCCTACAGCAAGAACCTGAAGCAAAACGGACAGTTTTTCTTCTCGACCATGAATCCGTTGTTTATCAACAAACATTTCCAGCGATATATTGTCAAGCAGGTGCCTTCGGGCGACAGCACCATCATCACCATACGTGAAAGTTGGATAGAGGACGGGATGATGAAATCAGACTGGCTGATCGTCTACCCAGACGGTCACCGTGAGACAGCCTTCGGACAGACGAAGCTTTACAGTGTGGAACAATTCCGGTCACTGTTTCAGCGTCATGGCCTCCAAGTCGAACAGGTTTTTGGCGACATCGCCCGCTCGCCCTACGATGAGGACCATCCAAGCATGATACTGTATGGACACAAAGTGTGATGACATCCTCCAGGTCCTGCACGAGGTCTGCCAGACCTATCCCGATCAGACCGCCTTGGCAGAAGGTGAGGACGACGCGCTCACCTACCGACAGCTATGGCAGCAAGCCCGACAGGTGGCGGCGTACATCAAACGCCACAGTGAAGGCCGTGACTTCGTGGGGCTTCATCTGCCCAAGTCGGCCGCATATATCGTCAGCATGATCGGTTGCTGGATGTCAGGGAAAGCGTTTGTTCCCATCGGTACAGACCTGCCCCCTGTCCGCCAGCGATGGATAGCAGCCCATGCCGACATCATGCTGTGTATAGATAGAGAAAACTATCGTGAAGCCCTGTCGTGCCGCATGACAGACGCCATGGCCCCATGCCTGCCCGGTCGCCCGGCATACATTATCTACAGTTCGGGAACCACAGGGGTGCCTAAAGGCATTCTTGTGGGACATGCAGGACTCTGCAACCTGGCCCGATGCCAGCGGCAGGCTTTTGGCGTGGATCACCATTCACGTTATCTGTTTTTTCTATCCGTTAACTTCGATGCCTCCATCTCCGATATCCTTGTCACGCTGACATCGGGTGCCACACTGGTCATAGAACCGATGTTGGGGGAGAAACTGTCGGCACAGTTGTTGGAGGTGATCGGAAGGCGCGGAGTGACCCATACCGACATTCCGCCATCACTATTAAAGATGCTGAGTCCGGAACATTGCCCTGACGGCCTGCAAACCATCGTCATCGGTGGGGAGCCTGCCGACATCGAGACCGTGAGACGCTGGAGTCGCAGCGTCAACCTCATCAATGTTTACGGTCCTACAGAGGCTACTGTCTGCAGCAGCCTGTGCCGATGCGACCCACAGTGGGAGGCACCGCTTCTGGGTGAGGCCATCAACGGCACACATTACCGTGTGTATGCAGACGGGCGACTGGATGCGACGGATGGTGAACTGTGGATTTCAGGCATCGGTCTTGCCATAGGCTATCACAAAGACGAGGAACTGACACGAAAGAAGTTTCCGGTTGTTGACGGCGTGCGCTATTACAGGACTTCCGACCATGTGCGCATCCGTCACGACGGCCGTCTGGAGTTTGTCGGAAGGATAGACCGCCAGGTGAAGATACATGGGCAACTGGTAGAACTGGAGGAAATAGAACATGTGCTCCGCAGCCACAGGCGTGTCGGCAAAGTGGCGGTCGTCAAAAGGGCCGTCAGCGCGGAACCATCTTTAAGGGATACCGAAAAAGGGTATACCAAAGATGCCATTGTCGCCTTTATACAACCTGCGGGCGACGGAGAGGCACAGGCAGACCTGGAGCGACAACTGCGACAGTGCTGCAAGCACCATCTGCCCAAGTGGATGATGCCGTCCTTTTTCGAGTTTGTCAAGTCAATGCCCCTCACACCATCCGGGAAGACAGACCTGCAGGCCCTTCTGACGGTGCCGCTCCACCACCATAAGACTGTCAAGACAGACGATCCATGTGCGACAAAAGAGGAAGAGGCCATTGCCCACGTCATGTCCGACATTCTCAAACTGCCCGCCATGGGACCCGACGACGATTTCTTCCTTTGCGGCGGCGACTCTCTCGACACGATCGTCCTCATATCCAAATTGCAGCAAATGGGCGTGGCCGTCACGTCAGACGAACTGCATCAATGGCCTACCCCACGACAACTGGCGCAGATGAGGGTAGAAAGCACGGCCATGTGCATCCACTCATCCCTACTTGAGCGTGAGTGGCAATACCCGTGGGATGCCAAACGGGCAGACAAGCATACGCCAGACAGGCTTACGCCGGCGAAGGAGGCAACCAACATCTTTCTTCTTACAGGAGCAACGGGTTTCTTAGGCGCTCACCTGCTCTTTGAACTGTTGCGCAGAGGACAATGTGCGAAGGTGATATGTCTGGTAAGAGGCGCGTCTCCTGCCGATGGCCTGCAACGGGTCTGCGGCACCTTCCGCAGATACGGCCTCGATGTGGGGATGCTGAAAGACATCGAGACAGTCTGCGGAGACATCACCCTGCCTTGTCTCGGTATTCCTGCTGATGACTACAAACGGCTCTCTGATGAGGTGACAGCAGTGATTCACTGCGCAGCCACCGTCAACATGCTGGCCAATTACGAAACGCTGAAAGCGGCCAATGTCACCGGCACCAGAAACATCATCGATTTCTGTTTGACCGGTGTCCGGAAGAAACTGCATTTTGCCTCTACCCTTTCTGTCTTCGTGTCAACCGACAGGAATCGTGGGACGGCATTCGAAAGTGATGATCTGAGCATCCCCACCCACATCTATGGCGGTTATGGACAGACAAAGTTTGTTGCCGAGAAGATGGTGCAGTCCATTCCTCCCGCCTCCTGCGACGTGTTCATCTACCGTTATGGACTTCTGTGCGGCGACACCCTGCAGGGCAAGTCTGCTCCGAAAGATTTTCTCGGCATGTTTTTCCGGGGTGCCAGGACGGTTGGCATACTCCCCTATGACAAGACCGGCACGATGGCCGTGGACATCACCCCCATCGACCAGGCATCGCATATCGTGGCAGACATCATCGGCCGTGACCAACCGGGCGTATATCATATAGCCTCTGAAAACCCCTTGAATTATAATGACCTTTGCACGATCTTGAAGGAAGAGGGCATCATCGGTGACATCGTAGATGACGCGGCATGGAAGGATGCGGCATGCTCGTTCACCGACAACGCCGATGTCCAGGCGCTGCGCATGTCTCTCTGCCGCATGGACGAGACACTGTTTCGGCAGATGAGATACATGGATCTTTTTCAGACCACCGGGATTCGGTTTGACATGACAAACACGCATGCCGCCACCGCCCTACGATGCAGACAGCATAAAGAACTCATTCAACGCTATATCAGACAATCGTATGAAACAATATAACACTGGTTTTGTATTGGGAAAGTTTTGTCCGCTGCACCGCGGACACATGTTGCTCATCCAGCGTGCGCTGGATGCTTGCGACCTGGTCTATATCGTCGTCGACAACATCATGGACGAGGTGATACCTGTCAAGCGCCGCATACAATGGGTGAGGCAACAATATCCCGATGCGGTCGTGATGACCCAAAGCCATCCTCTTCCGCAGGATCCATCGGAGACGCCCTTCTTCTGGGATATCTGGCGCGAAGAACTGTTGCGCTTGTTGCCCCAGTCCGTGGATGTGGTCTTTGCCTCAGAACCCTATGGCGCCCGGCTGGCAAAAGAACTGTCGGCAGACTTCGTGATGGTGGATGCCGACAGGCAAACCGTCCCGATCTCTGCCACGCAAATCCGTCAAGACCTCATCGGGCAATGGTCCTACCTGGCACCAGCGGTCCAGCGGGACTGCCGGAAAGTCATCTGTGTCTATGGTCCGGAATCGACGGGGAAATCCACGCTGACCAAGCAACTGGCCGAGCATTATCAGGTGCCCTATGTGGAAGAATACGCCAAACAAGTGATCGACTCAAAGAATGGAGACATCTGTTTTGAGGATATGGAGACGATCGTGAGAGGTCATTTCAAAGCCGTAGAAGATGCGTTGCTACAAAACACCCCTTTGCTGTTTGTGGATACCGATGCCATCATTTCCAAACTATGGTCAAACGAACTGTTTGGCAAAGAATCACCTGTCATCGAGGAATACATTGCCAGACAACATTTCGACCATTACCTGCTTCTTGATGTCGACTTGCCTTGGGTGAATGACATCCACCGTTATCGGCCCAATGAAAGGGCCTCTTTCTTCCGCAAGTGCGAGGAACAGCTCATCACCCGTGGAATAAGCTATACCATCATTCGTGGGAAAGGCAATGCGCGTTTCCTCAATGCGATCACCTCTATTTCCTCTCTTTTTCCCCTTTTGAGAACTAATCCAAGAACATTTTAGGGAATTCGGATAAAAAAAAGTAAATTTGTATCCAAATTGTAAAAACCATACTAATGACAATCACCGCTTGCCACGGTTGATAAAATCTTCCAAAATCGCTTGGATCCTTTGTCTTTTTCTTCCAAAATGGAGAAAAGCAAGAAAAACCACCTTAATTTTTCATCTTTCATTTTTCATTTTTCATCTTTCATTTCTTCACATTTTCCCATCTTAATCTTTCATTTTTCATCTTTCATTTTTCATCTACTTGCTCTTTTTCATCTTTCATTTTTTTGACTTGCATCAAAAAAAGGGGCTGTTTGCGCAAACAACCCTATAAAAACACTTGTGAGTCACAAAAACCAGCGTAATTTTGCAGCGACAAAGGATAACAAAAATTGTAAAGAGGAGACTAGCCAAAGCAGTCATCCCCAAGAATTAAAAAGGTAAAATGATGAAAAGATTGTTTTTAAGTCTGATGGTCATGATGACCATGACAGTGGCATTTGCAGACAACAATGAGAACGATGCCGTCAACAACGTGAACAACTACAAGATGAACGTGAACATGAGGAAACTCGGTGAAGCCCTGAACCTCAGCCGTGACCAGTCTGAATTTGTCGAGGATGCCTTCCATGCCTTCAACGCTGAGTTGATGAGCGTTTCGACGATGACCCTGGAAGACCGCAAACCAATGATCGACAAGGTGGTGAGGAGAAACTTGAGTGTCGCCCGCGGCATCCTGACCAAGGCACAGTATCGCAAGTATCTGATGCTGATCAACGCCACCCTTCGCAACCGTGGTTTGAGATAATCCTACGACAACCAGTTGCAGAAACTGATCGCCAAAGTATAACCAACAAGAGGCCGTGCCCTGGGGCACGGCCTCATTTTGTTAATAAGAGTCCTACGGAGTAGGCATATAGTAGAAAAAGCGAACTATCTGTGGTTGCCATGATGCATCCCGTTGTGAGGTCCATGGTTGGGATGACCGTGTCCGGGTGCCGGACGGTGACCATGTGCTCCGGGGAGACGGTCCACATGTCCTGTGATAGGCCGGGGAGCACCTACGTGCGGACGGGCAAAACCAGGTCCATGTCCTCTGTAGGAGGCGAAGGCGGCAGGACGCGGGCGGAAGAACCGGCCATGGTTGCCGTAGTGACCACGTACGTGGAAGACCCAAGCACCGTTATACCAGGAAAGCGGACGGTAGAAATAGTCGATACGGAGATACCTGTTATACTGGATGGCATCGAGCACATAGCGAAGGTCGGCATTGCGGCGGTCCCACCAGATGCCTAACGGATCGCGGCCGCTGATACTCATCAGATAGTCGAGGTTGATCCTGTAGACTGCATCATACTGTGCCTCGGTGAGGTTGAGCTCATAGGCCATCTTGTCGGAAAGGAAAAGAGCCTCGTTGCGTGCCTCGTTGTATGTCATTGCGCTGGCAGAAATGGCTATCGTCATCATCATTGCCAAGAAAAGCATCTTCTTCATTGTCGTATATTTTTATGTGTGAATCATTTTGTTATTTCTTACACTGCAAAGGTCTACATTTTCCCATAAGTATGAAAAGGATTATGCCTAAAGTGGCTTGGGATGATTCCTATTCATGATAGGGAAATCCCTATCCGGCAAATTCTATCAGGTTTTTTCTTGATTACGCAAAAAAAGGTGTACATTTGCAACATTATTCAACACCATATATGATATAAATAATCTTCATATGATAGAAAACGACAACAAATTCATGACGGTGACATACCATCTGTATGCCGAAGTCAACGGTGAGAACGAATTGCTGGAATCCACCCCTGAGAATGATCCATTCCAGTTTGTCACGGGCATGGGAATCACGCTCCCCCTGTTTGAGGAATCATTGAAAGACCTGCCCACCGGCGCATCATTCGACTTTGTCATTCCCAAAGACGACGCCTATGGTGACTTTGTGGAAGAGCATGTGGTGCCGCTCGATAAGAAAATATTTGAGCAGAATGGCAAGATCGACGAGCAGTTGATCTATGAGGGTGCCATCGTCCCCCTGGTGAACGAGGACGGCAACCGTTTCAACGGCCGCATCACGGCCATTGACGACAAGAAGGTGACTGTGGACCTCAACCATCCATACGCCGGACTCGACCTGCATTTTGTAGGCAAAGTGGTGGAGAGCCGTCTGGCCACAGAGGATGAGATGAAGCAAATCGCCAAGATGCTCAGCGGTGAGGGCTGTGGTGGTTGCAGCGGTTGCTCTGACGGCAGCGGCTGTGGAGACGGCGGCTGCTCTGACGGCGGCTGCGGCGGTTGCAGAAATTGATGACCCAACATCCCTGTCACTGATGAGAAATACATTTGGCCATCTGTTCACACTGACCACGTTTGGTGAGAGTCACGGACAGGCAGTGGGAGGTGTCATCGACGGCATGCCTGCGGGCATCGCCATCGACACCGCTTTCATACAGTCGGAACTCGACCGTCGACGCCCAGGGCAGAGCGACCTCACCACCGCGCGCAATGAGAGCGACCAGGTGGAGTTGCTCAGCGGCCTTTATGAAGGCAAGACGACTGGAGCGCCCATTGGTTTTGTGGTGCGCAACGCAGACCACCATTCCCATGACTATGAACACCTGAAAAACCTGTTCAGACCCTCTCATGCAGACTTCACTTACCAGCAAAAATACAGCATTCGCGACCATCGCGGAGGTGGCCGTACATCGGCGCGAACGACGATTAGCAGATGTGTAGGAGGGGCATTCGCAAAATTGGCTCTTCAAGATTATGGTATCCGCATCACGGCATACACCTCTCAGGTGGGCGACATCGCTCTTGACAGCGATTACAGGTGCTACGACCTCACCCAGACGGAGCAGAATGCCGTGCGATGCCCTGACCCGCAGAAAGCCGAGGAGATGGCCGCCCTGATTCGGGAAGTGAAGCGTGAGGGTGACACCATCGGCGGTGTGATCACCTGTGTGGTGAGCGGCTGCCCTATCGGTTTCGGCGAACCGGAGTTTGACAAGTTGCATGCTGCTCTTGGCGCCGCCATGCTCAGCATCAATGCCGTGAAAGGGTTTGAATATGGTGAAGGGTTTGCCTGCGCCACCAAGCGCGGGAGTGAACTCAACGACATCTTCATCAACGCTGGCGGTCGCATCACCACCCGCACCAACCACAGCGGCGGTATCCAGGGAGGTGTGAGCAACGGTCAGGACATCTATTTCCGTGTGGCGTTCAAACCAGTGGCCACCATTCTCCGTGAACAGGATACGGTCGATATGGAAGGCAATCCGGTGCATTTTACGGCCCATGGCCGTCACGACCCCTGTGTCCTTCCTCGTGCCGTACCGATAGTGGAAGCGATGGCAGCAATGGTCATCCTTGACCATCTATTGCTTGCCAGAACCGTAAAAAAGTGACAAACGGCCCGTTTTTTGGCGAAATAAGTGTTAATTTACAAAAAAATCGAAAAAAATCTTTCGATTTCTCATTAAAATAGGAAAAAAATAATTACGTTTGCAAGTGATTAATCTGGGTTTGTGAAAATCCTCATTAATTTAGTTAAGTCTAGTTTAGTTTTTGTGTTGGTTGAGGGCAGCAAATTGCTGCCCTCTTTATTTTATCATCTTTCATGATTAATTATTCATCTTTCATTTTTATCTTTCATCTGATATAATAACAAAATAAAAAAGAAAGAAAAAAGAAATATTATATAAAATGAGAAAAAGTGCCAAGGCACTCACAAAAAGATAGAAAAAGTGGATCACGGGGACAGTCCCCGTGATCCATTCATTACCACTTTGTTGTAATGTATAATCGTATGGCGGTTTGCAGCAGCCCAGAGGGCTGAATTTTATATAATTTTTGAAACACATTTTTGATAAATTTCTCGGCGTAGCCGACTTCTGTATCAAGCACGCAAAGCGTGCTGAGTAATTATCAGCCTTCGGCTGGAAATGATATAAAATTCAATTCAAAAATTATATAAAATCACACTTGCTAAATGAAAGATTAAAAAATGAATCCCTGAATCACGGGGACAGTCCCAATGGATCACGGGGACAGTCCCCATGATCCACTTTTCCCATTTTCCCATCTTAATCTTTCATCTTTAATATTTAATTTTTAATATTATTTGATGGCTCCAATAATCTCCTGCACAGACTTACATCCATGATTGTCGAGCCATTCGTTGATGCCGTCGCGGATCTTCACGGTCACGGCAGGGTCGATGAAATTGGCCGTCCCCACCTCAATAGCCGTTGCTCCTACCATGAGAAACTCGATGGCATCTTCTGCCGTCATGATGCCTCCCAGGCCCACCACCGGTATCTTCACGGCCTTGGCCACCTGCGACACCATTCTGAGCGCCACCGGCTTCACTGCAGGCCCACTGAGCCCTCCTGTCCCGATGCTGAGCACCGGTTTCCTTTTCTCTATGTCTACAGCCATTCCCAGAAGCGTATTGATAAGCGACACGCTGTCGGCTCCCTCCGCCTCGCATGCCTTGGCGATCACGGTGATGTCGGTCACGTTGGGCGACAATTTGACGATGAGCGTCTTGTGGTATTTCGCTCTGACGGCTCTCACGACCGATGCGGCCCCCTCTGGAGTGACGCCAAATGCCATGCCTCCCTGCCGCACATTCGGGCAGGAGATATTGAGTTCGATGGCGGGGATACGTTCGAGCGCGTCGATGCGCTCAGCACACGCCGCATAGTCTTCTGGAGAAGATCCGCTCACGTTGACGATGACCGCGGTACCGATATCCTTCACCTGAGGATAGATATGCTCACAGAAATAGTCGACACCTTTGTTTTGCAGTCCGACACAATTGAGCATGCCCATTGCCGTCTCCGCCATACGGGGATAGTCATTTCCCTCACGGGCATGAAGTGTCGTGCCTTTGACGATGATACCACCCAGTGAACTGAGATCCACAAAGTCAGCAAACTCCAATCCATAGCCAAACGTGCCTGATGCCGTCATGACAGGATTGCTGAGAGACAATTGATTTATTTTTACATTTAGATGGGCCATAACAATTGATTAATATTTAACACCGGACCTTCTTTACAAACGCAGATATTTCCCTTGGTGGTTTTCTCCACACAACACAGACAAGCCCCCAGACCGCAGGCCATCATGTTTTCCAAGGAAACCTCACACATGATCTCATGCGCTGCCGCATAGCGAGCGACAGCCATCATCATCGGTTTGGGACCGCAGGTACAGATGCGTTGAAACTGTTCCGTGCGGAGTATCGAGTGATCGGTGACGAACCCTTTTTCACCCAATGACCCGTCCTCGGTGGTGAGCAATACCCTTCCCACCTGCCTGAATTCATCCAGCAAGACCAGGTCGCTGGCCTTTCTTGCTCCAAGAAGCAACGTGGGTGTGATGCCCATCTGCTGGAGTTCGCGAGCCATGAAAAGCAGCGGAGCCACCCCCACGCCACCTCCTACGAGGAGCACTTTTTCCTGTGGTGAATCGGGCATGGAAAAGCCGTTGCCCAGGGGCATGACGCAATTAAGAAAACTGCCTCTTCGCAACGTTCCTAATTGGCGAGTGCCCTCTCCCACCATAGCGATGAGAAATGCCACCTCATTTCGAGATCTGCAGACATCATGGATAGAGATGGGTCTACGCAAAAAGGTAGAAGGCGACGCTTCTACTTTCAGTTCGGCAAACTGTCCCGGCCTCATGTCGGGCAGCGGGTGATCGGCGGTTAGCCTGAGCAGCACATACCTGTCGCCGAGTTGTTGGGCATGCACCACTTCCAAGTTGATGATTTCTTTTCTCATGATGCTGCAAATATAGCAAAAAAAAGTGGAAGCAAATGAAAAAGCGCCAGAAAAGAGTTAGAAAAGGTCTGGGGAAAAGGGATAGAAAAAGGGCCAGGAAAGGTCCTTGAAAGGACAGAAAAAAACTACGGGCAGCACATTCGCAGCGATGCCCGTAATCCGAAGAAATGTTATCCGTTGTTGAAAACATCGACGTAAGAGGCTATATCTCAAAGCCTACGCCCAATAAAAATAATTGATTGATTGGAAATGTATATTAATAGAATATGTGTACTTTAAATGGTTCTTGCCGGTATGAATGACTCGTAAGTGAGGTCATCGTAATACACTTTTATTTCGGTGATATGTCTACCGTTGTCAAACATTTTCATATTTGTCTTACCAGGATTATTCTCCGTATTTGGCTTTTTGCCCTGGCCAGATGTCGAAATATTCTCCTTTTTAGCGTTATCAGGAAACGTGATTTGCATCTGTGGTGGGTTTGCATTAACCTGCTGACCACTGGTCATTTGAGCGTCCTGATCTTTATACATAGGTTCCGTGCCATACATCAACCAGTCGGTACTGATACGTGGAAATTTCTTATGGATGGCATCTACGATGGCCAATGTTGGTTTTGTACGGCTGTTGTAGATGGAACTCAATGCCGCGGATGAGATCCCGAGGAGTTGTGAGAAGGTCTGCTGGGTCATATGTTGTGACTCCATGATGGTCTTAATCCTATCTTTCATAAGCTTTAGTCATGATCAAGCCCTGATTTGGGGCTTTTCACTTTCATTTTACAAAGTTAAACACTTTTTTTGAAACTCACAAGCATTTCGAGGAAAAAGTTTAGATTCCGGTTTTACAATTACAAACTTAAATATTGACCATATTTTACAAATCAAAATTGTAAACAAAACCGGTCTTTAAAAATGTAAATTTACAAATCAAAATCGCCCCAAAGAAATTTTATAATGGAAAATGGTATCTAACTGGTGTTATTTACGTTAAATAGGTCCTGCTTTCCCCGATTTTAGCGAATATAAACGAAAATAGGCAAAAATCCCGAAAAACGCTTGAATTTACTTTTATAAAATCATATATTATATTGATTATCAGTGGTTTAATGTAAAATTCACAATTTGTATTTTTATACATATAAACAAATATAAACTGATTATATATCACCTGTCAGGATGCGTTTTTGCTTTTGTAAAATTTAGCTTTGTAAATATAAAAAGCAAAGGATTGCTTTACATTTTGTATATTTTGATTTGTAAATTTTAGCTTTGTAAATGTTAAATAATCTAAACAACTTTTTTCTTCTCGCCTAAAAAGTCGAAAAAAATCCATTTTTTCAATTTTCCCCACGACAGTTCGGGCAAGGATGAAAAATGGGAGTTTTGAGGCACCAGAAAACCACTGAAAGATTTGTCAACTTGTATTTTAGGCATCAAAAAACGCACCATGAAAATGATGCGTTCTACACAAAAAATCGCCCCAAAATGCCCTCAAAAGTGGTTTTTCAGTGCAAAATGAAGAAAACAAGTTCCTTCAGAAGGTCTCCAGGAGAGGTATTTGGGTTATCTATTCCCTTACTTTTGGCGTCGGTGACTCTAATTTGATGAATAATCTGCATCGTCTTGTATGCGTTAAACGATCGGAGTGCTTTCATATAGTCTTTGACTGCCCACTCCGACTTATACCCCAGCGCCACCATCACTCCCCTCTCCGTCTTGTCGGTGTAGTGTGCCACCATCAGGTTCTGGAAGAAAGAGAAGAGTCCGGGCAAGAAAGAGAACAGCGAAGCGGTCTTGGGATTGTTGTCAATATATTTTACTATCCTATTTGCCTTCACCACATCTCTGTCAATGAGTGCATTTCTGAGTTCAAACATATTATACTCTTTGCTGATGCCGATTTCTTTCTCCACGATTTCGGGTGTCACCTTTCTATCCTGCCCTTGCAAGGAGATGAGTGTCTTGTCGATTTCCGATGTGATCCTGGCGAGATCATTGCCGATGAAGTCGGCGATCATCAGTTTTGCCTTGTTGTCGATGGTAGCGTTGTTGGCCTTGACATATTCCTCGATGAAAGCCGGCACGACATTGTCTCTGAGTTTCTCGCTTTTGAAGACCACCCCATTGGCAGCAGCTTTCACCATGAATTTTTTTCTGGAGTCGATGGATCCGTTTTTATAGCAGATGACGAGGATGGTGGATGCCAGCGGTTTCTCAAGGTATGTGTCGAGTTTGTCCCATCCCTTCACGTTTTGCGCCTCTTTGACGATGACCACCTGATATTCCGCCATCATGGGGAATCTTTTGGCCATGTCGATCACCTGGGCCGCATTGGTGTCGCCTCCGTAGACCACAGTCTGATTGAAGTCTCTTTCCTCCGGAGGCATGACATTGTTCTCCAGATATTCTGTCAGCCTATCTATATAATAAGGTTCCTCTCCCATGAGGATATAGACAGGTTTGAACCTTCTCGCCTTGAGGTCGGCCATGATGGTGTCATAAGTTTGCTTTGTCGCCATAATGAAGAAAATGCTATCACCGTCGGGCAGTCACAGAAGAACGTCCTTCGGCATGTTTCAAAAAAAGGTGGTGCCACACATGGTAAAGCCTTCGAATTTTATTACCTTTGCAAAGGGTAAGTGCCTTCTTGGCCATTCTCGAGATCCGTTCCCGAGATCCACTCCCGGCACCCGTCCATCAAGAGATGGGCGCATGTACACTGCAAAGATAATAAAATGTATCGACTCAACCTGCCACCCTACGCCACAAAAATTGTCCACAGGTCGGGCAAGCCTATGATTTTCGACGATTTGCGCCGGAAATACGTATCGCTGACGCCAGAGGAATGGGTGCGCCAGCATTTTGTGCATTACCTGATGGAGCATTTGGGATATCCCCCGTCGATGTTGGCCAACGAAGTGGAATTGCAGGTGGGCCAGAAACGCCTTCGTTGTGACAGCGTCCTTTATGGTCATCAAGCCCAACCGCGCATGCTCATCGAGTATAAGGCTCCCACGGTGGCCATCAGCCAGAAAGTCTTCGACCAGGCCACCACCTACAACCTGTTGCTGCATGTCGACTACCTGATGGTCAGCAATGGGATGGAGCACTACTGCTGTAAGATGGATTATGAGCATCAAAAATATTTATTTTTGGAGACATTACCTAAATACGAAAATATTTAACATTTTATCTGTTTTAAGAATTTAGTTACGATATGGGCATATTCAAATGGATAGGAGGTTTTTTGGGGTTTATGATTGCCCCACCCCTTGGCGCATTTGCCGGATATTTCATCGGCAGTCTGATCGACTCTCTGGGTGAGAACAATTCTGGCTATGACAACTCAAGCTATGGTGGCACCGGTTATGGTGACACCGGTTATGGTGGTGGTGGCTATAGCAGGAGCCAGAGAGAAGAGGGCCAGCGCAACAGTTTCATGTTCTCCTTGCTGGTGCTCTCATCCTACATCATCAAGGCCGACGGCAAGGTGATGCATTCAGAGATGGAGTATGTGCGTCAGTTTCTCCGCACGAACTTTGGTGAAGGAGCCGCGCAACAAGGCAACGAGATTCTGAAGCGCCTGTTTGAGGAACAGAAGAACACGACCTCTGCCCTATACCGCAACCAGATCAGGCAGGTATGTGCGCAGATCGCCGCCAACATGACTTACAGCGAACGTCTGCAGTTGCTGGCCTTCCTGGTGGAGATCGCGAAGGCCGACGGCAGTCTTCCCACGTCTGAGTTGAACGCGCTCTATGAGGTGGCCCAATATCTGGGCATGTCGGCCAGTGATGTGGACTCGATGCTTCACCTCAATCAAGGGGGCAGCAGCGAAGGGACATTGGAAGATGCCTATAAGGTGCTGGGTGTCTCTCCCGACGCCACAGACGACGAGGTGAAGAAAGCCTACCGCAAACTGGCCCTGGAGCACCACCCCGACCGTGTGTCGGCCCTTGGTGAGGATGTGCGCAAGGCGGCTGAGAAGAAGTTTCAGGAGATCAACGCTGCCAAGGAGAAGGTCTACCAGGCCCGCGGCCTTTGAGAAAGGCAAGGAAGCTTGCGGCCTTTGAGAAAGCATAGGAAATACTATCATCACCTAAGGCTTTCTAAAGGCAATGTGCTTTTGGTTCTATGGAAACAAGGATTTGTCTAAGATCCAAAAGAAATGGAAATGGCGGTAGGAATCATCCAATGCCATACATTTTATATTTTTGTCAATCCTATTATCACCAGCCCGATGAATAAGACGAAGATAATAAATCTCAACCAATTATAGATAGTGACGATTTTATCTGCTTTTTGTTTTTCCATATTGCATCATTTTTTGTTTTTTCACTGCAATAGTACGCTCTAAATATTTCAAAAACATTTCAAAGATATGAAGGTGTGATTACTAAAGCGCTTGTAACAGGATTATAATATTAGTGTAACGGAGATGCAACATAATTGTAAAACCTTTGCGGTATATTTACAGAAAGCATCTTCATGGAATTGATTATCAACATTTTCTCGCTTGTTGGTTCTCTGGCACTGTTTCTCTTCGGAATGAAGACGATGTCGGAGGGCCTTGAAAAGTTTGCCGGCGACCGTCTGCGCAGTATCTTGTCAGCGATGACGAAAAATCGCGTGATGGGCGTGCTGACAGGTATTCTCATCACGGCACTCATCCAATCGTCGAGTGCCACCACGGTGATGGTGGTGAGTTTTGTGAATGCGGGTCTGATGACGTTAGCACAGTCTATCGGTGTCATCATGGGTGCCAACATCGGCACCACGGTCACGGCGTGGATTATCTCCGCCGTAGGTTTCAAAGTCAACATTGCAGCCTTTGCCATCCCGTTGTTGGCAATCGGCATGCCCCTGATATTCAGTGGAAAGGGAAACAGGAAAAGCATCGGTGAGTTTATCTTTGGCTTTTCGTTCCTCTTCATGGGCTTGTCGTTCCTTCAGGAGGCTGCCACCGCCATGAACATTGGCGACATGGTGGCCGGCATGCTGGCCCATGTGCCACAAGACTCGTTTCTCACCATCATCCTCTTTGTCATTGTAGGTGCCATTGTGACCATGATTGTACAGGCCTCGGCTGCTACGATGGCCATCACGTTGATGCTCTTTGGCATGAATATCCCAGGTTTCGGATTTGAGCAGGCAGCCGCCTTGGCCATGGGTCAGAACATCGGTACGACCATCACGGCGTTCATGGCTTCGCTCACCGCAAACACACAGGCACGCCGTGCTGCCCTCGCCCACATGTTTTTCAATGTGTTCGGAGTCGTGGCATTCCTCATCGTGTTCTATCCTGCTTGCCATGCCGTCAGCTGGTTTGTAGAGAATGTGATGGGTGGTGGCAACGACCTCTTCAAACTCTCCGCCTTCCACACTGCTTTCAACATCATCAACACGCTGCTGCTCATTGGTTTTGTCAAGCAGATAGAGACATTGGTGTGCAAGGTGCTGCCAATGAAGGCTCAGGATGAAGACTACCGATTGAAGTTTATCAGTGGCGGTCTGCTCTCCACGGCCGAACTGAGCATCATAGAGGCGCAGAAGGAGATTCACAGTTTTGCCGAGCGTTGCCAACGGATGTTTGGATTCGTGCCGGAACTGTTGCAAATGCAAGATGAGGAGAAATTCAACAAACTCTTCTCACGCATCGAGAAATATGAGAACATCACCGACTCGATGGAGATGGAAATAGCCAACTATCTGAGCAAGGTGAGCAAAGGCCGCCTGTCGGATGCCTCAAAGAGTCAGATTCAGAAAATGTTGCGGCAGATTACAGAATTGGAGTCCATAGGCGATTCGGTGTACAACCTCGGGCGCACCTTGAACCGCCATCGTATGCACTGCCAGGAAGCATTCACCCAAGATCAGACCCAGCATATGCTGACTATGATGCAACTTGTGGATGGTGCACTCGCCGAGATGCTGAAGCAGATAGACCAGCCCACGACCAAGAAGGGCACCAAGACCTCCGTCAACATTGAGCATGAGATTAACAACTACCGTACGCAACTGAAGAACCTGAACCTCCATGATGTGAATGCAGGCCTCTACGACTACCAGCTTGGAGTATTCTACGTTGACATCATCTCGGAGTGCGAAAAACTCGGCGACTATGTGATGAATGTGGTGGAGGCAGGAAAGAAACGGAATAATGACTATGAGGACACACCGTATAGTGTACAGAATTAGAATCGTGCAAGTGTAAATCTGATGGTAAGTCCGCTGCCAGGTGTAGGACATGCAGTTGTTGAGCCACCGTGGACAGCAACTGCATTTTTCACGATGGCAAGTCCGAGACCGGTGCCACCGAGTTTGCGCGAACGGCCTTTGTCGATGCGGTAAAAGCGCTCGAACAGGTGTTCCAAGTGCTTTTCTTCTACGCCAGGGCCATCGTCTCTGACCATAAATTCGTAGAAATGGCGTCCTTTAGTTTCAATCTCACTACATGCAATCTCCAGATACGATGCTCCGATAGCATAGGCTATGGCATTATCTACAAGGTTACGGAAGATGCTGTATATCAGGCTTTGGTCACCCAACACCTCCACATGTTGCGGCACTTGGAGTGATGGTGTGATGCCCTTTTCCTGAAGTTGCAGAGAAGTGTCGTCGAGCACACCTTGAATGACCTGCAATACATCGACCTGGTGAAACGCCTGCCGTGTTATGGCCTTATTGTCGTCCCACTCGTCGAGTTTGGTGAGGGCACTCATGTCGAGCAGCAGCTTACTCATACGCTCACTCTGAGCATAACAGCGCTCCAGGAAATGCTTCTTCTTATCCTCGGGCATATCAGGGTTGTCGAGTATGCTCTCCAGGTACCAATGGATACTGGCGGAGGGCGTTTTCAACTCATGAGCGGCATTCTGCGTCAGTTGGCGTTTGATGCGCAACTTGTCTTCCTCTGAATGGCGCAATTTCCAGTAGAGCATGATGATGGTGTGGCTGATGTCTCCCAATTCGTCATCAGGCAGGCGACATTCCAGTTCGCGGTCGAGTTCCTCGCCCTCCTCGGCCTTGATGGCAAACTCACGCAAATAGCCGATGTGACGGCTGATGCGGTGGGTGATATAGTAAAGTACGATACCCAGCAGCAAGGTCAGAACACCGGCAAAGTAGATGTAGGTGTTGTCGGCCTGCAACGAGCGGGTCAGTTCGGCTGAATAGGGCACGGCTGCTCGAACGATAACACTGCCAAAGCGTGTGGCAGAATAAAAAAAAGTCTCGTGGGTGGATTGTGACATACGCTTGATGTCGTAACCATTTCCCACACGCAGTGCCTGTTGGATTTCCGTTCGCTGTAGATGATTGCCTAACGAGTCCACATTAGTATCATAACTGTCGAGGACAACCCGTCCTTTCAAGTCTATCACCGACACACGGAGACCTTCCACCTGATGACGAGCCACATAATCCCGAAACAGCTGGCTGTTGGTCAGGCTGTCCTCTCCGAGTGTCTGCACCATCTCATAGTTGTACATTTGTAAACGCGAGTGCAGGATGTCGATCTTGTATTCCTTTTCGCGTTGGTATTGATAAAAACTGAAGCAGACGGCAAAAAGCAGAAACACACCGCCGATGCTCAGCAGCAGATTGCGCTGGAAAGACTTACTTCTCAAAATAGTAGCCATAACCTACACGTGTCTTTATCTGTTTGCCGTAACGCCCTATCTTCTTGCGCAACCGGGTAATGTTCACGTCCACCGTGCGGTCGAGCACCATCACATCCTGTGGCCAGCAATACTTTAACAAGTCCTCGCGTGAAAAAACCTTGTTTGGATGTTGGAGGAAGAAAGAGAGCAGTTCAAACTCCAATTTGGTAAAGACCAACTTTAGGCCGTCACAGGTGACAGTCTTTGCGTTTAAGTCAAGCGCGATGCCATCATAAACAATCATGCTCTCATCGTGGGTTTCCAAGGATTGTTGTGGCAGCGATGACCGTCTGAGCACTGCCCTGACCCTGGCCTTCACCTCTTTCATACTCAGTGGTTTTGCGATATAGTCATCCGCACCGATATTCAATCCTTTCACCAAGTTGTCCTCCCCATCGAGAGCTGTGACAAATATGATGGGAATCCGTGCTGTAGAGATGTTGCTCTTCAACCTGCGCACCATCTGGAAGCCAGACATCTCACCCATCATCACATCGAGCAAAATCAGCGAATAATCCTGCAAAGGCAGTTCAAGTGCTTCTTCAGCAGAATAGGCCGTTACAACTTCAAAACCTTCAGTTTCAAGGTTATATTTGAGTATCTCACAGATATCCAACTCATCATCTACAACAAGTATTTTCATAAAACAGTAGCATTTGGTGTAAAATTACTGATTATTACACAAATACGGCAAAGATTAGTATTACGATGTTATGAAATTATATCTGTATCACTTAGAGTCACTATCTGATAATCCCCCATGGGCGAGTGCCCATGGGGGATTATCAGATAGTGGCTCGGACTCAAACCGAGACATAGCCACCTATAGAGGTTTTTCAAAAAAGGCTTATTCGTAGTGTGTGTCGAGATAGACGACCTTGGTGATGAGGTATTCCTCCACGCCATGCTTGCCGTCGGCACCACCGATGCCGCTCTTCTTCATGCCTGCATGGAATCCCTGCATGGCCTCGAAGTGCTCGCGGTTGATGTACACCTCACCGAACTCCAGCTCACGGCATACCTTCGTGGCAATGTCGATATTGTTGGTGAACACGGAGGAAGCCAGTCCATACTCCACGTCGTTGGCCCAAGCGATGACCTGGTCGATATTGTCAAACTCCACGATAGGAAGCACGGGACCGAAGGTCTCCTCATGCACGATGTCGAAGTCCTGTGTGACATTGTCGAGGACGGTGGCTGCATAGAAATAGCCCTTCTCCCCTACGCGATGTCCGCCACAGAGCACCTTTGCACCTTGCTTGATGGCGTTGGCCACTTTTGCCTCTACGCTCTCGAGCGCTCTCTTCTCCACCAGCGGTCCCATATCGACGGAATCGTCGAGGCACGGGTCGCCCACTTTGACAGCCTCCATCTTGCGTACGAGGATGTCGGTGAATTCCTTTTTGATGTCCTTATGCACATAGACACGCTCTGCATTGTTGCAGATCTGTCCGTTGTTGCCGATACGTGAGTCAACCACCCACTGTGCCGCAGCCTCCAGGTCAGCATCCGGGAACACGATAGCCGGAGCCTTTCCGCCCAGTTCGAGCGACACCTTGGTGATGTTGTCGGCGGCAGCCTTCATGATGCTCTCACCGGCACCCACGCTACCCGTCACGCTGACAATACCGATTTTGGGACTGGCAGCCATGGCGTTGCCCACGACAGAGCCTTTGCCAGTGATGACGTTGAACAATCCGGCAGGCAGCCCGGTCTCATCCACCACCTCTGCAAATGCGCAGCAGTTCTCCGGTGTGAGCTGTGAGGGTTTGATGACGATGGCACATCCTGTGATGAGCGCAGCGCCAGCCTTTCTTGCGATGAGGAAGAAGGGGAAGTTCCATGGCAAGATACCAGCCACGACACCGATAGGCTCTTTGAAGAGCATGATGGTCTCGCCTCTTCTGTCGCTGGGGATGATCTCACCCTCGATGGAGCGTGCAAAGGTGGCCATATAGTCGAAATAGTCGGCAGTGACGTCTACCTCCACGGAAGCCCATGTGCGAGTCTTTCCCTGCTCACGCATGATGATGTCGACGAACTCATCGCGGCGCTTGCGGATACCGTCGGCCATTTTGTTGAGGTATTTGGCCCGCTCGATAGCCGGTGTCTTGGCCCATGCTTTCTGTGCAGCTTTTGCGGCGTCGAGCGCCTCGTCTACCTCCTCTATGGTTCCTTCAGGCTGTCTGCTGATCACCTCCTCTGTAGAAGGGTTGAGCACATCGATCCATTTACCAGATTTGCTTTCAACGAACTTGCCGTTGATGTACATTTTAAGGTCTTTCATAAGCGAATTTGTTTTAGTTAGACATATATGTTTAAGGATATTAGTTCGGTATGGAAGGGTCTTAGTTCTTCAAGAGCTTAAAACCTCACAAAATTAGCAAAAAAAAAGAACAAACCAAATTGATTTTACTTTTTTTTAGACATTTTTTGCCACGCATAAAAAAACCCAGGGCGTTGCCCTGGGCTATGTGCTTGTTGGCCTTGCAGGCCGTGATAAGAACTGCAATCAGTCCTCACCCTCTTCCGCTTTTTTACTTCTCCTTGCCACGCGCTTCTTGGGTTTCTCGTCTGTGGTCTCAGCCATCTTGACACCTGCGAGCTCCGGATCGATGAGGATACGGCCGCAATACTCGCACACGATGATTTTCTTGTGCATCTTGATGTCGAGCTGTCGCTGGGGAGGTATTTTGTTGAAGCATCCGCCGCAAGCGTCACGCTGCACATAGACGATACCCAGTCCGTTGCGTGCGTTTTTACGTATGCGCATGAAACTGGTGAGCAGTCTCTCCTCGATTTTCTCCTCCAGTCCCTTGGCCTTCTCCTTGAGTTTGTCCTCTTCCTCCCGGGTCTCCTGCATGATGGCATCCAGTTCGCCTTTCTTCTCCTCGAGTGCCTGCAGTTTGAAATCCACCTGCTCCTGGTTTTGCTTGAGCAAGGCCTCACGCTCTTCTATCTTGACGAGCGCCTCATTGATTTTCTTGTTGCAGAGTTCGATCTCCAGTGTCTGGAAGACGATTTCCTTGTTGAGCATGTCATACTCTCTGTTGTTTTTCACCTCATTGAGTTGCTCATTGTATCTTGCCACGATGTTCTCAGCCTCTTTGATATCACCTTTTTTCTGTGCGATAGCAGCGCGGAACTCAGCGATTTCCCCTTCGATTTTCTCGATACGGGTTTTCAGACCAGCAATTTCGTCTTCCATGTCTTCCACCTCACGGGGCAGTTCGCCTCTAAGAGCTCTTTTTTCATCGATTTGCGACAGAGTGGTCTGCAATTGGAAGAGCGTTTCCAATTTTTTCTCCACGGTTAAATCTGTAGGATCTTTTTTTGCCATATTGATTATAGATAGATAATGGGATTGGTGCGTATTTCAGTCAGGCAGCACCTGACGCCCTCGCACTTCTCCTCGATGATTGATTGGAATATTTCGTTGGTAAATTGTTCACTCTGATAATGTCCGATGACACAGATCTGTATCTGCTGCTCATGGTCAAAGAAGTCATGGTAGTGCATTTCTCCGGTGACGAAGGCGTCAGCACCGGCAGCGATGGCCTCATCGAGCATAAAGCCACCAGCCCCGCCACACAACGCCACGCTGGACACAGGCCTCTGGAGAAGTTGGTTGGCCATGACACAGTCGACGCCAAACACCCGTTTGAGCATACCGACAAAGTCTTTGGCCTCCATAGGCTGCGGCAGTCTGCCGACCACCCCGCTGGCCCCCATCGTGTCGCCAGCATTTTTGGCAGCGAGCGGTTTCAGCGACAGCAATCCCATTTTCTCCGCCATCTTGTAGTTGACCCCTCCTATCGCATTGTCGAGATTGGTATGCATGGAGACGATGGTGATGCCATTGCTGATAGCCTTGATCACACACCGCTGCACGAAATTGGCATCGGTCACGCACTTGAGTGGTCTGAAGATCAGCGGATGGTGCGACACCACCAGGTTGCAGTCTTTCCTGATGGCCTCGTCGATCACCTCTTCTGTCACGTCAAGACACAATAATGCCCCTGACACTTCCGTCTCTGTCAATCCCACTTGCAGGCCGGCATTATCGAAGTCTTCCTGCAGGGGCAGAGGCGCGAACTTTTCAAGGGCATTCACCACTTCTACTATTTTCACGCTTTTCAGCTTTTAAGATTGAACTGCAAATATAATCATTTTTGGTGTCACACAGGCTATTTTCTGTTGATGTTTAACTATTTTTATGTATTTTCACGGATCAACGAAACATGCAGGCCAACAAAATATGTTAATAAAGGACATAACCAAGACCATTTTTCATTTTCAAACAAATATTTTATTATATTTGCGGAAAATGTGAAACCATCAATACCATTGATTATGACTGAGGAAGAAAAAGATGTGGAACTTGAGCGATTGCGCATCGAAAATCAGAAACTGAAAGAGAACAACAAAATGCTCATTGAGGGCAGTGAGAAACTGGTTGCCCGCAACATGATGCTTTCTGAGAAGATGGATATATATTATGATGTTCGCAGGCGCGTGGAATGGCTGAAAGAACTGGTCCGCAGACATCGCGAGCTGATGGTCCAGGCAGATCTCCGCGACGACGAGGAGTTGCTGGCCCTCATTGAAGCACGCTTGGAAGGCGATGAGATTCCCCTACCCCCAGAATATGGTTTGCGCGAAGTCGCCGAACTGGTAGGCACCACCCAGCAACGCATCGTGGATCTTTACAAACAAAAAACCATCTATCATACCGTAGACAAATACCTCGACTACCTGAGATTGCTGCGCGCTTTGCGACTGCTGAAAGAAAGACCAGCTTACAACATTGAAGCCATTGCAACAGATGCCGGCTTCAACAGCGTGCGCACCATGCACAGGAAGATTATTGAAGCCATCGGGATGACACCCGGACAGTTCAGAGACCTCACCAGTCCCTCAGACTTATAGACACGACTGCCAAAAACAGACTTTTTTATCACCCGACGCCCGGATTTCTGACAAGAATCCGGGCGCTTTTTTTCTTTTGGCAGAAATACGGCAGACTGTCACAACCTTCTCTCACGAAATATCCGGAATTGTTTGGAATGAGGCTGATTTCCGTCGTAGATTTGCAATGTCAGAAGACAAAAACAAGAAATCAATAACAATAATAAATAAAAAATAAAGCCTTATGAAAAAGAATTATTTCAAGCTTGCAGCATTCGCAGCAATCATGACCATGAGC
>JAEEGL012701664.1_pt1 | contig 52224 bp, 18 predicted proteins | sample 9134231 | NCBI WGS metagenome assembly JAEEGL01 (sample SAMN16246548, study PRJNA631951) | gut metagenome | biome: gut microbiome; feature: rumen; material: fiber-attached | host: Bos | place: Iran: Karaj | collected 2018-10
ACATCCATCATCTCACCTTTTTTTACCATCTCTGGTCTTAATCTATTAATAACTAACTCTGGATTCTTAATTTCAGATGCTTCTAATAATCCAATTATTCTATCTGCATCTCTAATGGCAGAAATTTCTGCAGTTGTAACTACTATTGCTCTATCTGCACCTGCAATAGCATTTTTAAATCCTTGTTCTATTCCTGCTGGACAATCTATTAATATATAATCAAATTCTTCTTTTAGTTTAGAAACCAAATCTCTCATTTGCTCTTCATTTACAGCACTTTTGTCTCTTGTTTGAGCAGCAGGTAATAAGAATAATTCATCAAATCTTTTATCTTTTATAAGAGCTTGTCTTAATTTACATTTTTCTTCAACCACATCTACTATATCATAAACTATTCTGTTTTCTAATCCCATAACAACATCTAGGTTTCTTAATCCTATATCTGTATCTACTAAAGCTACTTTTTTACCTTCTAACGCTAGGGATGCACCTAAATTTGCTGTTGTAGTTGTTTTACCTACACCACCTTTTCCAGATGTTATAACTATAACTTCTCCCATTTAAGTTTCTTCCTTTCATAACTTAAGTTTTATATTTTTTGTAATATTTTTGTAATATTTCTTTTATATTTTATACGGATTTTTTTGTAAAGTCAATGGTTTAATTAAAAATAATTATTCATTATATATATTAATATGCCATAAAAAAACAAGATTTTTTTCAAAATCTTGTTTTTTTAGTTATATACTAATCTCTTAAGGCATTTATTGATATTAGATCTCTTACTTCTACTGTTCCATTTTTATTTATGTCCGCTGCTAATAATTTGTATTTTTCTAATATTTCTCCTGCTGCTGTTTCTCTTAATGCGTTTGCACTTATTATATCTCTTACTGTTACTTGGCCATCTCCATTTACATCGCCTTTTACTATAACTATATATTCTGCCGTTTCTCCATTTAATGTTATCTTTATTTTGTCTCCTGTTGCAATTTTCATTTCTGCATTTTCTTCTGATGAGTATTCGATCTTTGTTTCTCCTCTATATATTTCTACATTTCCATTCTTTACAAAGTCTTCTACCATTTCTTTCATATTTGTTTTTGCTGATATATTTGTTACATATTCTATTTTTGTTTCTTCATCTTTTGTTACTTCATATTTTGTTGTATCTACTTCTATACCTTTTGTTGTATCTATATAATAGAATACAGCAACCATATCACCTAAGTAATATTCATAAATATCTTTATGATTTTCGTATTGATCATTTGCATCTATTTCTATTCTTTCGTTGTTAAGATAAACTACCATTCTTTCGCCTAATCTTAGATTTTCATGAGTTCCTATATTATCTATATTGTTGTTTTCTCCATCTTCAATATATATATAATCCCTTGCAGATACACATATTACTAAACGATACTTTGTATTATCCTCTACTTCTTGTGGAAAAATATTTTCGACTCCATCTTCAAAAACATATTCTCCATCAATATATTTTTCCCACCAAACTGTTGGAGTAACATCTATCTCTTCATTTATTTTACATTCTACTTCTTCTTCTGTTAATCTTCTATCTCCAACTTTTATTTCTGGAACAGTAATATCAATTCTATCTACATCTATATCTGTTGTTGATCTATATGTATTTGTTATTGTTACTGTCTTTCCATTTGCTCCTGTATTTGCACTTTCTTCATATGTTGCTGTATAGTATTGATTATATGCTTCTCCATTAGTTACTATATTTCCTTCTTCATCTATTTCGAATACGTTATATCCATAATTTACATTACCATCTTTTAATAGTAAGTTTTCATATCTATATGACCAATTATTTTCTTCGCTTAATACTACTTTGTATTCTTCTCCCATATTCTCTAATGCTGTCATTCCTATTAAACCTTCATCTAAGTAGCTATATCTATATAACTGTACTTCTACACTTTTTGGTCTTATTATAGCTGGTAAGTTTTCATCATTTTCCCATTGTTTTTCTACATTTATACTTGTTTTTGGTATATATGTGTTTGTTATTGTTACTGTCCTTCCATTTGCTCCTGTATTTGCACTTTCTTCATATGTTGTTTTATAGTATTGATTATATGCTCCTCTATATGCTACAGGATTTCCTTCTTCATCTAATTCTAATACAGCATATTCATAATTTACATTACCTTCTTTTAATGGTAAGTTTTCATATCTGTATGACCAATTATTTTCTTCGCTTAATACTACTTTGTATTCTTCTCCCATGCTTTGAGGAGCTGTAGCTCCGTCTAAATCCGGGTCATAAATCCATGAATATCTATATAACTGTACTTCTATACTTTCTGGTCTTATTATAAATGGTAAATTTTCGTCATTTTCCCATTGTTTTACTACATCTATATCTGTAGTTGATCTATATGTATTTGTTATTGTTACTGTCTTTCCATTTGCTCCTGTATTTGCACTTTCTTCATATGTTGCTGTATAGTATTGATCATATGCTCCTCCATTTCCTACTGGATTGCCCTCTTTATCTAATTCTAATACTTCATATCCATAATTTGCATTTTCATCTCTTAATGGTAAATTTTCATATCTATATGACCAATTATTTTCTTCATTTAATACTACTTTGTATTCTTCTCCCATGCTTTGAGGAGCACTCATTCCATCTAAATCTGGATCAGAAGCACATAAATATCTATATAATTGTACTTCTACACTTTCTGGTCTTATTATAGCTGGTAAGTTTTCGTCATTTTCCCATTGTTTTACTACGTTTATACTTGTTGTTGATGTATATGTGTTTGTTATTGTTACTGTCCTTCCATTTGCTCCTGTATTTGCACTTTCTTCATATGTTGCTATATAGTATTGATTATATGTTCCTCCATTTGATACCGGATTTCCCGCTTCATTTAATTCTAATACATCATATCCGTAATTTACATTGCCTTCTCCTACTGGTAAGTTTTCATATCTATATGACCAATTATTTTCTTCATTTAATACTACTCTGTATTCTTCTCCCATGTTCTCTAGTGCTGTCATTCCTATTAAACCTTCATCTAAGTAGCTATATCTATATAACTGTACTTCTACACTTTCTGGTCTTATTATAGCTGGTAAGTCCTCATCATTTTCCCATTGTTTTACTACGTTTATACTTGTTGTTGGTATATATGTATTTGTTATTATTACTGTTTTTCCATTTTGTCCTATGCTTGCGATTTCTTCATATGTCGCTGTATAGTATTGATCATATGCTCCTCCATTTGATACTGGATTTCCTTCTTCATTTAATTCTAATACGTCATATCCATAATTTATATTGCCTTCTCTTAATGGTAAGTTTTCATATCTATATGACCAATCGTTTTCTTGGTTTAATACTACTTTGTATTCTTCTCCCATGCTCTCAGGTGTTGTCATTCCTATTGAACCTTCATCTGAGTAACTATATCTATATAACTGTACTTCTACACTTTCTGGTCTTATTACAAATGGTAGGTCTTCATCATTTTCCCATTCTTTTACTACACCTACATCTGTTGTATCAGTAATTACTTCCCACATTGCCTCATATATTGTATCTTCTCCTGGCATTGTTTCTGGTACTTCTGGATTCCATCCTTTAAATGTACAACCTTCTTTTGTAAAATTCGTTGGTGCTTCTAATTTAGTTCCATATTTTTGTGATTTTACTATATCATCTTCTCCATTATCTAATACAAATGTTGCTGTATATAGTTTATCTTTTTCTACTAAATTAATACTACAAGAAGTACCATTTGCAAATCCAGAGTTAACACCAATGTACGCCCATCTTATACCTGTGTTTGGATGTATTTTTATACTTACTCCAGGTTCATTCCATTCACAATTCATTAGAATAATACCTTCATCTGAATATAAAACACTATCAGGATTCCATGCTTGTTTTATAATTTCAGGTATTTCAAAAATGACATCTGAATCATCTTCTATTACAACATCTTTTTCTATCATTTGATAATATAATGAAATTTGATTACAATCTAATTCTTCTACTACACTCGCATCTTCAACCTTATTTCCCCAAAGAAGTAAATCTTCTAATCTTGATAAGTTTTCAATGTAAGAAATGTCACTAATTTTATTCATTTGCAAATCTAACGTTCTTAAGTTTGTTAAATCTTTTAATGGACTAATATCGGTTATTTGATTTTGTTGCAATGATGTCCAACGTAATTTAGGAAAACTTCTATAGCAGCTAATATCTTTAATTCTATTTTGTTGTAGATCTAAAGATTCCAAATTAGTTAAATTACTTAAGAAAGAAATATCTTCTAATTCTGCATTAGTAAGTTCTAATCTAGTTAATTTATTTAAATTACCTATTACTTCTACATTTTTAATTTTCTTATTATATACTCTTCCTTCATATGCATTCATACCAAAGTATGACTGTAAATCTTCTAACTCTGTTAAATTAGCTATAGGTGCAAAATCATCTATTTGATTTCCTGATAAAATTAAATGTTTCAATGCAGTAAAGTTTTCTATTCCATTGATATTTTCAATTTTATATCCCTTTCCAAATTTAACAAAGCCTCTTAAATTTATTTGTGTTCCTTCTAAGTCAAGTATTTCTATATCTTTTCTTACTATAAGTTCTTGTGTGTCATCAAAATATGCATATAGTTCGTCTCCTTTTAATACATTGTTTTTTAATGCATTATAGAAATTTTTATCTTCTATTTGTACTTTCATATAAATATCAGAATCAAAATTCTTACTAATAACTTTAAATGGTATTTCGCACAAAACATTTTCTGCATCTCTTACTTCAATAGTATAATCCCCTTTTTTTACTGAAGCTTGTGCATATATCAAAATTTTTCCTTGTCTATCTTTAATTTTATCTATTTTAGTAGCAAATAATGATGTTACATTATTTTTTAAATTATCATATATAGAAATATTAAAAGTACTTCCTTCATATGTATTTGATGTTTGCATTCTAATTTTTATAATTCCACCAATGTTTTCAAATAAAGCATTATTAGGATATTCGATATTTGTTACATTTACGTAATCTTTATTTTCTTTAACATATGCTTTAATGCTTAAATTCATATTGTTAGAACTATCATATATATCATTCCATTCTGTTCCGTTTTCAGACACAAATGATTCATTTGGATTACTTCTAACATTTGCAAAATCATAAATATTATCTTCTATTCCTATTCCATAAAAATTATTATTTGTTAATTCTACTATGATTGCAAATTTTTTTCCTTTAGTTACATTAATATCTGATGTAAGCGAAATCGTATTATATCCAGGTTTTAATACTACATCATTTGCAACTTTTATACGATTATTCATATTAAATCCATTTTCTTCAACACTTACATATATATTACAAATTTGATAAGCTAATGATCCTACCATTACTTGTTCTAATTTTCCATTTTCTTTTGCAGTATAAACATTTGCACCATATTTTGATTCTATATAATTATACATTTCGCATATATCATATTGATATAATGTATCATATTCAATGTCAGATATACTTGTAACTCCTCGCAAAGTTGATTCTACTAATAAGTCTTCATAAGATATATAATAAATTCCATTTTCTCCCCAGTCAGTTCCCCAAGAATTAAGCACTATATATGCTCCATCTGTACTAGGTTTATCTATAAAATTTTCTTTGCTATAATTATCATCCCATCCTATTATTGTTACAGTGTGATCTGCAAAATAACCTCTTACATTCATATTTGCTGCATGTGTTTCTTCATTATAAAAAACATTAGGTGCTACAATATCTGTTGAAATTCCACCATAATTCATAATATGTTGTTTTATTTCACTTCTTATTTCATTGACTTCTGCTTGAGTATATTCTAGCCCATTTCCATCCTCAAAAATAACATTTCCATTAAATCCTATTCTTTTATAAATATTTGGAAAATAAATTAAATTATCCGTTTTTTTAACAGTAGCATTTTGAGGTAATTTGCTTAACGATATAACATATTCATTATTTTCAAAGGGCATATCTTCTTCTAATACAGGCCCACTACCTCTTGAATAGTATGCAAAAGCTGTTCCTGGCATTCCACCATTGCCGATAAATCTATTTAATCCATATTCATTTATACCATCATTAAATTTTGCAACTGTTGAATACTCTACGTTTCTCTCTGAAAAATTATATGATTCACCTTTTAATGCTAAATTTGTCTCTAATGTTGATGTCGCACTAAATGCCCAGCAGCTTCCTGTTTCCATTTGATTCTTAACTTCAACATTTATATGTTCTCTTAAATCATATTTCTTTGGTATAGTTGTGTTCTTCAATAAATTTCTATATTGATCAGTTATTGTTTCTTTGCTTTTTCTAAGATTAACTGTAAGAGGTGGTATTGTTTTTGATTTTTCTTCATCGGTTAACTGTAACCACTCTTCATATTTTTTACTATAATTTCCTTTTTTTACTTCATTCGCAAATACACTATTTCCTGAAAATAAAATAATAAGGAAAATAATAAGTATAGCAATTCTTTTTCTCATATTACTGGTCTCCTTTTAATAACATTTTTCTTACTTATATTAAATAAAAAATATATAAAAAAAGCAATGGTAATATTTACATACCACTGCATTTGCTGGCTTTTTCGCTTACGCATACTATATTTTTAAGATAGCAAATTCTATATTAAGTTTATATTACTTTTTTGTAATATTTGCCCGATTTACCACTATTTTTAAAAATTTTCCTACGCAAACTAACCTTTTAGCTATTCCATTATTCTTAAACTATTAATTGAAATTAAATCTCTTATTTCAATTTTATTTGTTTTATTTATGTCTGCTGCTAATAATTTATGTTTTTCTAATATTTCTCCTGGCCCTGTTTCTCTTAATGCATTTGCACTTATTATATCTCTTACTGTTACTTCTCCGTCTCCATTTACATCGCCTTTTACTACAACTATATATTCTGCTGTTTCTCCATTTAACGTTATCTTTATTTTATCTCCTGTTGCAATTTTTACTTCTGCATTTTCTTCTGATGAATATTCGATCTTTGTTTCTCCTCTATATACTTCCGCATTGCCTTTCTTTACAAAATCTTCTACCATTTCTTTCATATTTGTTTTTGCTGATATATTTGTTACATATTCTATTTCTGTTTCTTTATCTTTTATTAGTGGATATTTTTCTGTATCTACTTCTATTTTTTCTATTTCCTCCCATACTGCTTCATATATTGTATCTTCTGCCGGCATTGTGCTTGGTACTTCTGGATTCCATTCTTTAAATTTATATCCTTCTTTGCTTAGATTTGTTGGCGCTTCTAATTTGCTTCCATAGTTTTGCACTTTTACTACATCTTCTTCTCCATTATTTAATATAAATGTTGCTGTATATTCTTTTGGAACTGCTCTATATACTGCTGTATATATTGCATCTCCTGTTACATCTGTTATTTCTGGGATCCAGCCTGTAAATTCATATGTATACATCTTATCTGCTTCTTTTGTTGGAGTTTTTGGTATTTCTATATTTTCTGCCTTTGTACCATGGTCATATTCTTTTGTACTTATTATACTTCCTCCATCATCATTTACAAATGTTACTGTGTGTTTATTTGTTTCCCATTTCGCATATAAAGTTATATCTCCACTTAATTTACTTGTGTCAGTTACTTTATTTTCATAACTAGGATCTGTATACCATCCCTTAAATGTATTATTTTCTAAAGTCGGATCTTTTAAAGTAAACTCATTTTTTGGTATATACAGATTTGGATTTTCTTCATTATTTTTTCCACCAGATAATTCATAATAAATTTTCTTTAACATTAGTGATGGCCTTAGTATTACATAATAATCTTTTCCTAGTAATGTCCTTAAATCATAAATCGTAGACTCTGTTGATTCATCTTTAAATATTTTATTTATTGTTCCATCTGGATTAATTCCTATAAATCCAGATAATATTTCTCCATCTACTGTTATTGGATATTCTTCACTTATATATATTAAATAATAAGTTCCATTTTCTGTATTATATGTGCCATTTGAGATTTGTTCATTTTTATATACTAAAATATCTCCTGTTTGCAAATTTTCTTTATATATATTTGCTTGTCTTTCATCACGGCTTGTTACATTTGGTACAGTACGCCTTTCCCAAAAGTATAAATTGTATGAGGTTTTATTATTAAATACGCCTCCATAATAATTAGTTAATATCATATCTTTGAATTTATTTTCTGTATTTATTTTTATTCTTTTATTGTTTGGAACATATATTCTTGATTTATCATTTTTATTTATCAATTCCGTAATGTCTAATTCTTCTATATTTATTTTAACTTTTAAAGCATTTTCATAGATTTTTGAGATTAATTCTGCTCCACTATATGTTTTACTATTTAGTATATTTTCCGCTTCACCTGTTATATTGGTTTTTTCCTGTTCTTTCAAATTTCTTGATATATAGTTTTTAACTGTACTTGATGGTATTTGTGCTACTGTACCTGTTGATACTATTTCTTTTCCTAATATTGATGAATCATTTTTTACTCGTACAGTGTATGTTAATGTTTTACTTTCTCCTGCTATTAAACCTGATTGTTGTTCCCATATAATTTGATTTTCTTCTAATTTACCATCTCCGATATTAACTACCTCAACATAATCTGATATGTTTTCTATTACATTAAATTTACTATAATCAGACTTACTTGTATTGGTTATTTTTATAGTATATTCTAATTCATCTCCTAAATCAATTACACTATTGTTAAATACATTTACTGTTTTTTCAATATCAATTCCACTATAAATTAATCTATTACTTGTAACATCAGTAATATTATATGATTCTAGTTCCTTTTCTCCTACAAGTTCAGCCTTACCAGATTCATCAAATTTGTGATTATAGTATTTACCTGTATATTCTCCATACTTATCTTTTTGAAGCGGTCTTAATATTGTAAATTGTTGCATTTTTGCAATTTCGCTTATTATTGATTTTCTTTCTTTTCCTTCAGAAATTTTATAGTTTTCTTTTAAGTAAGCTTCTTGAAATGTTCCTTGGTGTACATTGTTGTTTTTATTATCTGTATCTTCATAACTTAGTCCTAATCCTAATTTAGTTGTTTTTGTTTCGTAATTAGAATGAGAATCTCTAATTATTGCATCTATTGCTTTATTTCCTTCATACTTAATATCATATACAAGAAGTGTATGTGTATCAGATTTTCCTTTGTAACAAATAATATCTCCTATTTCTAAATTTTTTAAAATTATATCTGCATATACATCTTGTTGATTATTGGTTGATAAATTTAAATCAATTAAATTTCCTGCATTATCTTTAATTTGTTTATTATGCCAAATACCTTCATTGTCTGTATATCCATATTTATTTCCATTTTTTTCCCAATATTCTATTACATCATTTAGTTCATTATCCGGATCATAATATTTTTTCGCATAATTCATTTTAGCATCATTTGATCCTATTAAAACTGAATTAATGCCAAAGGCTTGTGAATATACTAGATTTGTAAAATTACTACAATCGCTATAAAATGTATTCTGAGAAGTTGCTTCTTCAGGAGAATCAAGATGTTTAGCTCTTTCTTTACAATATTGTGCATATATACCTTTTCTATAATATGCATCTGCTACTTCTTGTATTGATTTATGAATTTTTTTCCTAGTATACGCTTGATTTATAGTAGTATATGTCGCTGTATATGTCATGTCTTTTTCTGCTGCTGTTAATTCTGGTGTCCATCCTATAAACTTATATTCATATTCTGCTGATGCTTGTTTTGTCGGCGTATCTCCTGTATATTTTGGCATTATTCCATATTCTACTTCTATACTTTGTAATTCTTCTCCATCGTAATTTACAAATTTTATTATATATGTTTGTACTATTGCGATTTTTGTTTTTAAAGTTTGTCCTTTATAATTTATCTCTATTTCATATTCTTTTTCAGTATTAGTATTTTTAATAATCATATCCTCTGTTAAGTCAATTCCTTTTATCGTCATATTATCAGGAGTTACATTAATTTCTTCTTCGGTTAAATCATATTTTTTTACAATTATTTTTAAAGATAATTTATCTCCTTTTCTATATGATAGTTGTGAATCAGCATGCAATTGTATCTTTTCAATATCATTTATTGCTTCTTTTCCACCAGGATTATTTGGAAATAGTAATTTAACTGTTGCTTCTGCTGAATCTTTTCCCAATTGGCTTAAAAAACTTGATGTAGAATGTACTTTGTTATCATAATTATTATATAATTTATCATCAATATCATATTGGGCACTGGCATCATAACATACTGTTTCTTTAATGTTCTTTGCACCTATTTCATGAACTCTTCTCGATGCAATAAATATATTAGAATTTTTACCAGCAGTATTTTCCTGTGATTTATGTATATAATCATTTTCATCAACACATCTACTTGCAATAATACCATTTGTTTTTATATTACAATCTGCCTTTAATTTTTTGCAAATATATGTATATATTACTTCCCAATTGTCTGTTATTAATTTAGCTTTATAATCATTCGCAGTCATCCCAGCTTCACTGGCAGCTTTTCTTATATCATCATCACTTAATGTTACTACAGACTTTTGTTCATCATTTATATCGTTATCTGTAAAATATAAGTGCCTTTTTGTAAGTTCTCTATCACTTCCCCCTTGGTTTATTATAGAAATTCTATTACCTATAATGCACCCGTTTTTTTCTAGATACTCTACTGCTGCCTTATATTCTTTTATCATAGATTCATATATGAAAGTAGGTTTATTATTATCTATATTATATATATCTTTTAAAACTTGATATTTTGAGTCACCCTCTGGTAGATAATTTACAATAGATTGATCTCCTCTTGCAGCAAATACTGCAACTACTTTTCTATTTGTTAGTTCATAATATTTTTTACAATACTCTTCAATACAAGTTGTACCATATGAAGCTTCTAAAATATTTATAGGATCTATGGAATTTGCTAATTTTTCTCTTAATACACCATCTTTATATACTAAATTATGTCCTATATTTATATTTGCATTATTATATTCATTTAAATCAACAAGCTCCCCTTGTAGATAATCATATATTAAAGCTTTATTTTCCGTTTGCGTAATTGTAACTTTATTCATTTTAATAGAATTTCTTAAAAATTCTTCATCAATCCCAGTCTTATTTGAAAAATCTGAAATTGAACAAGCTTCTTTATTTACTAAAATCATATTATTAATATCATTAATTTTTACTTCTTTTCCAGTATTTACATATTCTTTTATACTATAATATTCTTCTTTCACATAATAATATTTATTAGGTTCTGATACATAATCGCTTTTGGTTTCCTCGGAAATTTCTGTTCTTGCTTTAAATTTATTTTCATTTATATCTTTATATATAGCTTTTGCTATATAATAAAATTTAGTTTTATCTTCATAAGTTTCAATTTTCTCAAAATCTTCTTTACTAATTTCCTTTTTCTTACTTATTTCTTTTTCATTTAGCATAACAACTTCTTCACTGTCTTTTACTCCGAAATAAAAAGTATTTTCTTTATAATAATATTTATTTTTATCTTGGTAAGTTTTAAGTGCTTCAAAATCTGCTTTACTAATCTCTTCTTTATCACTTATTTCTATAGTATCTAACTCAACTATAGCTTCTGAATTATTTTTTACTCCAAAATAGTAATTTAAATCTTCTCCCTTTGGATCTTTATATGTATATTTTTTCCAATAGTATTTTTCTATTTGATTTTCATCATAATATCTTAAATCATGATATGTACCTCTATAGTCTAGATATGAAATACCATTACCTACAGATCTAGTTCTTAATCCGCATGAACCAGTCATGTTTGATTGTCCCCAAAATAAAATAACATCATATTCTTCTCCAGATTCTAATTGTGGTCTTTTTGCAAAATGCCTATATTCATTTTCTTTTAACGTTATATTATTTTTACATGTATAATAATTTTCATACATACCTTCTGGAACTATTATTCTACAATAATTACTTGAACTGCTATTTCTTCCACATTCTGTAAACATTTCTGTTGTATCAGTTGAATTGCTTATATTAAATTTATTTCCTAAATCTAATTTTATCATTTTATTATGTCCACAATAATAAAACATTCTTTTCATATTTTGAACATTGTTTGTATTGAAATTATTTCCTAAATTTAATTCTTTTGCTTGTTTATATCCACAACGTGCGAACATTCCATACATGTTTTCAACTTTACTTATATTAAATTCATCTGGCAATACTAATTTTTCCATTGAATTATATCCACAGTAATAGAACATGTAGCTCATATTTGTTACATCACTTGTATCTAAATTTTCTAATCCATATATTACTTCTGCATCTTTACATTCGGAACTTTCACCTATATGAGCAAATAAGTAACTTGAATTTGAATTTGCTTTGATTTTTATTCCTTTTGTATTTGCTCTTGGTGCAATATATATATCATACAATGTAATAGTTGTTACAGTTTCATTTATATTTTTTTCTATATTCTCTGTTTCATACCATACAATAAAATTTTCATCTAATTTAGTAAATTCTCCGGTTTTTTCTTCTTCAGATATTGTAGGCTTATTATCTGAAGAATAAATATGTATACTATTTACATATTGTCTTTCTATTTTACTATTTCCTAAAAATTTGCTCGTGTCATTTTTTTCGTCTGATGTTGATGGTAATATGCATTCTTCTATAGTTTCTATATTAAACATTTTTTTAGGTTGTGCTTTTACTATTTTTTGCTTTTCCTTATTGAACAAATTAAAGCTTACTATTCCTAAAATAATAATTGAAAAAAATATTATTAATTTAAAGCTCCTTTTCATCTTCTTCCTCCATAGTATACTATTAATTATATTAAATAAAAAATATGCAAAAAAAGCAATGGTAACACTCAGGTACCACTGCTTTTGCGGTCTTTTTCATTTACGCATACTATATATCTAGTATTCCAGATTTTATATTAAGTTTATATTACTTTTTTGTAATATTTGTCCGATTTACTGCCATTTTTTAAAGTTTTCCTACGCATACTAGATTTTAAGTCAATAAATTTTATTGTTCTCTTCGCCAATAAAATAAATATTGTTGAGCAAGTCCCGCTTGATTTCCAAATTTATTTTCTGCAAATTTTAATATATTTTCAGGAGTTAATTCTCCATTTTCATTTTCTTTCATTTTATATATCTCTTCCGAATATAATTCTAGCATTACTCTTTTTACCCATACATCTATTGGAAATACATCAAATTTTTTCATTGAGAATAACATTATACAATTAGCAACTTTAGGACCTACTCCAGGGAATTTTAATAATTCATTTAGTATGTATTTTGAGTCATTCTTTTCTAATTCAAAAATATTTATTTTATTCTCTTTTACCATCTTCGTTGTATCATATACTCTTTTATCTCTAAACCCTAAGCCTAGTTTTCTTAAATCTTCTACCTCTGCATTAGATAGTTCATCTACTGTTGGAAATGTATAATATTTTTTTCCATTCCAATTTATTTCTTCACCATATTTAGCTGATATTCTTTCTATTATTCCTTTTATTCTAGGTATATTGTTATTAGCTGAAATAATAAAACTTATCAATGTTTCCCATATATCTTGTTTTAATATTCTTATTCCTTTTCCGAATTCTGTACTTTCTTTCAAAAATTTATCGTCTTTTGATAATTCTTCTTTTATTTTTCTATAATCAGTTTCTAAATCAAAGTATTTATTACATATGTTTTTAATATCATCTGAACAATATCCTTTTATTATAATATTATCTTTATATTTTTTCACATTTAAAATGTTTTTTCCTACTACCCCTGTGAAACTTCCATCTTCTTCTTCGTTCCATCTAAAACACTGTCCACATTCAAATATATCTTTTGGTTCAAATGAGTCTATATCTTCTAATACATATTCTTGTTCTTTCATTTTTTTCTCCTTTACGTGTATTATAGCTATTTATATTTACAAAGTCAAATATGCTCCGGTGGTATATGAGAACAATTTTATCTCTTTTGTTTTGATAAAATTTTACTGACAGTAAAATTTATAATTATTGTATAAGGAAATGTAGTTAAATATGAAAAATATTGTTGAAGATGATATCTATTATTTAGTAGGTCAAAATATTAAAAAACAAAGAAAATTAAAAGGCTTAACTCAAAAAGAACTAGCCTTAAAAACTTTTTATAGTTATGAATTTATTCGTAAAATTGAATCCAAAAGCGCTTGTAGAAATACATTTTCACTTGATACCGCATATAAAATTGCAAAAACTTTAGGTGTTGATATAAGAATATTATTTAATCCCTTAGATGATAAAGCTTCATAATATATTTATTTTAAAAAGCAATAGAATAACATATCTATTGCTTTTTAAATCCTTTTCCATAAACTTCTCTTGCATCTTCTATTATTATAAATGCTTTAGAATCAATTTCATTAACAATTTGTCGTATCTGTACAATTTCTCTCCTTGGTGCTACACACATAAGCATCATTTTCTCTTTATTTGTATACATTCCTTTTGACTTAATTCCTGTAACACCTCTCAAAACTTCTTTTCCTATTCTTTCTGAAATTTCAAAATACTTATCAGATATTATATATATCATTTTAGAAAAATTTATTCCTTCAAAAAATATATCTATAACTTTCCCCATTAAGTATATAGTAATCGTAGAATATAATCCTATTTCTAATTCTTTAAATACAATAACATTCAAAGTTATAACTATAAAATCAAAAATAACAATTAAATTGCTAGTAGATAATCCAGGTTTAAAACTTTTTATTATATAGCTTACTAAATCACTTCCACCTGTTGATGATGAGCTTTTTAATATTAACGATGTACCTATTCCTATTAAAATTCCACCATATATGCACGCTAAAAATTTATCTGTTGTTAGTGGTTTAAATCTTTCAAAGAAGTTTATAAATAAAGATAATAAAACTGTTCCTAATATACTATTTATAACAAATTTCTTTCCTATTCTTATAAATGATAATATAAATAAAGGTATATTAAGTAACAAAATTACATATCCTAATTTTAGGTTAAATAAATAATAAAAGATCGTAGCTATACCAGAAAATCCACCAGAAGATAATTTGTTGGGTAATAGAAATAATGCTGTGCCTATTCCCATCAGTATAGCTCCAATTAATATTTGTAAAATATCTATTAAATATTTTTTAATTTTAAATTTTAAAAACCTCATATTGTAATTGTTTACAATATGAGGTTTTTTATACTTATATAAATATTATTTCATTTCTATCTTTTCTCTTACTTGTTCCATATATTCATCGTATGTTTGAACTATTATTAATTCCGATTTTCCTGGTTTTATACTATTATCTGCTTCTACATTAACATCTACATCATATACTTCTTTTAATTTTGTTATATTTGATTTTTTATGTCCTATTACATTATTCATATTAACGAAATTAACTTTTATTTTTACTTCTTTTACTTTAACATTTATTTTTTTTATTTTTTCTACAATACTATCGTACCACACACTATCTTCTACAAGTTGTCCAAATGCTGGATGATATGGTCCTGCTACAACTTCACTTTTATTATTTCTTGGGTCTGATATTTCATCTGTATTTTGAAGTCCCACGCGTATTACTTGTATATGTTTTTTGTTAAATAGATATAACAATTCTTTACATCTTTCAACAGCTTGTAATACTGTTAATGGTAAATATTCTCCTGTATTAAATTCTTTTTCTAATTCTGTTCCTTTTATTACAAGTACAGGATAAATTCTAACTATTTTAGGTTTTAATTTAATCAAGTCTTTAGCTGTTCTCATTTCATCTAACTTTGTGCTTTCTGGTAAACCAACCATTATCTGATGTCCTAGTTTGAATCCATAAAATCTTATTAATTTTGAGGCTTTTTTTACATCTTCAAAAGTATGCCCTCTATTACATTTATTTAAAATATAATTATTTGTTGATTGAACTCCTAACTCAATTGTTTTTACATTATATTTTTTAAGCATTTTTAATATGTCTTTGTTTATATAATCTGGTCTTGTAGATAATCTAATTCCATCTACTTTTTTTGTTTTTATATATTCATTTGCTACGCTCAAATACTCTTCTTGAAGTTCTTCTTTTATACCTGTAAAACTGCCACCAAAAAATGCAATTTCTTTATAAGCATTTTCATCTTTAAAAGTACTTAAATTATCATCTATTATTTTTTTTACTTCTTCTTTTGTAGGCATTTTCATTTTACCACTAATGCTTTTTTGATTGCAAAATGTACAATCATTTGGACACCCTAAATGTGGTATAAATATTGGTATTACATATTGCTTTTTATCCTTTTTCATTTTTCCTCCTTAAATTGTTTCAATTGCTTTTTTTGCAGCCATCATTTCTGAAGCTTTTTTTGTTTTTCCTTTTCCATATCCTAATATTTTTCCATTACATTCTACTTTAGATTCAAACATTTTATTATGATCTGGTCCAGATTCTTTAATAATATAGTACTTAATATCAACATTGCCATTTACTTGTAGCATTTCTTGCAATACTGTTTTATAATCTTTTGTTCCAACATTTTTAGTTGCATTATTTATAGAGTCTTTTAAATTTTCTATTATAAATTTTTCTGATTCTTCTATATTAGAATCCAAATATATTGCAGCAATTACAGCCTCTACACTATCTGCTAAAATTGCTTTTGAAAAATGTGCATTGTTTGAACTTTCACTTTTTCCAAGGTATAAGAAATCACTAAAATTATGCTTTAAAGCTATTTTATATAGACTTTCTTCACATACTACTGTTGCTCTAACTTTAGTCATTTCTCCTTCTTTTAAGTTTTTATAATTGTTAAATAAATATTTGCTAGATATAAACTCTAAAATGCTGTCTCCTAAAAATTCAAGTTTTTCATTACTTTCTACATTATTTTCATATGCATATGATGTATGAGTAAGTGCTGTTTTTAAAAGATCTTTGTTTTTAAAGGTATAAGAAATTTCTTTTTCAAATTTTTCTATATTCATGTTTTCACCTCCTTAGCTTAATTTCTTTTTTATTATATACTATTTTAGAATATTTGCAAATGGTTTATTCATATTTAAACAACAAAAAAACAGGTTTATTTAAAAACCTGTTTTTTTATATTAGAATATTTTGTTTTTTCTATATAGTATATATGATACTGTTCCAAATGCTGCAAGTCCCGCAATTGCTATTACTACTATTTGGCTTGCTCCTGTTTGTGGTAATTTTTTACTAGAACCACTACCACTAGACTTACTACCAGAACCAGAGCTACTACTCCCACCTTTTTCTTCTTTTGTTATTTTATCTTTAGGTTTTTCATCTTGTTTTGGATCCTCCTGTTTTGGATCTTCTTGTTTTGGATCTTCTTGCTTTGGATCTTCTTGTTTTGGATCTTCTTGTTTTGGATCTTCTTGTTGAGGATTGTCTGGTGTAGTAGTATCTTTCTTTATAGTAACTTCAACATCTTTTGTTCCAATATGTGTTTCATCATCATTTTTATTATATACAACTAAATCAGGAATTCTTATAATATATTTTCCTTCTTCTAAGTTGTCTGCTGTTGATAAAACTATTTTACACATTTCTTTTGATGTTTCAAAATTACTTCCCATGTATACAAATGCTGTTGTATTTCCTTCTGTAAAACGTTGTACATCATCTGATGCTGGTGCCAAGTTCTTAACAGATATTCCACTAATAGTATTTTGTGTATTTCCGCTTTTATAAACTTGAACTTGCCCAAATGATACTGAATTAACTTTTGATGCATCTTGTGCAGTAATTGTTATTGTAATATCTTTTCCAGCTATTACTGTTGATGCAGCCGATGTAGCTGTTACCTTTCCTGTAGTTACTTCAGCAGCGTATACTGTACCAATTGTAGTAAAAATCATAATAATTGATATAAATGATAATAATACTTTTTTCATCTTTTACCTCTTTTCTTTAATAGTATATACATATATTAAAATAAAATCAAGTTTTTTTATATAATTTATTATATAAAAACTATTTTGAATTTTTGGTATCTTCGGGGCAAGATTTTTTAAGTCTTGCCCCAAGCCAGGAAAATCCAAAACCCAGCTTTATATAATATTTAAATTATATACATTTATTCAGTAGTTCTGAAACTGTTCATTGAAATTAAATCTCTAACTTCAATTTTATTTGTTCCATTTATATCTGCTGCTAATACTTTTAAGATATTTGTTGTTTCTTCTTCTCCTCTTATTGCGTTTGCACTGATAATATCTCTTACTGTAACATTGCCATCACAATTTACGTCACCTTTTACAATAATTATATATTGAGTTGCACCATCTATCTTAATTTCACTACCTGTTTTTACTTTACCATCATCTGTTAAGTTAGAATATGTTGGAGTTACTCCTAATAATTTAGCATTATTCATATGTCCAGTAATTGCTTCTGTAGTCATATTTGGTGATACTTTTACATATTTAACTCCATCTATTTGTACTGTTGTTAAGTCTTCAAATTCTATTACTGGTACTTGTACTTCTTCTTTTTCTACAACTTTAAATTCTAATTTCTTAACTGTTGTTTCATTTCCATATCTATCTACTGCTTTGGCATATAGTGTATAATCACCTACTGCTCTTGCTAATTTAACTGCTTTTACATCTGTTACAAAATCATCTGTTTCTATCCATTCTTCTTCTGTTCCTTCATTTTCCCAACGATATGAAATCTTTGCCTCTTCATTTGTTTTAATCATTGCACCGATTTGTTTTCCTACAGTTTCTTTTAATGCTGCAAACTCAAAGCTGATTTCTGGTGCTGTAGTGTCAACTATTATTGGTGTTGAATATATGCTAGTATTTCCAGCTTTATCTCTTGTCCATGCATAGAATACTCCATCTTCTGTTGTTTCTATAGCACTTGCTACACTCCATTCTGTTGGAAGTTCTGTTGTAGTTGTAATTGCATATTCTGCAATTCCTGATCCTCCAACTTCTGGTCTATCTACTGCAGCTATTGATATAACTTTTCCAGTTACACCTACATCACTGATTATTGGTGCTTCTTTATCTATCATAGTAACATCTATTTCTTTTGTTGTAGAAGTTCTGTAACCATTAGCTTCTAGTGTTGCTACGAATGTATATTTTCCATTTTGTGTTACTGTTATTTTGCGTGCTGCTAGAATATTATTTCCATTTGCTGTTAAGCTCTTTATGTTTTCATCAGTTACTACTTCTAGTAGAACATCTTTATTTGTCCAGTTTGTTGGATTTCCTACTACTTCAAATTCAGGTCCATATATTAATATTTCATATTCTCTAAATACTTTGTGTCCTGCCTTATCTGTAGCTTCTGCATATACAACTCCATTTTCTGTTATTGTATATGTTGCTCCGTTTTCTGATGTTCCTGTAGGTCTTAGAGTTATTACTTGATTTGTTTTATTTGATTTGAATTCAACTTTTCTATTATCTGTTAATCCTTCTTCAAATAATACATTTAGTAATCTTTGATTTTCTGTACCTTCTTCTGTTACATCTGTTATTACTATATTAGATCTTAATACTCTATATGTTTTTGTTGCTTCATTAATATTTCCTGCTAAATCTTTTACTCTTATGTGTAATACATCTGTTCCTGCTTCTGTAACTGTGTTACTTGGTATAGCTATATCGCTTGATGAAGAATTGTTATTTACTAAACTATATTCATCATCACCCCAAGCATATTCTATAGTATCTATGTCTTCGCTTACTTCTACATTTGGTCTTAATTCTATTTTATTAATATTTGTTGGTAATACATATGTTCCACCATTATATTCAGATATAAATCTTACTGTTGGAACTGTGTAGTCTGTTGTAACTGCACTTAGTCTTAAATATCCATCTACATATTTATCTGTATTTCCAGCTATATCTTCAACTGTAGCATCTCTTATAGTTAATGATTGAACACCTTCTGCATTTGTTTCAATTGTTACTCTAAATTTATTATTTCCTATAGGTGTAATTTCTCCAATTATACTTCCATTTGTAATACTTATTGTGTCTCCATCTAACTTAGTAACAGGTTCACTATATGTGATTGTATATTCAACTATATTTGCATTTGTTCTAATTGCTGTAATTCTTGCACTATCAGTTGCTGATTCTTTTTCATATATTGTTCTTGTTCTACCATTTTCGCTTGCTTCTATTTGTGTTATATATGGATCAATTGTATCTGCTATTGCTCTTCCTACTATAATGTTAAAGTTATATACTCTATATCTATTTCCATTTGAATCTTCAACAAATCCATATGTTTTATCAGCATCTTCGTCTTCAATTGTGTTGTCTACTAATCCTTCAACATCTAGAACTTTGAATTCACCATTATCACCATTTTGTACTACGTAAGTAAATATAACTTGTGTGTTATCTTCTGGATTTATTAATCCTTGTATTACTCCTTTTTCAGTCTCTCCGACTTTTACTTTTATTTTCATGTTTTGATTTGCTACAGCTTCATCAAATGTTGCTGTTACAAATATCTTAGTTCCAGCCTTACAATATTCTCCATAGTTTCCATCGTTTGTTATTGTAACTGTCTTCAATACTGGAGCAGTTGTATCTATAGCCTCACTATCTATTAATAGGTTACCTGCTCTATCGCATAGATTTCCTTTTACAAATGTACGGTGGAATTGTCCATTATCGTTTTCAGGATGTTTTGTAATTACATATGTAATACTGTTTCCATTAACACTACTTGCTGCAATTTCTTTATTCTCGCCGATTCCAAAACTATATATTAATTTTGGTGCATTTGCAGGTGTAAGTGCAACTCTTGTATTATCTCTTAATTCATATACATCTTCACTAAATCTTGCTGTTACTGTAATTGTTTGTCTTGATTGAACAGTTTCTGTATCTTCATATATTGTAAGTGTTGGTCTTGTTGTATCTGCATATACTGTTGTTATTTCTGTTCCAACTATTTCTATAGTATCTGTTTCGTCATCATTTTCTGCTGGTGTTATTACTACTTGATAAGCAATATTTTTATTTCCAGCTTCATCTTCGAATTGATTTTCTGGAACTATAACCCAAAGATTTCCATTATCTCCTTCTTGAATTGAATACTTATATGTAATTTCATTTTGATATGGATTTATTACTATAGCATCCTCTTCTTGATCTTCTTCTGGAACTACTACTATAGAATCTTCTCCGTTTTCTTCAGAAATTACATCTGAAGATTCTTCTTCGTTAAGTGCTATCATTTCTTGTTCTATAGTATCTATTTCTCTATATTTATTTTCTTCAGGTTCATCTGCTGTTTCAGAGAATCCTACTTTTATAACTGGGTCAGCTACACTTGGTTTAACTGGTTCATTGAATTTCAATGTTATTGTAACTTCATTGTCTTCTTTATAGTAATTACCCGTACCAGATATAGTTGGGTTTTCTACTCTAGCTGTTATGCCGTTTGTAGAAATTTCTGGTCTTAACGTATCTGCTTTAACCTTACTATTATTTGGTCCGCTTAACTGCCTTACAGCTTCTTCATCTCCTGGAACATTAATGTTAAATCCTCTTTCTATATTTCCTGCTAAGTCACAAACAATGTAATCTCTTTCTAAGTAACCTCTATGAATTAGGTAGTGTGCACGTATCGATCCGTTATCTCCGTCTTGTATTACATATTTGTATATAAGTTTTGTTCTATCAACTTTTCCATCTGTTGTTCCATATCCAATAGATGTTAATTCAATATCATCACTATCTCCAATTTTTATAACTTCAACTGGCATATTTTCAACTGTAAATAATTCTATTGTATTTGTTTCTTTATTTACATTGTATACTTCTTCTGTATATTCATATTCAAAGAATACTTCTGTTCCTACAGTATATGTTCCAGGTTCTGGAGAAATTATATTATATTGCTTCATCCTTGGACTTATTGTATCAGCAACTATTCTATCTCCATCTATAGATTTTCTTGTAACTCTTGCTTCGTTTCCAGCCATATCTGTTACTGTTCCTGTATATCCTTTAACAGATAATTCACCATTGTCTCCTGCTGTTATTGTGTAAGTATATTCTATTTTGTTTCCATTTACTGTACCTTCACTTACAGTTCCTTTTGCGTTTCCGCTTTCACTAAATTGTAGGCTTAATACTGGTTTTGTTTCTGCAATAATATTTTCGTTAAATGTTGCTGTTACTGTTATTATATCTCCTTCTCTATAATACTCTCTTACTGTATCTATTTCTGGACTTAATTTTAATTCATCTGTAGATTCAGCATAAGCATCTAGATTTACATATATTGGAGCAGTATTATCAACACTTATCTTCATTTCTTGTCTTGGGTTACTTAAATGTGCTTTATCTAATACTTTATTTGCTTCTACTATAATTTGTGTTGTTCCTTCTTGTATTCCAGTAACTCTTATCTTATATGTATATGTTCCGTCAGGATTTTCTATTGCTTCAGATAATGTTCCTTTTGTTCCATTATTAACTGTTATATCTTCTACAGTAAATCCATCAACTTCTTCACTCCATGTTAATTCGTAGTCAATTGTATCTGAATTTGTAGATAAATTACTTATTACATCTTCTCCAACTTTTGCTACTATTGTAACTTCTGGTAATACTGTATCAGCAAATGTTCCTTCTGCTATTGTTACTTTTTCATATTTATTAAATACTAATTTTAATCCTTTGATTTCTGTATCTACAGTTGTGTCTCCAGCTACAGTAATGTATGCAATATTATCATCACTGCGATTTGTTATTTTATGAGTTTCATCTGTATAGTATTGAGCAACTGAATTTGTTTTTAAGTTTAGGCTTGTTATTTGACTTGGATCTATTTCGCTAGACACTTTATATGTATATGTAATGTTTGTATTGTATCCATCAAATGCTACACTATCACAATCCATTTCAATACTATTATTTATTTTTAATTCAGGAGCTTTTTCTTTAGTTAATTCTACATCTACAGAACCCCAAGCTTCATATATCTTTTTATTGATTCTTGCTACTACTTTGATTTCGTCATCTGGTTTAAATTCTGTTATTCTATCAAAGTTTGTTAATAGAGTTTCATTTCTATATATATCATATGTTACAGTAGCACTATTATCAATTGTAGTAACTTCTTCTGTTTCTTCATTTACTTCTTCTATTGATAATTCCTTAATTGTATCTGTAAGGATAGTACTTCCTTCTCTAACTTCAGGAATATTTAAGTTTGTTAATTCTGTTTCATTTTCTGCTAAGTCTACTAATGTTCCTGCTGTAAATTGTGTAGATAATTCTCCATTATCACTAGGTACTACTTTATATGTATATGTCCATACTGTTAGTCCATCTATAACTTCTGTATTTGTTAATTTAGCTTCTCCTGCATTATAGTTTCCTAAAACTCCACCAAATCTTACAGCTAATTTTGGTGTAACACTTGCTTCTGAAACAGTCTCGCTAGTTGTTAATTTTATTACTATTTCTTCATTTGTTCCATAAATATTTTTTCCGTTTTCATTTGTTATTATTTCTTCTGTTAAAGTTGGCATTGTTGTATCGAAATAAATATTTGCTAAAGATATATCTAATCCATTTTCAAATGATGCTGTTCCTTTTTCTTCACCTTCTTCAGGTTCTGTTAAAGTCATTTTTGTAATATGTGTGTTATTATCATATTTATTCTCTACTTTATAATCATATTTAGTAGTTATAACTTCTGTATCTGGTTCTGTTCCTTCTTCAGCATCTTCTGGTAATTCTTGTACTCTTGTTTCAACTTTTGTAACTGTTATTGTTTGTCCTTCTTTAAAGTATGTTGGTTCAATAAAGTTAGTTATTGCATTTCCTTCTTTTTCAAAACTATATTTAATTCCGTCTATTTCAATTACTCCAGCTATTAATTCTATATCGTTTTCTACATTTACTCTTAACTCATTTGATGGGTTTCCTGCAACGTCTTTTACTGTTCCTGATAATTCAATTTCAACTTTTCCATCATCAAGTGGAGAGATTACATAAACATATTTAACTTTGTCACCTATACTTACAGGTTCTTTAATTGTTCCGTTTCCATCTCTTCCATCAACTTTTACAGTTATTTTAGAATTACTTGCATCTCCAATTTCTTCATTGAATTTAGCTAATACAACGATCACTTTATTTCCATCTTCGTCTGTTGCTGTATCATCTACAATATATGATTCATATATAGGCATCATTTTGTCGATTGTTATATTGCTTTCTGTTCTTATATTTCCTAATCCAACTTCGTCTATACATCTATCTTTTTCTACAATTACTTCTAGATGACCAACATGACCTATTGTAGTGTTTGGTTTAACTTTAAATGTATATTCTAATCCATTTGATCCTTCCACTTCAGTAAATGAATCTTCTATAATTTGTCCATAATTTACTTTTATTGCACTTTCATCAAATCCATTTACTTTTTCATTCCATTTTAATGTATAAACAACTTCGTTCTTATTCTCATCTATATGAGCATTTGTTGGATCTTTTTCTGGTATTATTTCAACCATTGGAGCTGTTGTATCTATATATATATCATTTATTATTAATTCATTACCTGAATTGTCAATGCTTATATCCCACGCTTCATTTTCTGCTATTTCTGTTGCACTATTTATATTATCACTTCCAGCATATAGTTTTGTAGCATTTTCATTCTTTAATTCTAATTTTTCAATTTCTACTATATTATTTATTGGAAGTTCTGTAAATTTATATACAATATAATTTGTAGCTGCTGATATTGTTACTGATTCTGTTGTTCCTTTTATTTCATTTAAGTATAAACTTGGAGCAGTTTCTGTTGTTATAGCTGTATTTACATTTGTATATAATCCATCAGCGAAATGTAGTTTTACATATAATTCTTCTGGTAATACTGAGTTTTCTTTTAATGGATTACCATCTTTGTCTAAGAACTCAATTTTTGTTACTCCATATGAATTATTTGCATCTATTTCTACATTAACTTCGCTATCTTTAACAAGTGGATTTTCGTTTCCAGCTAAATCTACTAAAGTTCCAGACTTATATTCAAGTATTGGTTCTCCTTCGTCTCCGATAGTTGCTACATATCTATATGTAAATATTGTTGCTTTTGTTTCTTCATCAACTGTTGCTGCTACGAATTGTGCTTCTCCTCTATTGAATCTTCCAGGATTTTTACCAAAGTTAACACCAATTACTGGAATTTCAGAATCTTCACTTATTTCTTCACTTGCAGTAACTGTTATTACAAATTCATCACCTACTGTATATCTTTCAGATGTTTTTGGATTTACTGCTTTCATTACAGTAGTTGCTGTTGGTAAAATTGTATCAATATAGATATTTAATGGTTCAACATTGAATTCTCCTGTTCCGAATTCGATTGTTCCAACTGTTTCACCAGCTTCTGGATCTACTAATGTAACTTTTGTTAATTTTCCATTTGGTGTACTTTCTGATACAGATCCTTCATATGTTGTTTCAGTTGTTACTACTTCACCATCATCTTCTTCTATTACTGTTTTTATTATAGTTAATTTATTATTATTTGCATTTAAGTATTTTTTACTTGCAAAATCAGTTATTGGATCTCCATTTAATTTATATGTATATCTAGTTCCAATTTCTGATACTAATTCTATTTCACTAGTAATTATTTCATCTATTTCATCAGATTCATTTTCTGCTAAGTCAGATACTTTTCCGTTTATTTTTACTGTTACTATACCATTATCTGTTCTCTTAATATCATATGTATAAATTACTTTTGTGTCTTCGACTCTTGCAGCACTTACACCTGTCGCAGGAGTTCCATCCATTAATATTGTTGCAACTAAATTACTTGCATCATCAATCTTTTCATCAAAAGTAGCTTCAATTATGATTTTATCATCTTGTCTATATACTCTTCCTGATTGATATCTTGGTTTCATAGTATCTATTTCTATAGTATCGCTTACTCTAGCAACGTTTCCTAATCCAACCAAGTCTTTACAACTATCAGCTTCAACTTTTACATGTAACTCTCCTTCTGTTTCGTTAGGTTTTACATTTACTGTATATTCTAATCCTGGTTTAACTTCTGCAAATGTTCCTTCAACAATTGTTCCGTTTGTTACTTCGATATCATCTACTGTGAATCCTGTAACAACTTCATCCCATTTAAATGTGAATTTTACATTTTCTTGTCCATTTATTTTTGTTGTAGCATTACCTCTACTATTTAATGCTGTTATTTTAACTGTTGGTTTTAATGTATCTGCATATATATTAGTTTGTATGTCATAATTTCCAGCAAATATATTTAAACCAGATAATTCTAATTTAAGATTATCAATTTTTACTTTAAAGTCTCCATTTTCACTTACATTTGTTAAGCTAAGTTCTCTTCTGTCTGTATCTTCTCCAAAAGCTGTTACATAGTAATCTCCATTTGTACTATAAGTTTTATCTAGTGTTAAACTATTTAATACTATTGGTTCATCTCCAAATGTATATGTCCAAACTTGTGTTATTGCAGGAGTTACATCTTCTGTTACTGTTATTTCACTTTCTAATTCGTTCTCAGCTTCGATTGTATCGTTTATTTTTAATTTTAATGCATCTTTAATAAACACACTTCTTTCATCTGATCCTGTGCTTCCTAGGTATACGATTGGTTCATTAAATGTTAATTTAATCTTTAGTTTTTCACCTGGATTAAATTTAATTGGTCTGCTAAAGTCTTGAATTGGAGTTTCGCTCTCTCCTCTATATAGTTCATAATCACCATATATTCCTTTTGCTTCATCTATAACTAATCTTAATGATACTTCTTCTTCATTTATATCTATTGATTCAGGTATTTCTCCAACTTCTAGAGTTTTTTCATTTCCTGCGAAATCAACAATTTTGCCTGCTGTATATGTTGTTATTACTTCTCCTTCATCTTCATTTTGTATTTTATATACAAATCTATAAGTTAAAGTATGATTTTCTTCATTAATTAAAGTATCTCTTAATTTAGCAAATCCTGCTCCTTTTCCTTCATCATAGTTATATTTTCCTATTCCACTCTTTGTAAATCCTACTTTTATTTCTGGAGTTACAGATTTTTCTAAATCTATTTCATCATCTGTTGTTACATCTATTATAATTTCTCTTCCGAAAGTATATCTTCCTGTTTCTAAGGCTTCTTCAACATATACTTTCTTTGCTACTTCTGGAGCCACTGTATCAACAAATAGGTTCTTTCCTGATACTTTTAATGCTCCTGCTGTTCCTTCTGTAACTATTTCGATTGTTCCTACATCTTCTCCTTCAACATCATTTAATTTAACATAATTTATTAATCCGTTTGCTGTTTCTTCATCTACTTCTAATGCATATGTTTTTATTTCTGTACCTTCAACAGTTTTTATTGTTTTTGTGATTTCTAATATATTTCCAGCTATTAAATAAGTTGTATCATTGAATGATGTAATTGTAGTAGCTTCAGCTTCTGCATTTTCTTTTTTAGCATATGTATATGTTGTTCCTAAAGTTGAAACTATTTCTAAAGTTGTTTCTACTTCATGTCTTAATTCTCTAGATACATTTCCTGCTTTATCTGTTACTGTTCCTGTTATTGTTATTTCTAGTTCCCCATTATCTTCTGGTGAGATGTTATATATATATGTTACTTTATTTCCGTCAACTTGAACACTATCTTTTGTTCCTTTACCATCTTCTCCACCAATTACTACATTAATGTCAGAAGTTTTTGCATTTTCTATTTCTTTACTAAATGTTGCTTCTACTATAATTTTGTCTGAATCTCTTCTTACTGTTGGTGTACCAACTATTATTGGTGTAAGTCTATCTATTCTTGTTGTTTCACTTATTCTTTCAACGTTTTCAAGTCCAGCTAAATCTTGACAAGCCATTGCTTCTACTTTTACATGTAGATCACCAGCGTCTTGTATTGTTGGAATTATAACTATTGTATATTCATCATCAGATACTTTAGTAAATGTTCCTGATTTTTTAATACCGTTTATTACTTCTATATCATCTTCTGTGAAGTTTATAACATTTTCACTCCATTTGAATGTATATGTTATTTCTTCTGCATTTGTTATTATACCTTCGTTACTTGTTATTTCTACTATTGGTCTTGTTGTATCTGCATAGATTGAGTTTACAAATGTACTTTTAACTTCTCCGATAAACATACTTCTTGAACAAATATCAGTGTTTATGTTTCTTATTTCAGTTTGATAATTTACATAGTGATAATTACTTGTAACGTCATCTACTATTTTGTCGATAGTATATTCTATTCCATCTTTTGTATATTCTACAAAATATGTGCTAGCTGCTGTTCCAGATGGAACATCTTTATTTAATACAACATTTGTTATTTGTACTGGAACATCTGGAATATCTGTATCTTCAAATTCATATTTATATGTTGCTATCATCTCATCGCCAGCTAAAGCTATATCAAATAACTCAACTTCAATTGTTCCTCCGTCAGAGTCTTCTATATTTAATTTAGGAGCACTGTAATTTTCAAACTGTGCATCTTCAACAAGTCCTTCTATTACTTCTATATATGTAGATTCTCCTACTCTCTTATATAGTTTTTTATTAAATGTAGCTACTACTTTTATTTCATCTTCTGGATTAAATGAGTTTACAACATCTGGATTTATTTCTTCACCATTTTTATAGAATTTATATGATACTTTTAGATCTTTTGCGCTGTCTAAAACTATATCATTATATTTTGCCTCTCCATTATTTGGATTTATAATTGGCATTGATTCTCTTATTTCATTTTTATTTCCTGCTAAATCAGTAAGATCTGTTTTTACTGATACTATTGTTTTTCCTTCATCTCCATTTTGAACTTTATATATATATTTCCATGTTATAGTATTATCAGCATTATTTATTACTTCACTTAATCTAGCGTATCCTGCACCTTTTGACTCATCATAATTGTATTTTCCAATTCCACTATTAGTAAATCCAACAAGTACTTCTGGCGCAGTTACTGTTTTTGGATCTAATTCTTCATTTGTTGTTAATTCTATTATTATTTCTTTTTCAGATGTATATCTTCCTGTTTCTAATGCTTCATCTACATATATTTTCTTGTTTAAAGTTGGAGCATGTGTATCAACAATAATATTAACATCTTCTGGTATAGCTATTCCATTTATTGCTGTAAGTCTTTCATCTGTAACTGCTCCTTCTTCTGCTACTGTATGAGATCCTCTTGGAGTTGCTATTTCTGTTTCATCTTCTTCATTTATTGTAATTTCATATATAGTTACTGTTTCTCCACGTTTCAAGTATACTGGTTCAGATATATCTAAATATTCTGTACCGCTTCCTTTTTTAAATCTATATACTTTTTCATCTTCTGTAACTATACCTATTTTTCTTAATACAATATCATTTTCAACTTCTACATTTATATCGTAATGTATATTGTGTACTTTATCTGCTATCCTTCCTGATAAAGTTATTTTTACGTCTCCGCTTTCATTTCCTTTTATATTATATACAAATTTTACTTTGTTTCCAGTTCTTGTGCCATGATCTGTGTCTACTTCTGTAGTATCTGTTTTAACAGTTGCTTTTAAAGATTGAGTTCCTGGTGTAGGGAATAATTCTTCGTCAAATTCTGCTTCGATTGTTATTGTTTTAGCTGATTCATCATATACTGCTGATGTTTTTACTAATACTGGTGGAATCTTATCTATTGCTAATTCTAAGTTGTTTTCAATATTTCTCAATCCAACTGTATCTTCTACAGCTCCTGCTGGTATTACAACTTTTGCTATTCCTATATCTGCTATAGTTTTTACTTTTAATGTATATGTATATGTTCCGTCTGCATTTGCTGCTTCTGGCTCTTTAAATGCAACTTTTCCATCCTCGTATACTTTTTCAAGTGTTGAACTTAGTATTACATCATCTTCTGTAAATCCTGTTACTTTTTCACTCCAAGTAAACGCGTATGTTATTTCATCTGCGTTTGTTATTTTATCTACTGAACTTTCATCATTGAAACCTTTATGATATATTACATTTCCATTTTTGTCTAATGCTTTTATTGCTACTGTTGGTCTTGCTGCATCTACTTTTATTGTTGAAACTGTTGTTGCTGCATTTGATTCTTCTTCATCTTTATATTCGTTTGAATTTCCTGCTAAATCTACAAATGTTCCTACAGTTCTATAACTTAATGTTCCATAATCACCTTCTGAAGCAACATATCTATATGTATAAGTTACTGTATTATCTGCATTTTTTGTTTCTCCTACATATAAAGCTTTTCCACCGTTGAATGCTCCTTCTGTTCCTTCTGTTGCACCTTCATGCATAAACCAAACTTTTACATATGAATCTTTAGTTGAATCTATATATGCTTCTTCATTTGTTGTTACATTTATTATAAATTCAGAACCTTCTGTATATAATCCACTAGTTACTGGATCTGTCGCATTTACATCTACACTAATTTCAGGTGCTGTTTTGTCAACATGTATCTTAGGTATATCTGCACTATCTTCAGTTGTAGTTACTAATGAAGCTCCACTTTCACTAACAGATATTCTATATAATCCATCTGCAGGTTCTGTTTCACTTACTGTTATAGTATAATCTGTATTTGTTTCTCCGATAACTGTAACAGTTATTGTATCATTAGCTTTTAAGTATATATCTTTCTCAAAATCTGTTACCATTCCACTTGGTGTAGAAATAGCAACTTCTTTTCCATCTATTATAATTGTAGTTCTTGTTAAATTAATTCCTGTATTTACTGTTCTTGATATATTTTCAGATTCATTTCCTGCTAAATCTATAACCTTTCCTGCAGCAGTTACAACTACTTCTCCATCATCTGCTCCAGAAACTGTATATAAATATGTTACACTTGTTGGAGTTAATTCATCTGCTACTAATTCTAATTTTCCATAACCAGGTTTTCCACCAATATTAATTGTTGGAGTAACCATATCATTTATAAATTCTCCAAATGCTGGATCGTCTTCAGTTTCGTTTCTTTCTATATTTATAGCTTCACTAAATGTTTCTGTTATTTTTATTTGTGTTACTTTTCCGTCATTTTCTATTGGAAGTATTATTATATCACTTTGAAGTTCTGGTTTTACTTTATCAACAACTATCTTGCTTACTGCTCCAACTACATCTTTATTAACTATGTCTACACAAGCTCCATCTTCAACTCTTACTTCAACTATTTCTTGACTTCCTGTATTTACATTTGCTGTTACTTCTAAAGAATATGACCATCCTTCTGATATTGTAGAGAATGTTCCTTTTGTACCATTATTTACTATTATTTTGTCTATGCCAAATCCTCTTACTTGTTCAGAGAATGTAAATATGTATTTTATTACATCATCTTTTGTTGGTGATGTTTTATCTGCTTCAATTGTAACTTTTGGTCTAGTTGTATCTGCATAAATATTTGCATCTCTATGTACATTTTCATCTTCATCTTCTTCTACAACTGTTCCGTCAACAACTGCATATCCTGCCATTCTTTCTTTTTGAGTAAATGTCCAAACTGCTTGATATTCATTTGCATTTTGTGTAAATGCTCCTCTTTCTACAGTTATTCCACCATGATCTGTGTAAATTGTTACTCTAAACTCTTCTGATAATTCTGTATCAGCATCTTTACATATTACAGTTAATTTTAATTTTTCACCTGGAATAAATTCTGTTGGTGTATCTGTGCTTATTGGAACTACTTTTCCTGAAGCATCTTCTTTAATCCATTTAAGCTCTATATTTTGATTTTTTAATATGTAATTAATTTCTTCTGTTCCACGAGGTAATTCCTCTGCAGTTAATTCTTGATCTGCTAAATTTGCAGTATTTCCATAGATATCTTTTACAGTTCCAGATTTAATTATGTACATTATTGTTCCTTCATCACCTGGTTGAATTTCATATGTATAATATACATCTTTTCCATCAATTTCTAAAAATCTAGCTTTTCCTGCTGTTCCATCAAAATTATATTTTCCAACTCCACTTACTGAAAATCCTACTTGAATATCTATATTTGCTTCAGCTAATTCTATATCTGAACTAACTTTGAACATTATCTTTTTATTTTCTATATATCTATTGTCTTTTATTGTAACTTCTGGATATGCTGTTATTTCACTTATAGTTGGTTCTCCAACATGTATATATATATTGAAGTTACTTACATTTTGACCTTTAATTGCTGTTAAATGATTATTACTATCAACTGTACAATCACTTTCAGTAGCTGATGCACCATTAAGCTTAATTGCATCATAATTATTTATATAGAATGTTTCATCTTCTGTTAATGGTTTTCCATTTACAGTTACAGTATATTCTGTTTCTCCATCTACAATTCCTGTTTGTTTAACAACTCCAATGTCTAGAATATCTATATTTAAAAATTGTTGTAAACTATCGTCTCCCGCGCCTTCAATAAGGCTTACATTTATTCCTCCCCATGCATTTCCTGCTGTATCACTTACTGTTCCTACAATTGTGGCAGATACGTTTCCAGAATAATTTATAGGTATATAATAATTAAAATGTGCTATCGCTCCATATATTAAATCTGGTTCTATTACTTTTATAGTTTCTCCATCAACTTTAACTTGTAATTTTATTACACTATCTTGTGCAATATCTTCATTAAATGTAACATCAACTCCTAGATTTCTATCTACTAAACTACTTGTACTATTTAAATATATAGGTGCTTCTTTATCTATATTAGTAACTACTACTGGAACTACTAATGGGTTTGAAGTTTCATCATAAACAGTTATATATTGAACACCATTTTCACTAACAGTTATTGTTTTATCTGTCTTAAATTCTTCTGATTCATCTGCCAAATCAATCTTAACTTTATCCACAAATTCTAATTTTACTGTTACATCTCCATTTGTTACTGTTGTTGGATTATATGTTACTTTCTTTAATACAGGTCCGTCTTTATTAATCCAATCTACAGATACTGGAACCATTACAGGATTTCCAGCTTGATCATAATATACAAGTGTTTTTGTATCATTTTGTGCAAATTCTGCTGTTTGATGATCAGAAAATGGTCCAGTTATTAATTCACCAACAGGTTCTGAAAATGTCATATTAACACTTACATTACCATTTGTAACTTCTTCAGTACTGTATTGTGTATCTGTAACCTGTGGTGCTGTTCTATCTATTATTATTGTATATTCTTCAGTAACATTATAGTTTGAGTTATCTTCGTTAGTTTTTCTACCGATTGTTAATTTATATGTTCCCTCTTCTGTAAGTGTTGGAAGTAAAGTTCCTACTGCACTATTTCTTACATTTGAGTATTTTACATTTCCAGCTTTTCTCTGAGCAATGCCAAGTTGAGTTGATAAATAACCACCGACAAATCCTGCCGCTGTATCTGTACTTTCTAACTCATCAACAGTTACTCCTAATTTTCTTGCAACTTCTCTAACGTTTTCATCATCAGCTGTTGCACCTAATCCTACTGCTGCTCTTAAATATACTCTTGCATCTGCTTCACTAACGTTATAATCCATATTATAATCGGATAATAATCTATTTAAAGCTGTATCTTCTCCATCTGCTGCTCTTAATACCATTCTTGCGTCACTTGAATCTATTTCGCTTCCATTAGTTATAGTAGCAGCTGTTCTTGATCTATCATTACTAGGATCTCCGATTAAATTCATATCATTTAAGTTAATTGCACTTAGTGATATACCATATATAATAGAGTAAATATCTTCTGCGTCTATTCTTCCATCGCCATTTACATCAGCTGCTAGTTTTTCGATTTCAGTTAGCTGTTTCTTTCCGGCTAAATAATCCCATATCACTGCAGCATCGTTTGCATCGATATTATTATCTCCATTTAAATTTCCTACCAAATACTCATACGTTCCGTTCGAGTTTTGATATGTAGTATTACCGATTAAATGTGAGTTTTACATATCTTATATCTTTCTCACTATTAATTGTAGCACTATTATTAGTAATAAAGGTATTTGCTAAGCTAGCATTATTTTTTACTTCTGTAATATTCATTTCAGCTAATGCATCTCTGCCGTTTGCCTTTACTATTGCTAATTTGTTTGTTTTGTAACCACTAATTGCATAAACTATTGTTGTTATTAATACAATCGTTGCAATAAGTATGCACATTCCTTTTTTGATATTTTTTGGATTTTTGGATTTCATAATTTGATACCTCTTTCTTTTGAATATACTTTTACTTAATTTTATTATAAGATCTTTCAAATAAAAATCAATACTGAAAATTTTGGTAATTACTTTTATTACAGCAAAAAAAGAGAAAACCTTTTACGGAACCGGTTTTCTCTTTTTCTTTTTGACGTATTTTTAAATTTATATTACATTTTTGTCACATTTTCTTCTTCTATGTTTTTGGTATACATAATACTTTTATAATTTACTTTTTTTCTTTCCAAAAAATCTAAATAGTCACCAAAAATTATTTTAATTATTGTTACAACTGGTACTGCTAAAAACATTCCTAAAACCCCGAAATACGCTCCACCAAACGTAACTGACATTATCACTAATATAGGACTTACACTTAATCTATCTCCTAAAATTTTTGGATTTATAATATTTGCATCTATTTGTTGTAATATAATAATTATTATTGCTAACCATATAGCTTTTGAAATTCCTCCTGTACATATTGTAATAAATATTGCAATCGCTACGGCAACAATAGCTCCAAAGAATGGTATTAAGTTAAATGTTCCAATAAGTGTACCAAGAAGTGCTGCATATTTAACTTTCATTATGGTCATTGCAATCGTTGTAACTATTCCAATTACTATTGCATCTATTATTTGACCTGAAATAAATCCGAAAAATATCTTATTTGTTTCTCTAAAGTATCCTGCTATCCTATTATACATATCTATTTTAAATAAACTTGATGTAATTCTTTTTAAAAAGTTTAAAATTTTATTTCTTTCTGCTAATGTATAAACAGAAATTACTAAAACAACGAAAATATCAAATATTATAGATGCTGCACTTATTACCCCTTTTATATAATTACTTATATTTTCTATACTTAGATATTCTGCAAAATCAATTGATGATACTTGATTTAGTGCATCTGATGAGGTCGTTTTAATAACTTCATATTCTTCTGGCAAATCATTTATTACAGTTCTAAGTGTTGAATAATATCCTGGTAAATTTCCAATTAAATCTGCTATACTTGATTTTATTGGTGGTAATATTACATTTATTAATATAAATAATATCATTGCAACTATTAAATATATTGTAAATATTGAAGTCCCTCTACAATGCCTCTTTAAAAATTTAAAACTACTTTTTTTATAGCATTCTTCTATTTTCTTTTCTGGAATATATAATATGTAGGCAATTAGCATTCCTATTAAAAATGGCATTAATACTCCAATAAATTTTGATATAGAATCTCCAATGAATTCAAAATTTCCTAGTAGTTTATATATAATTATAAGTGTAATACCTATTGATAAATAATATAACCACTTTTTAAATCGTTTTTCCTTTTCCATTTGTATCATCTCCTTTGTAATTTTTAATTCTTTAGATTTTTATGTCTAATTCTATTGGGCAATGGTCACTTCCCATTACTTCCGAGTGTATAATACTATCTATAATTTTATTTTTTAATTCACTTGATACTATAAAATAGTCTATTCTCCATCCAATATTCTTTTCTCTAGCTTTCATCATATATGACCACCAAGTGTATGCATTTTCTTTATCTGGATATAAAAATCTAAATGTGTCTATAAAATTGTTTTCTAAAAGTTTAGACATTTTATTTCTTTCTTCATCTGTAAATCCAGCACTATGTCTATTTGTTTTAGGATTTTTTAAATCTATTTCTTTATGTGCAACATTTAAGTCTCCACATAGAATTACTGGTTTAGATTTATTTAAATTGATTAAATAATTTCTAAAATCGTCCTCCCAGATTTGTCTATATTCAAGTCTTTCTAATTCTCTTTTAGAATTTGGTGTATAGCAATTTACCATATAAAAATCATTAAATTCTAGTGTTATTACTCTTCCTTCTTTATCATGCTCTTCGATTTCAATTCCATATTTGATTGATATTGGTTTATTTTTAGTTAAAATTAATGTTCCTGAATATCCTTTCTTTTCTGCCTGATTCCAATATTCATAGTACCCTTCAAACTTAAAATCTGCTTGTTCCTGTTGCATTTTAGTTTCTTGAACGCAAAATATATCTGCATTTTGTCCTTTAAAAAAGTCCCAAAAGCCTTTTGTTATAACCGCTCTTAATCCATTTACATTCCAAGAAATAATTTTCATATTTTCCACCTTAAAATAAATTTTTATATTATATAATTGCTCTATACTCTAATTATACTCTTTTTTCCAATATTTAGCAAATAAAAAAATACCTTACGAAAAATTCGCAAGGTATTTTTTTATATATTTTTTATTTTTTTCTTCTATTTATAACATATGCACTTCCTATTTGTTTTTTTGCTTGATGTTTTACTTGTGCTCCTACTTCACCTATCTCTAATGGATTATCATATTCTCCCGGTTCTACTGTTACTACTCCAATTGATATTGCTGTTAGTGGAAATTGCTCTATTATTCCTTTTCTATTTGCAACTTCCAAATATCCTCTTTCTATATCTTCTGCATTAAAGAATTGCTGTATATTTGTGTCAAAATTTACTATTATATCCTGACATAATTTGTTATAATCTACCTCTGAAATTATTCCAATAAAATCGTCTCCACCAATATGTCCAACAAAAGCATCTTCGATTTTATAACTGTGCATTACTTTTAAAATAGTTTTTGCAGTATATTTTATAACCTCATCACCTTTTAAAAATCCATATGTATCATTATATTCTTTGAAATTATCCAAATCAAAATACATAATTGCAAAACTTTCTTTTTTCAATAATCTCTTTTTCAGTTCTACTTGTATTTGTAAATTTCCCGGAAGTCCTGTAAGAGGACTTACTTTTCTGTTGCTTGTCATCAATCTTATTATATTTTTTATTGTATAATATATGTATTCATCATCAATTGGTTGTTTTATAAAATATTCAACTTCATTTTTAAATATTTCTAATCGATGTTCCTTTTCGCAATTCGAACTTGTAACTATAATTGGAGTAATGGTATTATCTGTATTATGTCTGATATAATCTGTAATTTGTAATGCATCATAACCTGTTATATCATCTTCATCAATTATTATTAAATCTGGAATTGTTTTTATTTTTTCTTCCATTTTATTTGGAGCAATATTATCAAATATAAAGCTTTTTTCATCATTAAATATTTTTTCTAATTTATTAAATAAATTGTTGCTTTCTTCAATAATAGCTATCTCTTGATACATTTTTTCACCTTCTCATTTGTTTTATTAATTATATATTTACTCCAGGAGCTTTATATTCACATTTCCAATATGTTGTATCTACTGCTTTATTTACAGTTGTACTTGTGATTTTTAAATAGTTCCATCCATTTTCTAATTTTACTCTATAATGTACTACTTTTGTTTGTCCAAATGTATTTGCATCCATTACATAGTTTTTATTGTTAATTGTAAATTCAACTTTTTCTATATCATCTGTTCCTGTTACAGTAAAATCAAAGTATCCGTTGTCTGCAATAACTTCTGTATATGATTTAACATAGGCTGTAAGCTCCATAGTTTTTTCACTCTTTTTACCATTAACATCTTCTGCTTCAATTTTTAAAGTATTTTTACCTATTGGAATTTCTACAGTATTTTCATATTTTGTCTTATCTTCATATGTATACATATCTTCTTTTACTTCTTGATCTGAATTCCATTTGTATGATACGTATGATAAATCAGTTTCAGATGTAACAGATATTTTTATTTTATTTCCAATTTTTATTACATCTCCGATTCTTGGTTTTGATGCCTCTAACACAAATGTTTTTTGAGTCTTAGTTTCAATACCATTTGAATCTATTACAGATACATTCAAAGTATTTTCTCCAACTGGCATACTAATGCTTTCTTCTATTTGTGTTTTACCTGTTTCTGCAATAGTCTCTGCAGATTCACTGTTCCAATTATATATAACATTAGAAATGGCAACTTCGCTTTCTATACTTATTATTACCTTATCTTCTCCGTCTTGAGTTAATGTTATTACTGGTCTTGGAGCATCTGGAGTCTCTTTATTATTATTTTCATTATTATTAGAAATAGCCATAATTGCTATTATTGCTATTATTAGACCAAATACAGCAATTGCAATAGCGAAAATCATTAAGATTTTCTTTTTATCCATTGAATTACTTTTTTTGGGTTCTTCGGCATATAGTATTTGGTTCATATCTTCCTCCTATTTATCCACGATTATTATAGCATAACATTTTACCCATTGTAAAGAATTATAGGTTTGTTTTATTTTATTTTGTTGGTATTCTTATAACTACTTCTGTTCCTTTTCCTTTTTGGCTTTTAATATCAATACTTCCATTGTTTTTATCTAATATTTCTTTTGCTATTGATAATCCAAGTCCTGTACCACCCATTTGCCTTGTACGTGCCTTATCTACTCTATAAAATCTCTCAAAAATTCTATTTAAATCTTCTTCAGGTATACCAATTCCATTATCTATAACTTTTATATATGCATCATTATATACAAATCCTACATATATTTTTATACTTCCTCCATCTGGTGTATATTTAATACTATTAGTTAATATATTTAATACCACTCTTTCTATTCCTTCTCTATCTGCATATACATCTGGTACATCAGCTGTAACAAAGCATTCAACTTTATGATGTTTTTGATCTATTTGTATTTGAAGTTTTTCTTGGCATTGTTTTACAAGTTCTCCTAAATCAAATTTTACCTTTTCTTGTAAAATTTGATTATTATCAAATCTAGAAAGTGTTAGAAGATCTGTAACAAGTTTTGCCATTCTTCTTGCTTCTTCTGCAATAACGCTTAAAAATCTATTTTGCGTTTCTTTATCATATTCACCTTCTAATAATGTATCTGCATATCCCATAATTGATGTTATTGGTGTTTTTAATTCATGTGATACATCTGCCACAAATTCTCTTCTCATATTATCTAGTTTTACGTGCTCTGTAATGTCTTGAATCAATACCATTATTCCAGAAGGTCTATCATTCTCATCTTTAAATTGAGCAAAAAACATATTAAGTGTTTTTTCACCAACTGTAACTTTTTGTTCTGAAGAAGTCCAACTTTCCAAATATATTATTTTTTCCATATTTATATCTAGAAATATCTTTTTATTAAAAATTGTATTAAAGTCTTGATCTTGTGGCAATAATTTCAAAAGTCTTGTAGCCGCTTGATTTACAAGTATTACTTTTCCTTCCATATTGAATGCTATTATACCATCTGTCATATGTAATATCATTGTTTCAATTTGCTTTTTTTGCCTTGTCATTTCATTTAAGTTTTCTTTTAATTCTTCAGTTACCATATTAAATGCATTCAAAACTTCATCTTGATTAATAATATCTTTTTGCTTATCTAGTTTATTTTCGTCTGATACTATTTTTTTTGCATCTGATATAAGCTTTGTAATTGGTTTACTTAATAGTTTAGAAAAAATTATTGAAAGTATTATACAAAAAATAGAATATAGTATATCTAATATTATTATTAAAGAATGTATGTATTCTATTCTTTCATCTATACTTGTTTTTATATCTATATCTGTAATGCTTTCTCTTATTTCTTTAAGTTCTGTAATATTCATTATTCCTAATGCAGTAATAATTATTATTCCTATTACGCAAAAAGTTGCTCTCGTTTTTATGTGCGTTCTTTTAAACATTTTGATCTCCTTGAAATAAATATATAAAAAGCAGACTCGTTACGTCTGCCTTTTATTACTTACTTGCTATATAATATCCAACTCCTCTTTTTGTTATTAAAATTTTTGGAGCTGATGTGTCTTTCTCTATTTTTTCACGTATTCTTCTAACCGTAACATCAACCGTTCTTATATCTCCATAATATTCATATCCCCATACTTTTTCAAGTAATACTTCTCTTGTTACTACTTGTCCTGGTTGGCTTGCTAAATATTTTAATACTTCGAACTCTCTTAAGGTAAGATCTATAACTTCATCTTTAACTCTAACCTCAAACTTATCTATGTCTATTGCTAAATCACCAATCTTTATTTTTTGTGTTTCTTTAGTTGGATTAGAATTATCTGATACGTCTGAAGATGCTTCAAATTTTCTTAAATTTGCTTTTATTCTCGCCATAAGTTCTCTTACACTAAATGGTTTTGTCACATAATCATCTGCGCCAAGTTCTAAGCCTAAAATTTTATCAATTTCCTCATCTCTTGCTGTTAACATTAAAATTGGCACATTTAATTTAGTTCTTATTCTTTTGCAAACTGTTAAACCATCCATTTTAGGTAACATTATATCTAATAATATCAAATCTGGTTTTTGTCCTAGTGCAAGGTCAACTGCTGCTAATCCATCGTTTGCTTCTATTGTGTTATATCCTTCTTTTTGTAAATTATACACCAAAATATCTACAATTGGCTTTTCATCATCAACTATTAGTATAGTTTTTTTATCTTTATTTACTTCATTCTCTTCCATACGGAACCTCCAGATATTACTATATATTGTCACTATATCATATCTGTAAAAATAGTACAAGTTTTTTTGTAAAATTTTTGTAATATTTGTGTAATGTGAAATTTTTTTGTCATATTATAATCTCAATCTCGTTTATTTTTCCGTTATCTACTAAGCCTATTTCTTTTGATTCTATTTCTTCGTTATTAAAAATAAATTTTTTAACTTCATTATTTTTATATATATTTTTCACCTTAATATTATAAATACTATCTTTATATTTATATTGTATTGAATATTTTTCCCAATCTTTAGGAATACATGGATTTAAACTTAATTTATTTTTAAATATATTTAACCCTAATATATATTCAATTCCACAAGTATAATACCAACTGCTTGAACCCGTATACCAGCTCCATCCTCCTTTTCCTTTCAAATTGCTTTCTCCATAAATATCTGCTGGTATTACATATGGTTCAATTTCATATTTTTCAATTTTTTCTTTTGTATTAGAATGTTCTATTGGATTAATCATATTAAAATATTTTTCCGCTTTTTCAGATTCTTTTAATTTTGCAAATGCTAATATTGTCCATATTGCAGCATGTGTATATTGTCCACCATTTTCTCTAACTCCTGGCAAATATGCTTTTACATAACCCGGCTCTAATTCACTTTTTTCAAAAGCAGGAGTTAGTAGTTTTATAATTTCTGTTTTTTCATCTATTAAATTTTCTTCCAAACTTTTCATAGCTATTTTTTGTTTTTCTTTTTCACCAGCATTTGAAATTACAGCCCAACTTTGAGCAATACTATCTATTTTACATTCCTCATTTTCATTACTTCCTAGTATTTTTCCATTATCCATATAGGCTCTTCTATACCACTTGCCATCCCATCCTTCGGCATTTAGACTCTTTTTTAATTTTTCTTTTATTTTATTATAATTGTCAATTAATTCTTTATTATCAATTATTTTTATAAATTCATCTAAAATATTATATAAAAAAAATCCAAGCCATATACTTTCTCCTTTTCCTTCTATTCCAACTGTACTAAATCCGTCATTCCAATCTCCTGAACCAATTAATGGTAGTTTATTTTTCCCAAATTTTAATGAAATATTAATTGCTTTTATACAATGTTCTAATAAAGTTTCTTCTATATTTTCCACAGTATGCATATTATAGTCTTCATTTATTCCTTCTCCTAATATTTTTCCTTTTATATATGGTATCTTAATATCTAATATCTCTTTATCACCAGTAAAATTTATATATTTAATTACTGCATATACTAGCCATAATCTATCATCTGAAAATCGGGTTCTAATACCAAATCCAGTTTCTTTATGCCACCAGTGTTCTACATCTCCTTCTATAAATTGATGTCTAGCATGCTCAATGATCTGATTTTTTAATATTTTTGAATCTAGAAGTTTAACTCCAATTGCATCTTGCAGTTGATCTCTAAATCCTATAGCTCCTCCCGATTGAAAAAATCCTGATTTTGCATATAGTCTTGATGATATTGTTTGATACATCACCCAACCATTTAAAATAATATTCATATTTTCATTTGGTGTTTTTACTTTTATTTTCTCTAATAAATCTGTCCAATACTTTTTTGTTTTTGTATATTCTTCTTCACATTTAAGAATACTTTTATATTCTAGGTTAAAATTTTCTTCGTCTCTTTCTGCTCCCAATATTAAAGAAATTTGTTTTTTTTCAAACGGTTTTATTTTTACCGAAATTTTTATTGCCATACATGGTTTGTTACCTAGAGAATCTTCATTATTTAAATCCAAGCTTTTATTTAAATTAATACTATTGTAGTTTCCTGTATAACTTAAGATTTTTTCACTACTATATATATAACTAATATTAGAAAGACATGTTTTATATAAATTTTTACTGTATAAAATATCTTTTTCTTTTATATACCTTGTCAAAATATTGCCATTTGTGCTTATTTCATCTTCTCCCAAAACAGTATCTATTTCATATATTATTTCTATATTTTTTTCATGATTTGTATTATTTTTTAATGTTAATAAATTTATTTTTATATTTTTATTCATACTAACAAACACTTCTAGCTCTTGTTTTAGCTCAGTAGCGTTTTGTTCATATTTTGAATACCCTAGTCCATGTGTTACAAGTAGTTTTCCATCTCCAATTCTCCAATATGTTTTATTTTCTTCATCACATAAAAATATTTTTTCTGATGGAATATCAAATATTTCGTCATTTGACCACCTACTTATTCTGTTTAATCTGCAATTTTCAAGCCAAGAATATCCTCCTAAATTTTGTGAAACTATTGTCCCGAAATTTGGATTTGCAAGCACATTACACCAAACAGAAGGTACTTTTTCATTTACACAAATCAAATATTCCTTTTCGTCTTTAGTAAATCCTCCATAACCATTTTTATTTATAAGATCTAAGTTTTCTATTTTATAATCTTCAAATTCGGTATTTTTTAATTTATATTTATTATTTTTTTCGTCTTTCTTTTTTATTTTTTGATATTCTTCTTCAAATTCTGTTATTGCATTTTCTAATGTTCCACTTTTGGCACTAATTGCTAGATTTGCTTTAAAAAGTAATACAGATATATCTTTAATTTCATTTTTATTTAAAACAAATATCTCTTTATTTATTAAATGTATTAAATTTTTATCTAAAATTTCTTTTTCTATTGCCTCTTTTACATATCTCTCATATGAATTTTTTTCTTCGTTTAATACTATTATATTAATTTGTATATTTTTATTTTGAAAAAAAATATACATTTTTAATATTTCATTTAATACGCAAACATTACTTACTTGATTTATTTTTAGAAGTATTATTGGATAGTCTCCAGAAATTCCAAATTTCCACAAATCTTCAATTTTAAATTCTTTATTAATATAGTCATTTATATATAGTTTTTTTAATGGATTTAAACTAATTAAATATGATAATATTTTTTGATAAATAAGCATTTCTTTTCCTGTTATTTGTAAATATCTTGCTGTTTCTTCACTTCTTATTTTAGATATTTCAAATGTTTTTTCTACTTTTTCAAAACTTTTATATTTTTCTAATAAATTAATTGTTTCTTCTTTATCTTCAGAAACACTTATTATTAAATTTAAATTAATACTTTCATTTGCTTTTATTTTTACTTTTTTTCTAATTGCTACTATTGGATTTACAGTATTTTTAATTGTACTGCTAAATCTTTCTGAATACAGAATTTTTTTAGGAACAAATTTATTTAATCTTCCATAAAGTTCTTCTTTATCTAATTCATATTCTAAATTTCCATCTTGCTTAAATCTTTCAAATAGGCCTATCCCTAAATGAATTTCTTTGGATTTTTCTCTTTTATTTCTTGATATTAATATATAGTCTTTTATTCTATCATATTTTAAAAACAAATTATTAAATGCTTTATGTGCATAATCTTGTTCTTTGGTTGATAGTACCGGCTCTAATACTGACGATATTTCTAGTTCTTCTTCTTTTTTTCCTATGTTTTTAATTTCTATATTTCGTATTTCTACATTATCATTTGGAGAAACAATGGTTTTTACTCTTGTTTTTATATTCTCGCTTTTATATATAACTTCATTCATATCTTGTGTATACACTGTAATAAAATTATCATTTTCTTTATTTCGTATATTGCTCCATATTTCATTGTTTTTCATATTTTTAAAAAATATAAATATACCTTCTTTATAATTATTGGTCTCTTTGTATCTATTTATTAATACATTTTTATATTTACTAAAACCGCTTCCATCCTTATTAGTGCACACAGTATAATTTTCATTTGATATGACATTTAAAAATGGTAATTCATCATCAAATTCTGTTATATCTTTTCTATAATTTGCATTATAGAATTTATATTTTATTCTTTCTATTTTTTCCTTTTTTTCTTTTGTAATTATCATGTCTTCTGGCATTTTTTCTTGTAATAATAAGTCTACTGATCTTATTCTTGGATTTTTACTAAATCTTTTTTGAAGTATGTTATTATTTATTAAATTATTTATTGAAAGTAATACTAATGCTTGATGATGCGCCATATATGTTTTTACAATTTCATATTTTTTATTTTTTCCTAATCTTTCTGGTGTAAAATCTATTGATTCATATAATCCATATTTTCCATAAGCACCATATTTTTTAAATTTAAAAATATTTTTAAGAACTTCTTTCGGTTCTTCCGGTAATGCTAATATACTTCCATATCCAGATACTACTATATCATCAGACAATCCTCTCTTAAGTCCAAGCCATGGTATTCCAAATGCTTTATACTGATAATTAGAATTTAAATCTTTTAAATTAAACGCAGCTTCCGATACTCCCCAAGGAATTCCTAATTTATTACAATATTTCTTTTGTGATAAAATCATAAATTTACACGATTCGTCTAATAAACTACCTTTATATTTTTTTATATTTATATTTGGCATTAAATATTCAAATGCCGTTCCAGACCATGAAACCAATCCTTTTTTTCTATCCATTGTTGTTAATATTCTACTTAAATTACTCCAATGTTTTAAAGGAACGTCTTTTTTAGCAATTGCTATGATACTCGCTTGTCTTGCCTCTGATGCTAATAAATCATAATACGAATCTGTTAATTTATTTTCATCTATATTAAATCCTATTGAAAATAATCCAATGTTTTCAACATACAACTTAGAAAAATCTGTTTCTGTAATTATTTTTTCTATATTTTGTTTCATTTCTAAAATATTATATTTTTTCTTTATTTTTTCATTTTCTATATTTTCTAAAAAGCCATTTAATAAAATTAAATATCCAACAAAATTTCCGCTATCTACAGTTGATATATATTCTGGTTTTAACGGATCTAGTGTTTTTATATTATACCAATTATATAGATGACCATTCCATTTTTTTAATGTTTTTATTGTTTCTACGCTATTTTTAATTAATTCTAATGCTTTATCTAAATTTATATAATTTAGATCATATGCAGATATAATACTTATTAAAGATAGCCCTATATTTGTTGATGACGTTCTATTAACTGTTTTTTTGTATCTAGATTCTTGATAATTATCTGGTATTAAAAAATTATTTTCTTTTATTAAATACTCTTCAAAATATTTCCATGTCCTTTTTCCTATATCTAAAATTTCTTTTATTTCTTCATTGTTTAATTGTTTTATTTTTTCTTGTTCTTTAATCTCTTTACTTAAAAAATAACAAATAATCGGTGATATTATCCAAAAGCATGCAATTAATAAAAATAATATATTATTCTTTACTATTCCTAGTATTAATAATATCATACCTGCAATCACATTACTTATCATTTCTTTAAAATAACTTTTAATATCAACTTTTGAATTTCTTTCTGCTTCATCAGAAGTCGTCCACTCTAATAAATGTGATTTACTTTTATATATTCTATATAATGTTATGATAATAGCTTTTAAGTTTTTTTGTGCTCTATAAATTATCGTAGAAAATCTTATTATATTTCTCGCTATACTAAGTTTAATTCCTGGTAATTTATTTTCGAATGATGATTGCTTTTTAATTTCATATTTTTTAAATATTATCATATTTAATATATCAATAATTAAATCAATAAAAATACTAGAAAATATTAATATTTTCATACTTAATATATTTGATTTAAATAATATTATTAATATACAAATAACTTGACATATTTCTAAAAGACTTCTTCTTAAATTATCTATAATTTTGAATTTTCCGAGTTCATTTATTGGATTATATATACTTTCATTTTTATTATCTTTTACTTTCTTTCTTAGCCAGTTTATTATTTGCCAATCTCCTCTAATCCATCTAGTATTTCTTGTAATATAGCTATTAAAATTACTTGGAAATGCATCTAATAAAGTAATATCTGTTACTAATCCACATCTTGCATATATTCCTTCTAATAAATCGTGGCTTAATACAGTATTTTCTGGAATTACATTTTTTAATACTTTATTAAAAACTTTTAAATCATAAATTCCTTTTCCTGTAAAACTTCCTTCTCCGAAATTATCTTGATAAATATCCGAAATGGCATTTGAATAAAAATCAGTTCCTCCTAATCCTGCAAATATTTTAGTAAATAAAGTTTTTCTACTAGATTCTAGGTCTATTCCTATTCTTGGTTGAAGCATCCCATACCCAGAAACTACAATATTTTTTTCTCTATCTATTATTGGTTTATTTAAAATATGTGCCATACTGCCTATTAACTCTTTTGCACTTTCTAAACTTAAGTTTGTATCTGAATCAATCGTTATTACATATTTTATTTCTGGGATTTCTTTTGAAATTAATGAATTATATATAAATGTATTTTTAGTATTACCTAATAAGAATTCGTTAAATTCATATATTAATCCCCTCTTTCTTTCCCATCCTAAAAATTTATTTTCTTTACTATTCCATATCCTTTTTCTATATATAAACTCAAAAATATTTTTTTGATATTTTTGGTTTAACCTTTCTATTTGATTTATTCCCTCTTGAATAATTTCTTTATCATTTTCTTCTTTTTCTCTTGAAGAAGCTGTGCAATCACCTAAAAGAGTAAAATATATATTTTCTGATTCATTTGCCAAATAATATATTTCTAATTTTTCTAACATTTCTTTTACGGTTTCTTTATCTTTTAAAATTGTTGGAACTATTACTATAGTTGAATATTCTTTAGGGATACCTGAACTCAAATCAATTTTAGGAATAAACTTAGGTTTTATTATTTTTGAAAAAATATATTGAATTATTTTTAATATAATTTCACTTATTGGAATATATGAAAAAAGCAAAAACACTAATGTTATCCATAAATTTTTAGTAGTAGTAAAAAAAGAATAACTTGCAATTAAGCTAATAATAGAAGTTAATATAATGTATATAAATATATAATATTTACCAAGGTGCCTTTTTTTATTTTTTATATTTAATTTATTGTATAACAAATTTATGCCTTCATCTATTATATAATATCCAATGTGAATTCTTTTTTCATTTATATTATCTTTATTTGAATTTGCAAGTTCTAAACATGTTGACACTATATATAATTCTGATAACTTGTTTTTGCTGGCTATCTCTTTTATTCTATTTCTATAATATTCTTTTGTTTTATGTGTCATTTTATTATATATTTTTGCAGGGTCTTTTTTTAATATTTCTTCTACTTTGCTTGTTGTTTCAAAAATATCTGTAAAATTTATTCTCTGCACATCTTTTATACTTTTTATTGCGTTCCCTATTAGTATTTTTTTTAGTGCAATATCAAAATGTTCTTTTTTTATAATTTCTGCTACGGTCGTACCCGTTTTTTCTACTTGTTCTTCTAATATTTTGCTATATCTTATACCCTTTTTTCCATATTGATTTAATCTATATGATAAATACTCTATAAATGGTTCTTTTGAAAACGGTAATCTAATGTTTTTAATATTTCTTTTGTAAACTAATTCTTCATTTTTCTTGTTTTCTATTAATCTTTCTATTATACTCTCAACTTTATATTTTTGCACTTGAACAAAATATATTTTTTCGCAAATATTTTTAATTTGTTCTATTAATGATATATATATAAATGTACTTATATTCCATATTTCATCCATATTTAAGATTTTTTTGTGTTGATATGTTTTAAGTATTTTGCAAAGTTTTTCTTCGTTTATTTGTCCTTCTGTATATGAAACTATCTCAGTTGCAAGTACATATATTCTCGCAAATCCTTTATATTTTCCATTTTGTAAGCCTGGTAAATTTTTATATTTTTTAAGAGTCATTTCACTTTTTATAGTCTTATATATTTCTTCTATTACATAGTAATTATCTAAAAGCCATTCTCCTGCTGGGTGTATATTAATTCCAATCTTTAAATCATACATTAATAATTCATATACTTTAGTTATTTTATTAAAATTTTTTTCTAATCGTTTTATTGGATATGTTCTTTGATCTGATTTTTTCTGCAAAATATGTTCTGATGCAATCTTTTCTAAATATCTTTCAAACTGATTTTCTTCTAGTAATATTTCATTTATGCTCAAGTATTGATCTTTTTTCAAGGTTTTCACTCCCCATAAAGTTTTTAATTAGTTTTTCCTAAAATATTACTTTTTATTCAAAAGTTAAAAAAAGAAAATGACGCAAATTGCGTCATTTTCTATAAATATTTGAATACCCTTTTATATAACTTTTATTGTACTATTTGTCCTCCAAATAATGATTTGGTATATCCTTCTATATCAAAAGGTTCATGATATTTAGGTGCTGGATATTTTGAATCAAATGTCTCTATTTTTATACTTTTAATAACTGGTGCATTTACTGGTGTTGATACTTCTGCTCCTTCTTTGTCTGATGAAGCCTTAACTTCTACTGCTGCAATTTTTTCTAGTACATCAAAACCTTCTATTACTTTTCCAAATCCTGCATAACTTCCTGTTAAAGATATATAATCATCTGTTGTCATTATAAAGAATTGAGAACCTGCTGAATTATATCCTTCTTTTGTTACTTGATCACCAAAATATGAATATTGTGAATAATCACTTCTTGCCATTGCAATTACACCTTTTGATAATTTAAATGTGTTTTTTTCATAATCATTAATCAAAAATTCTCCATCTATATTGTATTCTTTGTCTTTGTCTGAACCTTTTTCTATTTTTGAATTAATGTAGCTTAATGTTGAACTACCATTTCCATCTCCTAATGGATCTCCACCTTGTATCATAAAATCTTTTACGATTCTGTGAAATGTTAGTCCATCATAAAATCCATTGTTTGCTAATGTTATAAAATTATTAACTGTATTGGGTGCATATTCTGGATATAATTCTACTTTCATAGTCCCAAAGTTTTCTACTTCTATTGTTGCTATTGGATTTTTAACTTCATATGTTGCCTTTTTTAAATATCCACAGCATACTATAACTATTAATGCAATTACTATTGCAATAGCAATTATTAATGCTATTACTTTAATTTTTTCATTGTTATTATTTACTTTCTTTTTCATTGTTTTAATTCCTCTTTCCTTATGGTTCTATATATTTAATTGTTACTGTAGCACCATACCATCTGAAATAATATATACTTCCTGTTGATGCTTTATCTACTCTTAAAGCAAAACTACTTCTTACAGCATTTCCTGTTGGAAGACCTGATGTTATTGTATCAGTATATTTTTCACTTCCTGAAACTAAATTTACATATACGTTTCTACTGGTTGAATAGAAACTACTTGATGAATTAGCATAGTATTTTATACTTGCTTTTTTAGCAGTATCCCAAGCTGCTGCTAATCTATATTCTCCTTTTACACTAGTAATTTCTGAGTTTGCAGGTATAGAACTAAAATCAAAATTCCATTGTATATATGCTGTACCACCTGCTCTTGCATAATCATCTTTACTATCATCTACACCTTTATTTGCCTTAGATGCTGCCGCACCACTAGCAAAACTTCCACTTGAAGAAATACTTGATGGATTCTTGGTTATCGTTTTTTCAGGTTTTCTACTTAATGTAACTGTTTCTGTATGTGCAGATTCTCCTATTGAATACGTTCCAGATTGTCCATAATATGTATTTCTACTTACTTCCCAAGACACAGTGCTTCCCGCATCTACTTGTGCAGTTTTTCCTGTTGTTCCATTTATTTTTCCTGTTGCATCACTTGGGGTTGTACTTAATGTAAATGTTACCTTTTTTCTACTTAATGATACTGGCAGAGTATAATTAGATTCACCTATTGTATACTCACTTGTAGTAGTATTATAGTAAGTTGCACTTACTTCATATACTATTGTTGTTCCTGCATCTATTGTTATTGATTGACTGCCTGTTCCATTTTGGGTTACTGTTCTACCATTTAATTCTCCTAACATTTCAACCGAAGCCCCACTTGGTGTTGGATTTATTGTAAGTGTTACTTGTTTTTTATTTAATGATACTGAAAGACTATAATCTGATTCTCCCATTGTATATGTATCACTTTGTGTTACATAGTTTGTTCTACTTACGCTCCACGACACTGTGCTTCCTGCATCAACAGTTGCACTTGTTCTGTTTTGTCCATTTATTGTTACAGTTGCATCTGAAGGAGTTTTATTTATTGTAAATGTTACCTGTTTTTTATCTAATGATACTGGAAGGGTATAATTTGTTTCCCCCATTGTATATGTATTGCTTTGCGTTACATAGTTTGTTCTACTTACACTCCATGAGACTGTATCTCCTGCATCTACTGTTACACTTGTTTGTTCTTCACCATTTATTATTACTGTTGCATCGTTTGGTGTCGGAGTTATTGTAAATGTCACTTGCTTTTTTACTAAATTTACTGGAAGAGTATAATTTGTTTCTCCCATTGTATATGTATCACTTTGTGTTACATAGTTTGTTCTACTTACGCTCCACGACACTGTGCTTCCTGCATCAACAGTCGCACTTGTTTGTTCTTCACCATTTATTATTACTGTCGCATCATTTGGTGTTGCATTTATTGTAAATGTTACTTGTGGTTTAGATAAAGTTATTGGAAGGGTATAATTTGTTTCTCCCATTGTATATGTATCGCTTTGTGTTACATAGTTTGTCTTGCTTACACTCCATGAGACTGTATCTCCCGCTTCTACAGTTACACTTGTTTGTTCTTCACCATTTATTATTACTGTTGCATCATTTGGTGTTGCATTTATTGTAAATGTTACTTGCTTTTTATTTAATGATACCGGTAAAGTATAATTTGTTTCTCCCATTGTATATGTATCACTTTGTGTTACATAGTTTGTTCTACTTACACTCCATGAAACTGTGCTTCCAGCATCCACAGTTGCACTTGTTTGTTCTTCACCATTTATTATTACTGTCGCGTCATTTGGTGTTGGTGTTATTTCAAATGTTACTTGTTTTGGGCTAAGATTTACTGGAAGAGTATAATTTGTTTCTCCCATTGTATATGTATCGCTTTGCGTTACATAGTTTGTTCTACTTACGCTCCATGAGACTATATCTCCTGCATCTACTGTTACACTTGTCCTTGTACTTCCATTTATTGTTACTGTTGCATCATTTGGCGTTGGTGTTATTTCAAATGTTACTTGTTTTTTTACTAGCGTTATAGAATGTGTTACATTGCTTTCCCCTACTGTTTCTGTATCACTTTGTGTCACATAATTTGTTTTACTTACGCTCCATGTTACACTGTCTCCCGCATCTACAGTTGCACTACTTCTTTCTTCACCATTTATTATTACTGTCGCGTCATTTGGTGTTGGTGTTATTTCAAATGTTACTTGTTTTGGGC
>JAEEGL015591229.1_pt1 | contig 52220 bp, 37 predicted proteins | sample 9134231 | NCBI WGS metagenome assembly JAEEGL01 (sample SAMN16246548, study PRJNA631951) | gut metagenome | biome: gut microbiome; feature: rumen; material: fiber-attached | host: Bos | place: Iran: Karaj | collected 2018-10
ATTATAGAAGAGCGTCAACCCAATATTTCACAAAAAAATCCTGGGTATAGTATAGCACTACACCCAGGATTAGTCAACCTAACTTTTCACAAAAACTCAAAATGGTAAAATACCGTTTTCAACCCAACTTTTCACAAAGCCCGAATCTGACTGGCTTGACCGTTTTGACGAACTTATAATGGATAAGCCCGAAGAACTTCTTGCAGTTGATAATGGGCATTCAGACAGGCATTACCCTACCATATCCCTGAAAGAATGCAGGGAAAGGATAGAAGGCCGCTTTGAAATGGATTCGGAAAATCCTCTCGTTTCAAAAGATTATATGCAGATAGCAATGCTGCCTGACATCGTAAAACGTATCGTAGAAGAACCCGTAAACAGTGTAAGCATGTTCTACAGTAAAGGCCACGCGATGGAATTTACCAAGCACGCGGCCTGCGAGAACGTTTCCAGACAGAAGCTTTGCGAATGGGCCCGCGACGATGACCTGAACGATTGGCGTGGATGCTCCATAAAAAGATACCATAAACTCGAACTGAATATTGATATGAGGGAAAAAGTACCAGGCTTCATATACAGCAGGAACTTAAATGAGCATCTTACCAACAAGCTGGTATGCATCTACCAAAGAGAACTTAACGAAAAAGAAGGCCACCTTGCAGAGCTTGGTATGAGCCTGCTCACATCCTATCCCTCTGATAATGGGATGAAAAGGACAGGGATCAAGACTGAAGACGGTTCCATAAAATTCAAACTCGGCGATTCATTGTTAAAACTTCCTGAGTATAAAGGACTGGATAGGAGAACGGCCATAATAGCTGCTATCAAGGACATATTCCCAGAAAGAGATGACATTTTCAAAAACTCCATGAGAAAAGCAGTATTTTCCGTAGAGCCTCCGGATAATACTATCATACGGGTAAAACAGAATGAAGCCAGCTGGGGAGATGATCCCAAAACCGGTCCGGGGGAGCATATAAGAATAACCTGTCCGGATAAGTCTTCAGGCCGCTCAGAACCTGCTGATTACATTATCAATATATACGAAAGGCAGTCAGGTGCGCCAAAGATAAACTGTTATCATGGCAGGGACAGGATACCGTATGAAACTGTCACACAGAAAATGCCAAAGCTAAAGGAAGTTGTTGACAATATCCTGGATGAGTACCTTGAATATGAAAAGGGCAGAAAAAACGCTGAAAAAGAAAAGCATCTTCATGACGTAAAAAAAGAAGCTTCAGCAATACAGATCTCAACGAATAAGAAGAATATCTGTATTTCAAAAAGCAAAGATCGCAGCGACAGACAGGGATCCAGATAATTAAAACAATTTTCTGTTCCATGTAATTATAGAACCTTACCTTTGTGGTATAATACATATATGAATTTAAGAGTCTTGTTAATTCAGCAAGATACAAAACAGAAGGAATAAGAAAACGGAAGGAGATATCCACATGGAAAATACATACAACTACATAGAGATCCCCAAGGAGGCGGAGAAGTTCACGAAACTTACGGATAACCTGAAGCTTGCGGGGATACAGTTCAGGAGAACAGACCTGACTGATGAGAATATAGATCATTATGACAGGCTCGCCTGGGATGATCAGGAAGGAGATACAGATTCCTTCATACTGGAAACGGATCTTACCCCCTCCCAGCTTGAAAACATAATATGGCTCATAAGCGGCCGCGAATATATACAGGCCAGCGAGGATGAGAAAATAAATATGGTACGCGAAGCTGCCGGGCTTGCCCGGTAGCAAAGGCGGAAGGTTCATAATAGCTCGTCTGCCATGTGTAGAAGGAGCTCCTGAAGACGTTTTGCTTATGTAAAGCGTTTTCTGTTTAACAAATAAGTACGCGCAGAGAAATTCTATCCTCTGCGCGTCTTTTCTAATTATTCTGCTTGCGTTCAGCCTTTATTATCCGCCGATTATCTTATGCCATTTATCGGCTGCAGATGCTGCATACGAATCATAGTCTTTTGTCACCATATCAAGAAGCCTCTTATAATCCGTTGTTTTTGTATCCTCCGGAGTTGCCTCTATCTTTTCATAATAATGGGTCACATACATAAGGAGCCATGGATCTTTATCATCCATCATATCTGCCGGTATGTTCCTGATAGCACTCTGGGCTATGCTTTTTAACTGCCTTGCCGTAAAGAGATGAGCAAAAGATTCTTCATATGACGGAAGATCCATCGCATATCCTGCGTTCCTTTCTTGATTCTTATAGCTATCGCCCTTTAATGCTTCTGTGATAAGGTTTGTGATATTTGCTGATGTTGCATTTTTGTTGCTTAATACATCTTTTATCTTAAGTATCCTTTCCTTTGAATAACCTGCTTCCTGGCCTATTATCCTTAATTCCTTTGTCTTTATATCGAACGGGAGCATCTCTTCCAGCCAGTCCATGAACTCATCTTTATCTTCCTGGGATACTGCCGGCATATTCTCATACATCCTGGTTTTTATTGCGTGTTTCAAAGCATCTGCTATATCAGGGCTGCTTTTATCAATACAGTCGTATGCCCTGCGTACTATGCCGATATCATACCCGGCTTCTTTAAGGATATCCCTGTAATCACTTCTTTTTCCCCTGAAGATGGTCTTCATCTGGTCAAACAGGGCATCCATGCCGGCATCGTCAGGTTCAGAAATATTTTCTGCCGCAGCCTTTTTGGCATTTTCCTGCTGGTCATGTTTTTTGTCATTCCTGCCGGAGCTATAGCCGTCTTTTTCAAAGTGTTTTTTATTCCACTGTATATAAAACGTAAGACCTATGAGCTTGGAACCTCTACCAGCCACGTTCCTTTCTACGTTGCACACATAAATGTCGCTTATCTCATTGATTTCCTCTATACCGGGCTTTATGATCCTGTCGTTAAAATCAGCCCATTTCCTGTATACCGGTTTTTTCTCCGAAGTATCTATCTTGTCGATATCAGGTACTTTTTTATTGACCTCTTTCCTCAGTGAATCCTGGGCAAGGTCTATGAATCCCATCTTTCCTCGAAGTTCCGCCACCGTATATGGCTGGGCATATACCGGGAGTTCTTCCTGCGACAATGCTGGATCATATGGCGGAAGATTACGGCCATATGCCACTGCGCGAAGGAGTTTATATAATTTAAGCCCTCCCGCCTTTTTGAACGAGAACATTGTATAAAGGGAAAGCTTCGTGAAACCTATCATCTTTATCTCGTTGAAATATAAAGGCTCCATGCTTGGTTTGAGTTCAACTTCCAAAAGCCCGTTTTCATAATGGACGCTTTCATATATGGTCTCTGCATGGAACATATGGTTTGCCCTGTCCTCGATCATATATATCTTTCTTTCAAGGTTGATGGATGCATTTCTTATCTCGACATACATCTCTCCATCGTCCCTGCCGGCAAGGTTCTGTATTTCCTTAGCTCTTATCCTGACATAGCGCACCGCATAAGGGTTTCCGTTGACATCCTTTTTTTCCTTAGTCGCCATATAAGTAGACGCCTTATACATTATAAGGGCTTCTATCTTATCCTCCAGAAGGTTGGTACGTCCCGAATAGCTGTTTATCAGCTGGTTGGACATGGCTATTTCCTTGTTGCGGTATTCAACAAGAGACATCTTATTCCGTGATGGCTTTTTATTATCTTCCTCGATAACTTCTGTGTTTAAAAAACTGCTTTTTGTTTCTTCTCCAACCGGTGCCATAAAAGGACTCTCCTTCCAGATTATGCCGATAAATAGCGGATTTCACCGACAAAAACTGACTTCATACCCTTTTGGATTCCATCATAAGAATATGTGACATATGCCTGCCAGGGTGCTTTTAGCCATATAAACAGTAAGTTTTTGTCGAACTAATAAAAAATATACTATACAAAATAGAGCTATGTCAAGCAGAATAATACAATATTTGGGGTAAAACCGCTCTTTACCGACAAAAACTTACTTATATTCGGATCGGATCAGGAATCGCGACAAAATGAGTAAGGAATTGTCGGCGAAATAATCTTTATGTATGATTTTTACTCGGTTTTTGCGCCGAAAAGCTATATGACAGATCAACCGGCTCTGTAATGTCGCTCAAAAAGATAATTACCCGTCATCTGCCTCTTTTTCCGGTAAGTAATCACGCTATAAAGAAGATTTTGCTCGGAAAAGTTTCCGTAAAGCCCAAAATACCCGGAAATATTTGGATATTTCTATAAATATCCGCCGGAAAACTCCTTAAAAAAGGCTGTAAACATATATTCCTGCGATCTTATTTTCTTGCATATACCTCTGCAAAACTATGTATTTTGCATATTTATGCTATAAGATCAGGATGAGCAGGCATGCGCATATTGCTGATAAACCTTAAAATTCCGCCGATAAAGACTCCAAAAGCCTTGATTTTACTTATAAATGCGGTTTCTAAATAACAAAGATAAAAAAAGTAGTATATATTTATATTTAAAAATACAGCCAACTAACAATCGTCTGATTTTATCATGTGGCAGCAGCTGCTGCAATTTTTCTTTCTATGATCTGTTATCAAAAACTTCCAAAGAGTTCCCATTCAGCCTTTATAAAAATTTATTATCTTTTCGTTTCTATAAAAATTACATATTACCAATAAGGTCAAGAATGCCATATCGTCATATCGCCATATTCAGGTGGTTTGGGTTTTTTGTAATCTTTTTTAAAAATCCCCTGACCGGCCGGATACGGCTGAAGGTAGGACCAAAAATGTCACTATTTTTTGGTAGTGAAGTCGGTGGTGAAGTTGGTGGTGAAGTCGGAAATGATAAAGACGAAATGGGACGTGAGTTTTAATATTTTAAATATTTTCAATATATAGCATTAAATGCAGGAAACAAGGTCGGCTTTGCTTAAAACCGGGGTTCTTTTTAAAAGGCCGAGGGAAAGGAGATAACAAAAATGGCAAAGATAACGCAAACGATACAGAAGATCAAAAAAGAAGTCGCAAGGCTCCTTATACTCGGTCTTGCAGTCACGACAATCGCGCCGGCGAATGTGTACGCGACAGATGATGTCGGGGAAAACGCTTTTTATGTAGACGAGTACACGCCTACAGCGACCAACTGGGACATGTATGACGAAGATTACCTTGACCTGTTCATAGGATGGCATAGGGACAAGGCTCCGCTGGAGTATACCATCACATACGATCTCCAGGGCGGAGCTCTTGCTGATGGCGAAGAAAATCCGACATCATATGTGGAAGACACGGAAGATGATATAGTCCTTTATAATCCGTCAAAGATCGGATACGATTTCCTTGGCTGGGTCGGGACGGATGACCATAATGCCATCATCACTCCCCGCATGACCACGATGACCATACCTGCAGGATCTACCGGCGACAGGTATTACAGGGCCATTTTCAAGCCTACGGTCTACAGGATCACATATGATTATAACGGCGGGCATGTCTTTGCCAACAATAAATCAAGCTATACAGTAGAAGATGAGCCCTTTGAGCTTAATAACCCGGTTAAGGAAGGCCAGATATTCAAAGGATATGTTTATTCTGTAAGCGGCAATGCTTTTACAACAACGCCTGTCAAGATAGAAGGCAGCAATAAGATCCAGCCAGGCACCGGAGCAGATGACTGGCGTGGGGATATTGCATTCAAGGCTGTATATGAAGATAGAAAAACAGGTTTTATCAAGGAACTTCCCACGGCATCTCCTATAACCCTGGGATCCGTCCTTGGTCTTTCTACTCTTACCGGAGGAAAGGTGACCGTATCTTCAACCGATGATACCGAAATTCCCGGTACATGGCGCTGGATAGATCCTCTTATATTGCCTACGCTTGACGACAGCGAATCCACTCTTTATGATGTCATGTTCATACCTGACGCGATAGATGAATACGCTCCCATACAAGGCCAGATAACAATAAAAGTAAATGAAGTCCCCGATGAAAGGATTTCCCCTTATATCAAAGGCAAGCCCACAGGTTCTGATGCATATGAAGGCGATCCTTTGGGAAGTTCGCTGCTGTCAGGCGGCAGCGTGACTGTATCAGAGACAGACGAAACCTCAGTTCCCGGTAAATGGGTATGGGATAATGCATCCATAATCCTTAAATTATCGGATTCGGAAACGACAGAGTTCCTTACATGGTTCATACCGAACGATACGTTCAGATATAAGCCTGTTTACACAACTATCAAGATAAAAGTCACCGAGCGCCCTGACGAGAGGATCACTCCTTATATAGCTGAAGATCCCGATGGATCCGATGCCTATGAAAAGGATCCCCTCGGAAGCTCCATACTCTCAGGCGGTAAAGTAACTGTATCAGATACCGATAACACGCCCGTTGCAGGCAAATGGATGTGGGACGATGCCTCTGTCCTCCTTGCACTTACAGATTCTGAAACAACTGAATTTACAACGTGGTTCATACCGGAAGATACGTTCCACTATAAGCCCGTATCGACAAAGATAAAGATCAAGGTAACGGAAAGACCCGATGAGAGGATATCTCCTTATATAGCAGAAGATCCCACGGGTTCAGATGCATACGCTACAGAGCCCCTTGGAAGCTCTGTGCTCTCAGGCGGTAAAGTAACAATATCCTCAACAGATGATACAGTAGTATCAGGTAAATGGGTATGGGATAACGCCGCATATGAACTGGCGCTTGCAGATTCTGAGACAACAGACTTTACTACATGGTTCATACCCGATGATACATTCCATTATAAGCCTATATCAACTGATATCAACATCAAGGTAACAGAAAGATTTGTATTCCCTTATATAGCAGAAGATCCTACCGGCTCAGATGCTTTTGCAACTGAACCTTTAGGAAGTTCTATCCTTTCAGGCGGCAAGGTGACTGTTTCTGCTATGGATGATACCATTGTGCCCGGTAAGTGGGTATGGGACGACGCAGCGTATGAGCTGGCACTTACTGATTCAGAGACAACGGGTTTTACGACCTGGTTCATACCTACAGATACGACAAGGTATAAAGCTGTCTCAACAGCAATAAAGATAAAGATTACTGAAAGACATATGCTGCCCTATATAGCAGAAGATCCCACAGGTTCAGACGCCTACGCACTGGATCCGTTAGGAAGCTCCGTGCTTTCAGGCGGCAAAGTGACAGTATCTTCTACCGATAACACGGTAGTAGCAGGTAAATGGATGTGGGACGATGCCGCTATAGAACTTGCTCTTACGGATTCGGAAACTACTGATTTTATGGCATGGTTTGTTCCTACAGATACGACCAGATACAGACCCGTATCAACCACGGTCAGGATAAAGGTAACCGACAGGCATAAAGTTCCTTATATAGAACAGAAACCCACGGGTTCAGATGCTTATGAAAAAGATCCTCTTGGAAGTTCCATACTTACAGGTGGCAGGGTAACTGTATCAGCAACTGATGATACTGTCGTTCCCGGCAAATGGATGTGGGATGATGCTTCTCATGAACTTGCGCTTGCAGATTCAGAAACTACTGACTTTATTGTCTGGTTTGTGCCTACGGACACAACCCAATTCAGGGCTACATCGACTACCATTCAGATAAAAGTAACAAAAAGACCTGACGAAAGGATAACCCCTTATATAGCAGAAGATCCCGAAGGTTCCGACGCTTATGCAGAAGATCCTCTTGGTAGTTCAATCCTTTCAGGCGGAGAGGTAACGGTATCTTCTACTGACAATACGGAAGTGACAGGTAAATGGTATTGGGATAATGCAGCATATGAACTTGCTCTTAGCGATTCAGAAACAACAGAATTCACCACATGGTTCATACCCGATAACACATTCCTTTATAAACCTGTATCAACTGCCATTAAGATTAAAGTTACTGAAAGACCTGATAATAGGATAACACCTTATATCAAAGAAAAGCCTGCGGGGTCTGATTCATACGAAGAAGACCATTTAGGAAATTCAGTATTTTCTGGTGGACAGGTAACGGTATCATCTACTGATAACACAGCCGTAACAGGTAAATGGATGTGGGATGAAGCCGCTTATATACTTGCCCTTACCGATTCACAGACGACAGATTTTGAAGCATGGTTTATACCTACAGATACTTTTACTTATAAGCCTGTATCTACCACTATAAAGATTAAAGTATCAGAAAGACCTGATGAAAGGATAACTCCTTATATCAAGGGTAAGCCTGTAGGTTCTGATGCTTACGATAAAGATCCACTGGGAAGTTCAATTCTTTCCGGCGGACAGGTAACGGTATCCAGCACTGATGCGACAATAGTACCCGGTAAGTGGATGTGGGATGATGCCTCAATACGTCTTACACTCGCAGACTCTGAGACAACAGATTTTACTACCTGGTTTATTCCTAATGATACTTTCACTTATAAACCTGTATCTACTACCATAAAGATCAAAGTGACAGAAAGACCCGATGAGCGCATTGCTCCTTATATCAAGGGTAAGCCCGTAGGTTCTGATGCTTATGAAAACGATGTTCTTGGAAGTTCCATACTTTCTGGCGGACAGGTAACTGTATCAAGCACTGATGGTACTGTAGTTTTAGGTAAATGGTTCTGGGACGAGGCTGCTACTGTATTGGCACTTACAGATTCAGAAACCACAGACTTTACTACATGGTTCGTACCTAATGATACATTCCATTATCAACCTGTATCGACAACCATTAAGATAAAAGTAGTTGAAAAGCCTGATGAGCGTATCACTCCTTATGTTAAGGAAAAACCTTCGGGGTCTGATGCTTATGAAAAAGATGTACTCGGTAGTTCCGTATTTAGTGGCGGAGAAGTTACTGTATCCAGTACAGATGATACAATGGTTACGGGTAAATGGTTCTGGGACGAGGCTTCATATGAGTTAGCTCTGACCGACTCCGAAACAACCAGTTTTACAGCATGGTTCATGCCTAACGACACCTTTACCTATAAACCGGTAACAACTACCATTAAGATAAAGGTTACTGAAAGACCTGATGAAAGGATCACCCCTTATATCAAAGGTAAGCCGGTTGGATCTGATGCCTATGCAACAGAACCTCTTGGCAGCTCAATCCTTTCGGGCGGAGAAGTAACTGTATCTTCTACTGACAATACAGAAGTGACAGGTAAATGGATGTGGGATGATGCTTCCATACTTCTTGCGCTTACGGATTCGGAAACCACTGACTTTACCACATGGTTTATCCCTGATGATACCTTTACCTATAAACCGGTATCTACTACCATAAAAATCAAGGTAACCGAAAGACCAGATGAAAGAATAACTCCTTACGTTAAGGAAAAACCTTCAGGCTCAGATGCTTACGAAAAAGATATTCTCGGAAGCTCTGTATTCACAGGTGGAGAAGTGACTATATCCAGCACTGATGATACAGTATTACCTGGCAAATGGTTCTGGGATGAAGCATCTATTATCCTTGCACTTACAGATTCAGAGACTACCGACTTTACAGCATGGTTCATGCCAAATGATACCTTCCGTTACAAACCTGTATCTACAACAATAAGGATAAAAGTAACTGAAGAACCTGATGATAGGATTACGCCTTATATCAAGGGTAAGCCCGTAGGATCAGATACTTATGTTGAAGATCCATTGGGAAGTTCCATACTGTCAGGCGGTGCTGTAACAGTTTCAGAAACGGATGATACAGCAGTGACAGGTAAGTGGATGTGGGACAATGCTTCCATAATCCTTGCTCTGGCTGATTCAGAGACTACGGACTTTACGACATGGTTCATCCCTAACGATACCTTCCATTATAAGCCCGTATCTACGACTATTAAAATAAAGGTTAAGGAAAAAATAACGCCGTACGTAAAGGAAAAGCCTGCCGGATCTGATTCTTATGTAGAAGACCATTTAGGAAATTCTATATTTACAGGCGGTACTGTAACAATATCAGAAACGGATGACACCGTAGTACCCGGTAAATGGATGTGGGACAATGCGGCTTATGAGCTTGCGCTCACAGATTCCGAAACCACAGAATTTATCGCATGGTTCATCCCTAATGATACGGATCATTATAAGGTTACATCAACAACCATCAAGATAAAGGTCGGCGAAAGACCCGATGAAAGGATAGTTCCGTATGTAAAGGTAAAGCCTACCGGTTCAGACTCTTATAGCGAAGATTATCTTGGAAGTTCCATAATAACCGGAGGTACAGTAACCGTTTCAGAGACAGACGACACCGTAGTATCCGGTAAGTGGATGTGGGATGAAGCATCTATCGTTCTTGCGTTGACCGATTCTGAAACCACAGAATTCACTACATGGTTCATACCTGATGATACCTTTAATTATAAGGCAACATCAACCAAGATCAAAATCAAGGTTACTGAAAGACCTGACAATAGGATAACTCCTTATATCAAGGGTAAACCCGTTGGATCAGATGCTTTCGCACTTGACCCCCTCGGAAGTTCCATTCTTTCGGGCGGACAGGTGACAGTATCTAATACTGATGATACAGTTGTTACTGGTAAGTGGATGTGGGACAATGCGGCAATCATACTGGCACTTACTGATTCCGAGACCACGAACTTTACAACATGGTTCATACCAGATGATACATTTACTTATAAGCCTGTATCGACGACCATCAAGATCAAGGTCACTGAAAGACCTGATCCTACAGCCAAAGAGCCTTATGTAAAGACAAAGCCTACTGTCCTTACGGAATATGTAGATGGAGAGAACCTTGGAACCAAGGAAGTTACCGGAGGTACGGTTACCGTATCCGAGACTAATAACACTGTTGTTCCCGGTAAATGGATTTGGGACAGAGCACATACCGTAGTACATGAAGATGATAGCGAGACTACTGAATATACGGTAATCTTCATCCCCGAGGACAATATCACATACAGGACGACGACTACTACCATAACCGTAAAAGTAAAGGAAGCTCCTGACAAGATCACTCCTTTCATAAAGGGAGCTCCCGAAGGTACAGACTCTTATGCGGGCGATTACCTTGGCAGTTCTGTATTCATCGGTGGGCAGGTGACCGTAGCTGAAAATGATGACACCATAGTTCCCGGACGATGGGTATGGGATAATGCTGCATATATCCTTAAGTTAAGCGACTCTGAAATAACGGAGTTTAAGGCATGGTTCATGCCTACGGATAGCGACACATATAAGAGCGTAAGCACAGACCTTAAGATAAAGATAACCGAAAGACCTGATAATAAGCCGGTCGAGCCTTATGTAAAGGTTAAGCCCGAAGTAAAGGTTGAGTACAGGGATACAGAATACCTTGGAAAGAACGAGATAACCGGCGGCACAGTAACCGTATCCGAGACCGACAATACCGTTGTTTCCGGTAACTGGGTATGGGAAAAATCCCATACTGTAGTTCATGAAGGAGACAGCAATGTAACGGAATATAAGGTCATCTTTGTGCCCGAAGAAAAAGAGAAATACACTACGACATCAACGACTATCAAGGTGATAGTAAAGGAAGCCCTGCAGAAGATAGTGCCTTATATCAAGGGTAAGCCCAATGGTTCTGATGCGTATGCCCTTGATTACCTCGGTAGCTCTATATTAACAGGCGGCGAAGTTACGGTATCTGAAACAGATGATACTGCCGTGACCGGTCTTTGGGTATGGGCTGATGCTTCACAGGTACTTCAGCTTACGGATTCTGAAGCAACAGAATTTACGGCATGGTTCATACCGGATGATACCGATACATACCATATCGTAAGCACCGGAGTGAAGATAAAGGTAACCGAACGTCCTGAAAAAGAGATAATCATACCTTATATCAAGGAAAAGCCTGAAATAAGGACCGATTATCACGAAGGCGAATATATCGGTGAAAAGGTGATCGAAGGCGGAGAGGTTACTGTATCCGTCAGCGATAACACAGCAGTGCCGGGACGCTGGGTATGGGAAAAGTCATACCTTGTGGTAAAGGAATCCGACAGCGAGGTGACAGAATATACCGTCCTGTTCGTTCCCGATGACAGGGAGACCTATACTACTACCCAGACGACTATAACAGTCATAGTAAAAGAAGCAAATAAGAAAAAGACTCCTGTACTTTCAGATGGCCTGCCCGTAGGTTCGGCGATCTATGAAGAAGATCTTCTGGAAAGATCATATTTATCAGGTGGCAGGATGCAGGTATCCGAGACGGATACTACTCCCGTGGAAGGATATTGGTACTGGCGATACCCCAAGACACAGGTTGCCCTTACGGATAACATGACAACCCTGTTTGCGGTAATGTTCGTACCTCTTGACCTTGATGAGTACAATATCGTCCATACGGCGATAACGATACCCGTGCTTCCTAAGAAAGTACGCAAAGTTCCTTACATAGACGGCAACGTATCAGGTTCTCCTGCATATGAAAAGACACCCCTTGGTGGATCCATCCTTACCGGCGGTATAGCTTATAAGGACGACACCAAGCAAGAGAGAGTAGAAGGAACATGGTACTGGGTAAATCCCGCCATCATCCTCAAGATGGAGGACAGCAAGTATATCACCGAAAAAATAACGGAAACCCTGCAGGTTAAGAAAAATAACCCTGATGCGACGCATTTTGAGGCAGTCTTCATACCTGAGGATACCGATACCTGGAAGAACGTATTCCAGACCACCACTATCGAAGTCCTTCCTCTTAATGAGGAATTCAAGCAAAAGAAAGGCTACATTGACGAGCTGCCTACAGGCTCTGCAATCACCGAAGGCAACTATCTGGCAGCCTCGCTCCTTTCAGGCGGCAGGGTTACGGAAAGCGCAGAATCTGCAAAGGAAGTACCCGGAAGATGGATATGGAAGCACCCTGACCTTCTGCCCCTGCTTTCCGACAGCAAGGTGACGCCGTTTGACGTGATCTTCATACCTGATTCATTTGAGTTTGAAAGGCTGGAAGGCGCCATCACCATAGAAGTGCTTCCGTTTAAGCCTACTCTCATCGATAATTCAAAGACTATCCATAAGCCTGAAGCGTCCGCCATATACCTTGGCCAGTCGCTTGCAGACTCGGAGCTTACCGGCGGTGAGGTCCTTGATAAGGACGGAAAGGTGATAAAGGGTACATGGTCATGGACGGACAGTACCATAAGGCCCCTTCTTTCAGATTCGAACAGGACTTTGTATGAAGTCATCTTCACGCCTGATGATGATAAGATAGAGCCTGCCAGGACAAAGATAACAGTAACCGTAAAAGAGTTTGAAAAATATGATATCGGCGATGTCTATATAACCATGGGCTGGAGGCCCGGCAGCAAGCATTCAGGGCCTTATAAGTACAACCGCAAGTATACGGGAGATCCTATAACCCCTTCAGTTTACTGTACTCATGCACAGCAGAGCTATAACGACAAAGGCTTCCGTGACGGGCGCATGAAGACAAGGCTCCTCCGTGAGAACGTGGATTATACAGTCGAGTATAAGAACAACGTCAACGTAGGCGAGGCTACCGTTGTGGTACATGGAATAGGTGATTATGAAGGCACTGTGACAAAGGCATTCACCATATCACAGAAAACGCTTAAATACTTCACCCTTGACCAGATGCCTAACTTTGTATATACGGGTGAAGACCTGACATCGCTCATAAGCGAGAACGTCATAGTCCGTGACAAGGGAAGGAAAGTAGACCCTAAGGACTATATCATACAGATAGCAGGCGATACGGTAGGAAGTCCCGATAAGGATACAGTCCTTTCCGTAGCCGTCAAGGCGAACACTTATGGGAATTACAAAAACGCCATATCAAAAAACTATAAGTTCATGATACTGAGCAAGGAAGGAGTTTCCATAAAAGACTGCAAGGTAAGGCTCAAAAAAGATCCCGGAAAGCCCAGGATCTACAAAGTAAAAGGATTCAAGCCTCAGATCATCGTGACAGGGCCGGATGGCAAGAGACTGACTAAGAAAAATTACAGCATCAATTACACCGATAATGTAAATGCAGGAACATGCACCATAGAGCTTAAGGGAAGAGGTAAATATTACGGAACCGTAAGCGCATGCCAATTTGAGATACTTCCTGCAAAACTTAAAGATGCCACGGTTAAGTCCATCAGCACCCTGTATTACAGAGGCTCCCTTGAAGATCTCGTGCCAAGGGTTAAATATAAAGGTGTTGTCCTCAAGAAGAACAAGGATTTCGTATTCAACACGGTATCCGTTGATGAGATAGGATTCGGGCCCGCCAAAGCTGTCAGGGTCACGGGAACAATATCCTCATGCTGCGCTAACTTTACCGGCACGAAGAATGTAAGGCTCGTGATAGGCAAGAGGAATATCGGGGACAAGATTAAGACCAGGGTAATACCCGGCATGAGGATCAACGACTCTGCAGAGCTTACAGGCGATGCAGTAGAGCTTAATGTAGGTCTTAAGGATAAAGAACTCCTCCACTCAATGATACCTGACAAGGGAAGCGTGGTTGCTTATTATAACGGCGAGCTCCTCAAAGAAGGCATTGATTACGAGCTGACCATCCGCGAGAACAATAAGGGCACTACAAAGTACATCCTTAAGGGTCTTAGCCTTTATAAAGGCAAGCGCTCAGTTAAAGTCAAGACTTCCGGGCGATGATAAATTAGGCAACAAAGCCCGCGCCTCCTGTATGGAGGCGCGGGTAATGCCATATAAGACGGCAGGAAGCTCGATCTGATAAAAAGTAAAAGAAGGACAGATAAAAAAGCAAAGAAAAATATGCCGCCGGGGCAGGTAAAAGGAGGAAATCATGTATTTTGAAAATAATAAGGCGCTCATGCCGGAAATACACCATGATAGCGACGAAAACAGCATATGCGTCACGCTGGACACAGTCGATAAGATAAAAGAGTTCGTGCATACGGTAAGCAGGTTCAATGCGGAATGCGACCTGACTGCATGGAATAAGCGCTACACCGTAGATGCAAAGTCCATTATGGGCATATTCTCCCTTGATCTAAGCCGGCCGGTCAGGTTATCGGTCTACAGCAGCAAGCCTGACGAAATAGTACGTGTAATGGAAGCAGTCGCTCCGTTTGTAATGATATAAGAATCTGAATACAGGAGGTATAGTAATGCATAGGATAGATAAAAAAAGAACATCCCGGTATATTTCGTTCATCCTGTCGGCATGCATGATGATGTCAAGCGCTCCGGCAAATCTGGTTTATGCCCAAGAATATGAAAACACTGCGCAGGTTGTCGAAAATGCAGAAGAAACAGATTATGATGAGTCTGTCCAGATGTCCGGCAGCAATACAGAAGAATATACGGAAGATATTTATACGGATAGTGGTGATGAAGAGCCCGCGGATGATGCCGTATCTGCTAAAGATGATAAAAACGATGGCTTTAACAGCGCATATGACAGTAAAGAGATAATACCTGAAACATCGGATGATGGATCTTTTACATCTGATGATGTACAGGATATTTCTGATGCCGTAATAGAAGACATGCAGGATTCAGACATCATCTCTGAGGATATTTCCGGCGTTGAATCCATATCAGCAGATGATATAGGCTTTCCTGATGACTACGAAGAAGACGTGTTTGAAAGCCATGCGATCTCAGAAAATAAAACAAGCAGCACATTATCAGGAAACGAAGTATGCCTGGATGACTACTGGATCTCAGAAGGATACGCGACCATCATTGATGATGATTATCCGCATAATTTTTCAAATCTTGAGGAAAAGGCAAGCGGCACGATGAACTGTGGCACTTCATGGGTCCTTTATACTGACGGAACCATGGTCATAGATATAACATCTGAAAGCACCGGCTCAAAGATCGACACCAGATACGTAGGCGATAGCGGCATGGTCAATGAAGAATGGTGGGATTATGCCACAACAGAAGTGAAATCTTTATGGTTCATATCAAGTGATAATACGTCCGTTGATTTTCCTGAAGCTCCGCAAAGCGCAGATTATGACTCTTTTTCACGTATTGCAGCAGAGAGGATTCATTTTGATAAAAACTACGGGCATACTACCTATACTATGTTCCAGGGTAATAACACATTGAAATTCATCCAGTATTCTCATAATTTCAGGCCCCGTTATAACTGTTTTCTGGGTTGTCCCCTTGAAGGTATAGTAACCATACCTCTCACTGATAGTCCATGGCCTGTATTTGGAGGTTTGTCATCTCCCAATACAACTATAACAGGTATAAACTTTGATCTGAGCTACTCAATAGATTATGCTCCTATAATGGGACAGATCGTAACAAACAGCACAAATGTATCATCATTCTATGTCACAGATATCGAAGAAAAAGGAGAAATGGGCTACCAGCTCATGAATTCCACAACCATGTATCAGGGCAGCGATGATGTGTACATGTACATAAATACTTCAAGCGATACATTAAACATTACAAATCTTGCAAGCAACAGGCCGATCCTGCATGTAGAAGTAAGTAATCCTGAACTTATCAAAACCATTAAGAAATGCAGCATTTCTGAAATGGTAACACTGAATCTTTCTGATATGGTGAATCTGGAAAGAGTATGTCCTAACGCTTTCTATGGATCTTCTAATATAACAAACTGGGGTTTTGATGAGGACAAATATATAGACTTTACAAGATTTACCAAATTAAAAAGAATCGGCAAAGCAGCATTTGGCATACGGATGAACCCGATCGTGTATGATAGCATGAGTTATTATGCGCGCAAATATTCATCTGATTTGAATGCAACTCAGGGAAAAGACGATACTTATATAAGAACAGGAAGCGATTATTTTTACGACAGGAAAATAACTGATGGGGCATATGTTGCCGGCAACAATATAACACATGAAGATGTATATAATGAAAATGAATACTGGTGTGGGTTATGTCCTAATATAGATACCGTTATTTTCCCTGACTATGGTGAAATAGACGATGAGGAAGAACTTGATATTTATTATTCTACTTCGCGTAATAGCCGCTGTAAATTTATTATTGATGAATGTGCATTTGCAGGGTGTAATATAAAAAATATCGATTTTTCAAGATGTCATGGATATTATATAGGAGAATATGCATTTTTATACTGTCCTATTGAAAATGATATCATATTCCCGGATGATTTCGTAGGGTTTGGATATACTGAAAATACGAGCCGCTGTTATGTCTTTAATGAATTCCGTGGCCGCAATGTCTCTCTTCCTGCTACTGCAGTCAATGGTGGCTATTACGGCATATTTAATGCTATATTTAAACAGAGCAGCAATAGCAATGACAATGTATCTAATTATCCGGAATTTGACAGCATGACTTATACAAAGGGTTCAAGATACGGTATTCATCCTGATAATTATGGAATAGTTAATTGCAGGGAGATGATAATGTTCCCCGCCAAGGGAGAAACAGGCGGAAGCGTACAGTTTGGCGACGGCATTACTTCCATAGATTATGGTATAGGAGGCTCGGTAAAAAGTTATACATTCCCTAATGATGGAAACCTTAAGCGGATATCCTCTTTTAATAATGGGGGAAGCGGCTATTATCTGTTCCCGTTCAAAGGCATTAAATATAATGACATAATGATCCCTGATTCAGTAGAAGAACTTGGAGGTTTCCTGTTTGGAATGGGCGACTGGTATAATGACAGCAATATTGCCTATGCGCCTGATCACTTTAATATACCGCTAAGCCTTAAGAAAATGGATGAGTCGTGTTTCCAGTTCTCCCCACTGACATCATATGATTTCTCGGGGTGTGATAGCCTTACGGAATTTCCTGACAGCTGTTTCAGCTTATCCCATCTTACTACACTTAAATATCCATCAGGATTAAAAAAGATAGGTGGCGGCTGCTTTAGTTACTGTAGAAAATTTGCTGATAAATTTACTTTACCTGACGGCATCGAATATATAGGCAATAATGCGTATTCCCAATGCCCTCTTCTGACCGACAGCGTTATCATGCCGGAGACAATATCCGTGCTTGGCACAGGTATATTTGATGGCTGTGCAGGCCTTTCAGATACTATAAAATTTCCTGATAACGATCTTTCTAAACCGAATGGCGATCCTATAACCAACATAGCTGACCTGCCATCAGTTAAAGATTGCTCTTTTACGACCGTTTATGTTCCAGTATCAGCGCTTAGTAAAAATGATGATTTTTATAACACCTTCCCGGTAACAATGGAAGAGCTGATACTTACCAAAGGCCGCAGCGGAGAGATGTACGATTCAACTAACGATAATGACGATGTTTTTACCCATCTGTTTTCATCCATACCCGAGGGCGGTACCATACGGATATTAGATGGCGTAAAGAATATAGGTGATTATTGTTTCAAGAACGCTAATGTATCAAAACTGACCATAAGCAGCAATACACTTACAAAGATTGGTGACGGCGCATTTGAAAACTGCACAAAGCTTTCCGGATCTTTGGTGATCCCTGATAACCTGCAGTATGTAGGTAACAACGCTTTCAGCAACACCTCATACGAAAGTGTCAGCATCCCTGTCACCGCTCTTCCTGCTGATGGCGGCATAAGGCGTATTTTTAGGGGATGTAATGACATAAGGTCATTTATCTTTACAAAAGGCTGCGATAACGAGTATTATGGGCGCTCAGAAGGAGAGTGGCCTGATCTTGACTACGCAGATTATTGGGAATATGCCCCTTACTTTGCTGATTCAGATAATTACGTCATTATTGAAAAAGGCGTAAAAAATATAGGAAAATATGCATTTTCAAATGCAGCCGGCCTTGCAAACCTGTCTATGCCGGTAGATATAGATATAGACATGACATCGTTTGACACAGACAATGTCATAGCAAATATAATCCTTACTGAAGGCACTAATACCAATGATATACTGGACAGCACCTATGACGGGGAGCATGACGGCTATTTAAGGTTCCCCTGGAATAAGTCTTCCCTTAATAATGTAAACGTAGACCTGTCTTACCTTAACGGGATCAACAGGATAGGTAACTATGCATTTTATGAGTCAAGCAATTCATACGTAAAGCTGCCAAGGACTGTTGCAGAGATAGGTGATTATGCATTCTATAAGAACCTATCGCCTGCCCTGTCATTGTTTGATATGCGCAGCTTCCAGAAAGTCGGGGAAAGGTCTTTCTACGAATGTACGACCCTTCCTGCGGTAGTTGACCTTTCCGATGCAGCAAGCATTGGTACGGAATCATATTATAACTGCCCTAATATCGACGGCATATATATAAGCACAAAGCTTGTCCATGATGACCTGGGCAACGAATATCATGGAGAAATAGGTTATGAAGTGCATAACGGATATGCTTATTATACCGGAGAGCCCACAAACGGAGGAGCACATGTTACAGTAAGCGATAACAGTGCCACTGTTTATTATGGACTTAAATGGAGGGAAGTAAATGATACTAAAGTGCCTAGCTTTACAGAAATAGGCTCTCATAAAGTACGCTTTAAGATTGTAAAGAACGGGGAAACCAAAGCAAAAGGAACTCTCATAGTTAATATAACTGAATATAAAGAGGTTAAGAGCAAGATACCTTTCTCTGTAATAAACGGCATATCGGAGTACACAAACGAGCCTACTGATGGAGGAGCGAAGGTAATAATCGAAAATCCGGAAGAATATACTAACCTGAAGATACGCTATTGCGAAACAGAAGGAGAATATGATCTTTCATCTATACCTAAATACAATCAGGTTGGAAACCATTGTGTATATTTCAGGATCACGGCAAACGGATATGAAGATACATACGGAACTGTACTTGTCCTTATAGGAAGCAAAGAAGGCGTCATCAATGTCAGTGACGATGAGATATACCTTTATAACCGTGAAGATGCATCCTCATTTGATATCAGCGTATGGAGTTCTGATGGAATAGTCAAGATAGGGAATTATGATGATTCTTATGTATCCGTATCAATAAACAAGACTACATCAGCAACGGAAGCAGATCCTGCAATACTTACAGTAAAGGCTAAGGGTTATTCAGTAGGCGATGATAACAGGCGTAAATACGGAGACACAAAGATAACCCTTATCAAAGATTACGGAGATGAATTTGCAGCTACCAGTGTAAACATACTTGTCCATGTAGTTGACAGCAGCGGACAGATGGTGGCTGGTCCTACATTTAATAGTGATGTAATAGCCAGCTGTCATGATTTTACCCACGGGATCACCACTATATTTGAGCAGCCGATAAAGGTTGTGTTTGCCGTTGAAAATATAAGGGGTAATAAAGGCTATATATTATATAACGGCGAAACAACAGAAGTACCCGCAGAAGATGAAGTTTTAAATCTTTCAACAGGTACAGACCTGGATTATTATGGTTTCAGGCATGGTGATACATATTTTGTTGTAGGCCGTGGCAAAAAAGTAAAACTGAATGCCGACAGCAAGAATATGTTCATGCATTTCAGAATGTCAGGCATAGACTTTAACGATAGCGCAGATTTTTCTGAGATCAAGGATATAAGCGGAATGTTCAGCTCCTGTGACCTGTTTGATATGTCAGGCCTGCAAGGATTTGATACATCTCATGCCGAAAACATGTCAGCCATGTTCTCCGGCTTCAGATCGGACAATTACGATTTGAGCTTCATGAATACCGAAAATTGTAAAGATATGAGCTATATGTTTGCTAATACGGCATGGAATGACTACGGCCTGTCATCATTTGATACTGCCAATGTAGTTAACATGGAAGCCATGTTTGCAGAAGTCAGCAGTAACAACATAATATCGTTGAATTCATTTGATACATCAAAAGCAGAAAACATGAAATTCATGTTTACCGGCTGCGAAGTGCCTAAGATAGATATCTCATCCTTTGATACATCAAATGTCAAAAATATGGACTATATGTTCGCTAGTCAATATTCTGATATTATATATCCGGCAGACGGATTGAATATAACATCAGCAGAAACCATGACTGGTATGTATATGGCCCGCGACGAAGAAGATATAGATCTGAGCGTTCTGTTTGGCGAAACAGTATATGCTCCGGCACTTAAGGACTGTTCAAATATGTTTACCGGATGCAGGGACCTTAAGAGTATCAATCTTGAAGGATTTAAAGCCCCCGTCCTTGAAACTATAGAGGGAATGTTCAGTTATTGCACATCTCTTGAATCTCTGGTATTTGACCTTGAAGGCTATGATGTTGATATAGACTATACATGCTCCAACTGTCCTTCGCTCAAATATCTTGACATGTCCTGCATACATAATGGCGACCTTAAGTTTGAAGGTTCAAATGTATTCGGCGTATCAACAAACAGCGGCAGATTCATCAGAAGCGTAAGGAAGCTTGAAGATTATGCTATGAACGACAGAGGAAATAATAAGCCTCATTATCATTCATATTATTCGGACATGGAAAATTATAAATATATCGTTGAGAACCTAAAATATTCAGATGAATATGTTACAGAATTCGTCAACCCTTCTAACACCACCTATGGTCTAAAAGCTAAGAAAGAAAAAGGCATAAGCGTTAAAACTCCTGTTTACCAGTTTAGTTTTGGAAACGAATTCAGTAATAATGGCAACGGCTATAAATATATCACGTTACCCAACCCTAGATCTAACTTATCTTACTTTGCAAATAACACCATGAAATATACCGGCTTTATAAAAATGTCCGAATTTGCTCCTATTAACCTCGAAGTATTCCGGACACCTAAATTCTCATCGATATATAATTCGCTGCGCGGGCATTCAAATTACCTTATTGATTGTCTGCCTTATACAATGCAAGACGAAGAAGGCAATGAATACAGAGAAATACCGCATGACAACATGTCAATTGCCCTATACAAAGTTGATGAGTATTTTGACGTAAGTCAAGGTAACGAAAAAGGTTTTAACGACCAGAACGGATCTTTTATATCCATGAGCAGAGTCAACTATATGGACAGGGATTTCAAAACAGGTCTTGTGTATTATGTATATGACGATTTCCAGAATATATACATAAAAGGCAGCGCAATAGATAATGTAAGCGATGTAACAGATGCCAAGCTTATGTACACGGATTTTTCAAATTATGGACCTTGGAATCATTATAATGGAATGATCAATAGCCTGGGACTTACATTGACCGTGACTAATATAACGCAGATATATCAGGAAGGAACTGAGGTAGATACTTCATCTGATACCACAAAAATGGAAGATGTAGGATTCCAGATAGACTTAAGCAAATATAACACCACTTATGCATATAACCGCGAGAGCATGCCTGACTGGGCGTACTTTGTACAGTCATGGAAACCTGAAAACCTCATCTTTAATGCACAGATGAATGGTCTTAAGATGGAAGATTATTTTACAGACATGGATACGCTCAAAAATATCGAATTCGGAAGCGAATGCGACCTTTCCGACGTACAGAATATGGTCGGATGTTTTGCCGGCTGCCACGATGTTGAAATGATAGATCTGACAAATATCAATTCTTCAGATCTTTCGGATAACATTCATCTTGATTATATGTTTGCAGGCTGCCAGTCATTGGATGACATTTATGTAGATGATCCGGATATTTGGCATGCGAAAGCATCTTCGGAGCCCTTTACATTCCATATGAACAGGGCATACGCTGATGAAAATGCAAATTCTGAAGCCTATACATTACAGACGGCACTTTATAGTTATGGACTCGTAGGATTAGGAGAGGGGCCTCTTGGTTATCAGTACAGATCTTCTGATGTATATGGACTTGATAAATCCGGGCTTTGGTTCTCATATACAAACTATGACGATTCTAATGGCTATGATATAAAAGCAAATTCCATAACATATATCAACGCCCAAGGCAGCAAGGCCGCTTCGACAAATATATTTACAGGAACTAAAATGTCCATTGATGCAAGAGAATTTTCCAGAAATACATTTGATGGTAATGACTATTATCCTGATGATATATATGGATTCAGTAAATATGCTATCATCAATGGGACAATTCCTGATTGCACAAATTTCTCACCATATGATTATACGGATGCTGATAAGCGGTCAACATGGGAAACAGCCTATGGCAGAAAATCATACTATGACGTAAAAAGATGGGTTCATTATTATAAGGTATATAAAGATAATAATGAATGCCTAAAAGATGTAGCAGACGGAGGCTTTCTTAAAATAAAGTAAACTCAGCACATATTCGCCCCGGGTAATACCGGGGCGAATGTTTTTTTTGCCAAGATAATAAAAAACGGACATATTATATGAAACTGAAATTTTGCAGAAATCATAATATGGAGGTAGTTTATGAGTTGTCACGAAATTGGAAATGGAATGGCATCAATAGCGAGCGCCGTTATTGATCTATACGAAAAAAATCAGGTTAACAAGGACGTTGCCATCAGTCTCATATATGCATGTAGAAAAGGCGTCCATTGGTGTGACGGAAACGAGGATGAAGCCATAGAACCCGTTGTTGAAGCAGGATATTGTGGATTATGCTTTGAGAAAAAGGATGAAGATGAATTATCCAATGTATTTGACAACGACCTTGGCTATCCCGATCAATGGGATGCATTTCGCGCTTATGATAAAACCACTGCACATTTCTTCCTCTGTCCAGAATGTAAGGCAAAGGTAATAAGTCAATATACAAACAATGGAAAGCCAATATAAGAAGCTATATATATCACACCAGTCATCGAAAGGGAAAATATGGATAAGCTTAAAAACAAAAAGATATTAAGTATAATAGGCATAGCATCGTTTTTTATCATCTTGATATCCACTGTATTCCTTATATCATCATATAAACAGAAGATGACGGATACAAGCCAGAGTATAGAAAAACTACAGGAAAAATATCTAAAAACCAGGGAATCTGAAACATTTGCTTTTGATGCCTTATATGCATCCCCGGATCAGAAAGAAGAATATTTTTCAGTATCATATAATTCTGTAATTTCAACCAATGATATTTATACTATAATACCTGATATGGTATATTCAGTAGGACAGGAAATACCCGCAGGATACTACGAGGTTAACATCCCTATTTCAGTGAATGGCGTCATCATCGGAAATAAAGACGAATATTACTGCGAAAAATACAAAATAGGCAATGGATATGGTGATGATAGTGATGGCAGCATAGAAAACGGCAGCGTGATCGAACTGCTTGACGGAGAAAATGTAATAGGAATTGATGCCGTATACTCTCTTGTGAAAGCAGATAAAAAAGAAAAATCTGATATTCAGAATTTATATATAAAGAAAAAACAAAAGGATACAAAGTAGATCACAATCATTCTTTTAGTTCAATACGATATCAAGCATTGTATACATAAGCGGAGCTTTCTGCATCAAATATTCCGGCTCGCTCAGATATAGATTATAACAATCTGCAAAAGCTTCGATATAGCTGAAGCTCCCAAATCTTTCCATCTCCATATCTTTCGCAGTATCAAGCACAGAACGCCATCCGGGGCGGTCAGAGCATACCTGAGGCCATGAAGGAGAAAGTGCCTGGTCCATCCCATGTCCTACCTCATGCCTTACTACTTCATAAGTATCTTCATAAGCGTTGCTTATGTATATCTCAGCATGGCCATCTTTGTGGTTTGTAACCGTGCAAGCTACGCCTTTCCCTCCCATCTGCATTACTTTTTGCGAAGAGCAGGCATATATCGTGATATTCCTGTTCCTTATAGCCTTTTTTGTAGTTTTCGGAAGGAGCTGTGCGCATTGTTCTACCTTTGCGGCAAAATCTGTCTGTGCATCGATATTTACTGTCAATGGCTCGTTTTTGCAGTAACAGTGAAAAGAAAATAAACCCGAAAAGCATATCAAAAATAGAAAAGACAGCATCATGACTATTGCTTTGCGTTTTCTGTTTTTTATGAAATTTTTTATTATCATCATATTTCTGAATCTCCCACTATATATAATATGTCGTGTTTTTCTATATGGCGCATTTTTTAATTTTACCCATCAGATCATGAACCCGTATATCGTTTCCCTTTTAATCATATTATTTTTGTAATGTTAATCCATAACTTGAAAACAAGATGAAAACAAGAAGGAGTTGAATACTTGTGAGAATTATGAGTCACAGACAGAAAGGAGCGATGAGAAATGTATAGAGAACTCTTAACAGAGGGAACTTACGATAATGCTACCGAGTATGCACAACTTTTAGCTTTTGCAAAGGCTGAATTTGAAGAAGAAATTGCAAAAGAAGAATATGCAAAAGAAGAATATGAGCATGGAGCAGAAAGGAATGAAAATGGGGAAGAAAAAGTATGTGATCATACCAGTGAGGAATTATCACTCAGAGCCAATTGAAGCAGAGTCAGCGCAGGATGCCCTGATAAGCTTTGCGACGACGATGGATACTAATATGGGCATATATTTTAAGGCCGTCCCTGAAGACGAGCTCCCTTTATATCTCATGAGGCAGAGAGCAAAAATAGCCGAGGAGATGACCGTGGAGTTCATGTTAGATGAGTTGATGAGTTCTTTCGGGCTCACCAATGAGTCAGCAGCCAGGGATATAGCAAACAGGGCATATTCCAAATATCTCGAAGGCAGCGGGAAGACGGAATATGAATGTATCCAGTGGGCTTATGATAATTTTGTAAATGCTGCATAAAGCCGCATGAACATGTGATACGTGATAAAACAGGATCCTTTATTGGGTCCTGTTTTTTTTGCAAATATCCGGCTCTTTGATAAGACATATTAATTAAGAGGAAGGTATGTATTTTGTTTTGCTGCATCACTTATATCTTTGTTCCATGAAACGGGTCCGCCCGGCAAATATAGTAATATAAAAAAGGAATCGATTAACACCATATAAAAAAGGGGGATTTTATTATGGATGATATTTACAGACAGCAAAATAGTTATATATACAACAAAAAATATCTTTTCAATAGACGAGAAAAAGAGATAGTGTTATCAAAGACCAATGGACGCTGTTCGCACTGCGGCAAGGGCCTGAATGTCGAAGAAATGACAGTCGACCATATATTTCCCAAAAGCAAAGGCGGACTGAATGATGAATATAACCTGCTTCCTTTATGCGTTGACTGCAATGAAAAGAAGAGCAATTCTGTTTACAGGCTGGGAGATTATTACAAATATATCAATATTGATGAATTTGACCGTTTTGAAAAATACAGTAATTTTGCATCATTTGAATATGTCATGAATTCCATATTAGGCTACGATGAGCTGGCGATCAGTTTTTTGTCAGACCGGGGGCTATCGATAGCAGCGCAGATGAAGAAAAGAGGAGCCTCAGTATCAAAAATCGCAAAGACATGTGAAAAGATGAATGTGAAAGTCTTGTTAAAAAAGGCATATCCTGCTGACGCAAAGCGGATATTCGAGCTGATGCAAAAGAATATTGCCAAAGACAACAATATAATAACTTCATCTCCTTATATGAACGATGCTGCATTGCTCAATGCGATAACAAACGGGGTAGTTTATATACTTGAAAAAGGGGACGATCTTTGCGGAGCATTTGTTTTTGAGCCTGCGAGCTACGCCCTTTCAGCCGGCATACCCATCCAGCTTTCCAATATAGCCGAACACGCCGGCCTGACCATAAAATATGTCATGACCTTTGCTACTGTCACATACTTTTCAAGAAATGCCTTTGATAAGATAATGAGCAGGCTGGATCATTCACAGCTGTCAAACGGCTGGCTGCCGGTATATTTCAATATACTCGGACCTATGTATGTCAATAAAGATAAATGCTTTTTCCTTCCATATAACATGAACGGACAGGACGGGAGCCTTGAATTCATGCAGTATACAGAGATCATGAATAATCTTAATGAAGGCTATGCAGATGCGTTCAAAGAATTCGGCTATGAACCTGACGAATATGAAAAGACGCTTTTCTCCGGATATGTGCTCACAAAGAATTACCAGAGTGATTTCGAGGGCGATGACGAAGCAAAGGAATTTTTCAGGAAATATCCACAGATGCTGCTCATGTTCAAACCTGAAGAATACGAATATTATGGTATAGGCTTTTTGTATAAATATAATAACAAAGCTAAAGCCGGATGATCAGGCATATATTCTTTTCTATTATCCAAAGTGTCTTTAATCCATATTATTGATATGTATATCAGATAATGCTGAAAAAATGAAAGAATGAAAAGGAGATTTTTAAAAAATGGAACAATATATTAAACTTATAGAAACAGATGTTTTCGGCTTAGAAACAGGTGTAAACGTATTCATGCAGGTAAAGGGTAAGAAACTGACAGATACCGTCAGGGAGAAGATTCACGATGCTATAAAGGCATACAAGAAAGAAAACGTAGACAAGTATGATACGGACGGCTGTATTGATACCGCAATCGAAGCATTAAAAGGAATGGGATATACGTGTGGAATCATAATGCCGTTTGAGATCAGGTTCTGATCCGAAGATTGGTTCAAGACATCATTTATGCATAACAGTCAGGTAGATTATTTTATCTGGCTGTTTTTTATTTTAGTGCCGGCATTCTAAAGTTCAGACATATTAAAAGAAAGGAGGATAATTATGGATAAACGGGACGCAGATAATGACAAAAGGTTAAGTAAAGATCTGTTTTATATAGAATGGGTATTAGGGCTGCTGATAGCAGTCACGGTCACCGGGATGGCCTGCATCTTTATGTATGCATATGGCCCAGAAGAAATCAGACATATTATAACCACAATCTTTGCAATATGCCTGGTGATAGTAACGGTATGTGTGATCTTTGTAAAATCCGCACTTAAAAGGGCCGATAAGATGCTAAAAGACCTTGAAAACGAGGTTAAGGAGGAAGCAGATGAAATTCCTTAAAACTGCAGTAAAGGGTATCTTCCCTTTTATTAAAGGCAGGTCATGCCGAAGGGAATGTGTATATGCCGGTTTTCTTATGTTCTGGCCGTTTCTGTTATCTTCAGCTACAGCTGCATTAGGGAAGCCAAGGCTTACCATCATCCTTATAATAATCTTTTCTATTTTCGCTATTATAAGCGGATTTTCGGCTGCATGCAAAAGGCTTCATGATCTCGGCAGGCCGGCATGGCATATGCTGGTCATTCTTATCCCTGTTGCCGGCATATTTATCCTTGCAGACATGCTTTTATTCAAAAAAGGCGAAGATAATGAAAATAAGTACGGGAAAAGCCATAATAATGATTATAAGGACGAAGGCATTATAGGGATAATGCTCGGATCGGCAGCTACCGTATTGTTAGTCGTAGTTTCTTTTCTGTCTATTGCCGTTGCAATGCCAGACAGCCGCATGGAAAACCAGAAAAATCTCAGCGATATAATGAATAAGAGAGTAATAGACAGCTTTGAAGAAAGATTCAGAAATGATGAAAGGGACACTATTCCCGAAGAGGATATGGAAAATTTTGGGAATTAAAATGGGAGACCAAGCTATTATGATGCGGCATATTTCTATTTTTAATACTTATAATAAAAATAAAATAAAGAGGACGGGCATATTTTTTGCCCTGTCATTAGTAATGACGATCGCTATGCCATTAAAAGCATCTGCCAAAACCCTGCCTGCATCTTCCCCTTATTATCTTGGATTTGGCGTGCAAGAGGGGATAACTTACCAAGACGCTACTAAAGACAGGGAAAAGATAATAGCTGACGAAACGGTTTTAGATAGCCTTGCTGACATATCTTCAAATGATGAAGCTATGGTCCAAAGGATAGCTTCTTTTGCCATGAACGGCGGCATTTCTGAAAACGGCATAAAATACCTGCTTGCAAAGCCTGCAATGGAAAAATATGCCGGTTTTTTCATGGAAGATGCAGTCTTTGCTAAAAATGCAGATGAAAGCGGGAATACCGGGGAAGGATATAGTGCCACGCCTGATACCAGCATATCCTCAGATATGGCTTACAGATGGCCCGAATCGCATATAGAAGGCCATACCTACCCGGGACTGACGAAGGATGCCCTGGAAGGTGCAGTAAGGCAGATGGGGAAATACGATGTATTGCCCGACGTATACCTTAACATACCCAGAACCTGTAAGGAAAGAGAAATAAACGGGAAAATACTGAACGAAACGTTTTTCTCCGAGCGTGACCTTATCATAAACTTTACCGATGCAGAATATGACTCTATGTTCTATGGCTGGCGTTTTTCAAACTGGCTCTCCCCGGGGGATTACGTACTGCCGCTTGGGATAAAGTACAACGAAGAAGAAATAGCTTTTGACGCAGACAGGATCATAAACAATAATGTTCAGATATGGCTCCTTATGGAAGAACCTGATATGAACTATAACATATACAGCAAAGACGGCTATGAGTGCAGTATTGTTTCTGATAAGGACGGATATATCACATTCTGGACTGACGACCTGACAAGCTATAGGCTGACCAAGGGTACTGTGGAAGCGGGAGATGGCACGGGCATAAAAAAGACGGCAGATATCCTGTCAGCCGGTGACAAGTCTTTCCCCATGAATACAATAATGCTGATAGCAGGGATACTGATGGTCATTATTCCGGTAATCTATTTTGTAATAGCATTCCTTAAAAGACCTAAATATTATTAAGGCCGCGATTCGAGCATATTATAAGCAGACAAACAATGATCCGTACCGGACATCATCTGCCGGGGACGGACTATCTGGCTGACAATAAACAAAAAGGAGGTCTATATGGGAAAAATATATTCATCTCTTGATGATCTGATCAACGAAGTAGAAGTTGATGAGAAAAAAGAAGCCGAAAGGCGAAAGGCGGAAGAAAAGCGGATAGAGGATGAAATGCGATCAGCCCGCGAAAAAGCAGATGAAGTCCTGCGCGACATGGCTGCAAAAAGGCATGAGGCAGAAAAACCTTTGCTTCAGGATAACAGAGCGCGAGATCTGGTAAGGGCAGTCAGGGATCAGGATCTGATGCTCCGGCAGGCAGGCATCAGTGAAAAAGACCGCATCAAAGCGTTGCGAGAATTTGCAAAAGAACATATAAATAACAGGGATGATGCAAGAGAACTTTCCAGGGATCCATCCAACGGACGGCAGGATAAAGCCAATGATGTCAGAAGGCTGCAGGAAAAGCTCATAGAAAAAGCATACCAGCAGGCAAAACTCAGACAGGAAGAAATCAATAAGACAAGGAAAGAATCGCCTAAAAACAAGGATAACAGGAACAACAAGAAAAGACAGGAACTTCCTTCCCGAGTCCATGACCTTGAAAAAGGTGTATATACAGCAGTTCTTGTCCCCGGGAATGAAAATGCTGTCAACCGTTTCCACGGAAACAACGAGGCAAAAGACTACGTCATGTTCATAGGCAGCGATGGAGAGCCTCTGGCGCCTCCTATGGATAAACAGTACGTCATGGACCAGTTTGCCATGAAATCTCTGATCGACGGCCTTGATAACGGCACTCTTGATATAGAAAGCTCGTTCATGCCGGATGCCATATGTGAATATGTGGAGGATGCCGAGGAAAAAATAGAATATACAGCCAGAGCGATGATATATAAAGAGGAAGAAGTCATAAACAGGGAAACAGGAGAAAAGGGCACCCTTGTCTATGGCGCACAAAGTCGGGACGAGGAAGAGATGGACTATGAAACAGACGAGCAGGCAGGAGGGATCGCAAGTGAAAGGCTGTTTATAATAACAGAAGACGCACAAATCCTTACCATTGAAGAATTCGGAGCTTACGAAAGAGAGATTTACGAATCAAGAGAATATAGAGGCATGGATTACGACGACGATATAGGGATGGAGCATGAGTTTGGTTCTGGATATTTTGAGCCTGTTGATTAGCGTTTGGTTTGGCTTGTTTGAGAGCCTTGTTAATCTAAGAGAATGCAAAGCGACCAATGAAACTAAGGGCAACCTGATTCCTTTATAAGGGAAAGAGGTTGCTCTTTTTTATATTGTTTTATCCGCTCTCCTATATCCAGTCAATATATGATTTTTTAATAAATATATAGTGATTATATATTTTTTTGTTCCATGAAAAAGGTGCCCCGTCATAATGTGGTATAAGCACATATATAAGAATCTTTAAGGGACATTATAGGAAAGAGCAAGAAAAAACATCAGTCTCTCCCTCAACTCATAATAAAGGGAGGTTTTCTTGCGGAAATTAGCCGAAAGGAGGTGTCTCGTGTACATATTTGATTTGGTAGATAATGAAAATTTCTTTAAGCCATTTTGCAGTAAAAACAGATACATCTACTACGATTGTATCGTTGAGCTTGTAAAGAAATCAAAGGGACGGCCTGTACTTTATGATATAGACGCACGAGACTGCCTCAATATTTATCTGAACAACTGCCAGTTAGATTATGTCGAGGAGACAGATGACATCAACCAGACCGTTATCACAAAGTCCGGAAGCGACATCATGCGTTATTTCCGAGAGTGTGGCTGGTTAAGCGAAAAAGAGCTTGGACGGAATGGCGAATATGAAACACACGTAACACCATATTGCCGAAGGCTTATAGAATATCTGCAGGATCTTTCAGATAAAAACAATGAAGGAGCGCTCTCAAACAAGATCATTGATATGTACGACATTCTTCAGTCTGCGTTCAGCAGCGAATCCATCCGTTCTGATAGGCCGTATATCAATATCCTGAAACCACTGATCGATGATATGGAAGATTTAAAAAGTGAGCTTTTCGATCTGAAGGAAAATATCAGCAAGATCATGATGGTCGCTCATGATGTCCAGAACATGAATAGCTTTGGATCCTTCCTGCTAAAAGACGATCTTCTGCAGAAATTCTTTAATGATTATTTCTATATAAAGAACAACGGCCTTATTGCCATCACGATCAGTAGGATTCTTGAAGCACTGCGCATGCTTAACAGTGAGGAGTGGATAAAGAAGATCTGTGATAACTATATACAGACAAAAGATGCCTCAGAACAGGAAGCAAATGAGTTTGTAAGGAACAACCTTGTTGACATACGCGCCTTCATAGATGTGGAATATCAAGATTATATCGATCAAATAGAGGAACAGATAAACAGCTATTACAGCCTGGCACACGCAAAGCTTTCCATGTTTTTGAAAAGCGGGCTGAATATAGAGCTGGCGTTGGATGAGTTTCTCAAAAATATTAAGGATATAGATCCCGAAATCCAGAAGGATGTTTTTGATGGACTGAATGGATGCTTAAATATAAGGTCACAAAAATATATATCTACAAAATCATTTCCAGCCAAAAGGGAGAAGAAGGAAGCGGAGCAGCCGGGGATAGAAGAAGTAAATTTCAGTAAAGAACAGCTGAAAAGCATATCGGAAGATATTCTTCAGACCAAAAATCGATATTCCGCAAAAGAGGCTTCTGCTTACTTTAATAATAAATTCAAGAACAGAAAAGAAATCCAGCTTAAGAACGAGAGTATTCAAAGCCGGTATGATGCAATGATGTATGCGGCAGCTATTACCATGTCAGGTACCAAAGACTTTAATTATGACATAGAAGTACTTAAAGATGTGGTGGATTTCGGATTTGTCAGGATAAGTGACTTAAAGATCACGCCAAGGAAAAAGGAGGCATAACATTGAATAAATACGATTACCTTGAAGAAATGACTGAAAATGAACAAGTTTTCTTTAAAAAGAGCATCAGGAAGCTCCTTGAATCAACATTTATCGTAAAGGATAAAGATGAAAAGCTTTATCAATTTGTGGCAAGAGGGTCCAACAGGATTAACATTTCAGAATACCTGCGTCTGATCGGCTATAATCTAAATGTCAGTGATGAGCAAGGGGTTGCCATGCTCTATCAGGACGAGACAGATGATGAAAATGCCGGGCTTAAAAGGACAAACCTGAAAACATTTGATAAGACACAGATGAAAACCCTGCTGGTTCTTTGGCAGATATATCTCTCAAAATGTTCTTATATGCGCGAAGTACATGTTTCTATCAGCGAGATCATTGTCAGATTAAAATACTATGGCATATGTCAGGGCATGAATCAGACCTCTTTTAAAGAAACCTTGCTGATGTTCAGAAAATTTAACCTGATCGATTTTCAAGGAAATGATTTTGTGGATGATATGTCGGTTCGCCTATATCCCTCCCTAAGCTTCTGCATGGATATCGGTCAGTTAAAGGAAATCATAAAAGAATATATATCAGATCAGGATGCACTTGTCGAAACTACCGAAGAGATTATGGAGGAAGAATAATGGAAAAAATTGTATTAAAGAACATCTTCTTACTTAATTGGTATGGGTTTGCCGGAGCCGGAGTAACGATACCGGTTGATGAAGATTTGACATTTATAACAGGAAAGAATGAATCCGGCAAATCAACAATATTGGATGCTTTTAAATATGCGTTCATAGGCGACACGGAGTTTAACAAATCTTCCGGAACAGCAAAGAGAGACCTTAAATCATATACAAGATGTCTGCTCGATCCCACAAACAATACCTATGCAAGACCTGCAGAAAAGTATCCTACGGTTTATACGCATATTGCCATGGAATACCAGGACAGGCTTAATAAAAAGAACATGGTCCTCGGGATAGTGATAGAAACCTCCCCGGGAAATGACATTACCCCCATCCGATACAAAATCGATAATGCAACGATAAAAGATATGGAATTTACATACATGGATGGATATAAAAAAGTTCCTTATAGCGCGAAGAAACTGTGCGAAAAATACCATGTTCCCCAGATGCAGGTGGCAGACGGATTAAAAGTCTTTATGGATGCCGTAGGACTGCGTCTTAGTAAAAACTATCGTGATGACTATAAGCGGAAGCTCCGCAACATGATGACATACAAGGCAGAATCCAGGATCCCGGAATTCATGAAAAAATTCGTCCTGGAAGAAAAGTCTGTGGATTTCAAGAAACTGAAGGATTCCAAGAAAAATATAGACCAGCTTAATGAAGATCTTAAGAATATCAGGGAAGAGATATCCATTCTGGACAATATCCTGAAATATTACAATGAATATGAGAATATAAGCGCCAGATTACTGATGGATGATGTAAAAGACGCTTATGAGCAGATCCTTATCTCACAGCACATGAAAGAAGATAAAGAAAAGGACCTTGAAAGAAATGATCTCAGAATAAGTGAAATAAAGGAACTCCTGCCCGATAAAGAAGCAGAAAAACAGGAAAGGTTTGCAGAACTTACGGATGCGCAGCAGCATCTTAAGGAAATTGACGGCCAGAAAGCGATAGAAGATGAGAAGCAGAAAAAGAATAGGCTGGAGCAGGCACTGGGAGCTGTTTCAAAAGAAAAGGATAAACTTCATGGCTTTCAGAGTGTAGTTAACGGCATCTTGGAAAAGCATTATCTTGATGATGATGAAATTGACGAAGATATCCTGTCTGACCTCGAAGGGCGGAAGCATGATGTTTCTTCCAAGCAGTATGCAGTTTCTGTATTAAAAGAAAAACTGGAGTCATATGCCCAGAAGCTTGATAAAGAAAGAGGGGCGTTTGATTATCAGTTAAAAACCTGCGATGATAAGATCTCTTTACTTAACAGAAGGTTACAGACCCTGAATAAAAACCAGATCAATTACTCCAATGTCGGTGAGCAGGCAGCACTCATTAGAGAGATCAACAGGGAATTTGAAAGATTTCATATCGATTCGGCGGCAAGAATGGCCTGCGAATTCGTACTGGATATTGACGATGCATGGCAGAATTCGATCGAAAGCTTTTTAAACCGTCATAGATATGCGATCATCGTTGAACCTGAATACTTTGATATAGCAGACGGGATATTAAACAAGTCAAATCACAAGCATGTTGAGTTGGTCCGCACAAAGGCTCTTTGCTCAAGAGAACTGGAAGTTTATGAAGACGCAGTCATCCATAAGCTTAAGATCAATAATCCAACTGCCAAGAAATATTTTGAGTTCTGGCTGGGAAGGATCCATGCGGTCAGCAATGATAAGGTTGCAGATTATGACAGTGCCCTTTCAAAGGAAGGTAAGATCAGCAGGAGCATGGCGGTATCTTATCTTGATTTCGGGAAGCTTCGCGAATATTGCCTGGGATTAAGCGCCGTTGAAAAAACAAGGAAAATCGTAGAAAACGACTTGGCGAGGGAGAGGGACAAAGAGAAAGCTCTTTTAGAGCAGATCAAGAAAAATAATATTCTCCGTCAGGATTTAAGCGAATATCTTAAATCTTTCAAGGACTATTTATATGACTCTGCTTACAAACTGGCCGATCTTCAGAAGGAGATAACGGAAATCAGCCAGAAGATACAGGATCTTCAGGCAGCGCTGAAGGATAATAAGGAGTATATTACCCTTTCAGCAAGAGTAAGTGAGGCAGAGTCAAATTATAGACAGATAGAACAGCAGATCAAAGCTCTGAATGAAGAATCCATAAGGCTTAAATCCGATAATAAGTATTTATGCGAAACCCTGAAAAAACTGGAAGAATCCCTGCAGGAAAAAGAAGCTGCCATTGACGGGATGAAAAATGAACACCCTGAGCAGATTGACGCGGCACTTGAAGAATGCAGGCGATACAATTATCTGACGATAAAGGAAAGCAAGAGGGCAGTCGAGACACATGCCAGGGACGAAAGAAGGAAGCGTGAACTGGAAGGAACAAGCATACCTACAGAACAAGGCAAGTATAATTCCAGGAAAGACCCTGCCGAATACCTTCCTGTAGGTGTTGAAAATGAAGCTGAATACCGGAAGAGGAGGAAGAAGATCCAGATAGACGACCTGGATACGCTCTTAACAAAAATGAAGGAGCAAACCAGGAAATATGAATTGATATTCAAAAACGATTTCTGCACGAAAGTCTATCAGGCAGCACAGGAGGCCCTGCACGTAACCGCTGAGATAAATAAGGAACTCCGGAAGCTTTCATTTTCTACGAAATATGAATTTGACATACATCTGCTGCATGACGGGTCTGATTATGCAAAGATATTGGAATTTTCGGAATATCTGGAGAAAACAAATCCTAAAGACATTTCTCAGATGACGCTTCCGGGAATATACGGCTATTCATCATCCGAAATGGATGATATGGAGAAAGGCATTATTGAGATCATTAACCGCCTTTCATCCAAGGCAGATGAAGATGAAGAGATTTTACGGTTCTCAGATTACAGGAATTATCTGCAATATGAGATAAAGATAAGCAACGAGGACATTCCGGACGGGAAACTATCCAAGCAGATAGGATACAATTCCGGAGCAGCAACACAGATCCCTTACCTGCTGATCCTTGCGGCATCGCTTTCCATGTTTTACAACCAGCGGGAAAATTGTTCAAGGCTTGTTTTTATTGATGAGCCTTTTGAAAAAATGGAGGATGACAATATAAAGAAAATGCTGGAATTCTTTAAACAGCAGAATTTCCAGGTCATTCTCTGTGCGCCGAACAACAAGATGGATTCAATCGGGTCGGAGTGCAATACTATCGTTCCTGTTTCTAAACAGAGGAAAGATTGCATGATAATTGGGGAGGTAAAGTTCAATGGCAACTCTTGATTACAAGCCCGGCATCCTATCAAAGCTTATAGAAAAATACAATAAGCGGGACCTTAAATATTCAGGAAAAGAAATCAACCGGAAAATATCAGTAAAGCCGAAGGATTTTTACAGGCCATACGGGACTTCAGATGCAGATACTTCAGAAGAAATAAGGTTTAATGAAGCGGTAGACTGTCTGATCCGGCAGGGGTTTGTAAACGCAGCAAGGAAAAAATTCAGTGACGATATCACAGAGATCGTCATAAATCAGGATGTGGTTGATGCTATCAATCAGTACCTTGCAGATAATTACCGGATCATACCAAGGAACGAGGAAGTTTCTGATGCACTTGATCTGATCCAAAAATACGAAGGCCGCGGAATATTGACAGATTACTACTGTAAAAAGCTCGAAAAACAGGTTACAGGCAAAATCTCCGATATTGACCTATGTAAAGAAAAGAAGATATTCAGCATACTTGATTTCATACAGGCAAACGAAACTGATTATTATGTCAGGGAAGTATCTATGCTGGTATTTGGTTCATCAAAAGTATTTGAGGAACCTCCATTCTATGACAATGTCTGCACGCTCATCAGAGAAGCGGCCGGGAAGGATAAGGAAGAGGGTGCCCCGAATGACGATATCCTGAAGGATTTTCATATCCAGAATGTAGACCAGGAGATACTGATAAAAGGCAATGTGAAGATTTCTTTTTCGGGATATAGCCTTGATGTCGGAAAATTTGTAAATGGCATCTCATTTCCTTCTTCGGAGATAAACAGGATTGATTCTATCGATATAGCCTCAAATAAGCTGTTAACCATAGAAAATAAGACAGCCTTCTACCGGTTTGATGATGATAAGTATGCAGCCATGTATTTAGGCGGATACGCAAACAGATATCAGATAGAGCTTTTAAAAAAGATCCACATATATGACCCTGAAGTTGGATTCTTCCATTTTGGAGATATAGATATAGGTGGCCTGCTTATACATAAACATCTTTGTAACAGTACGGGAGTTCATTTTAAAATGCTCCACATGGGGATAAAGGAACTGAATACACCGGAATACCAAGCCTGCCTGCAGCCGCTGACGGGTTCTGACAGGGAAAGGGCTGCGAATCTGATTTTAGTTCCTGAATACAGAGCCGTTGTTGAGATGATGCTTAAAAACAATACTAAGCTTGAACAGGAGATTGTCTGTCTTAATCTATGCCAGACCAGGAAAACCTAAAATTAACCCGAAGAAAAATCTGACGAACTTCCCCGGCACTAAAAAAGCTGAATTTTTCAGCCCAGTGCAAAAATGAATTTGCACTGAATATGATAATAAAACCGAGTTTTCCGACAGCATAAGTTTATCCTTGAGACATGACAAAACGGCTAAAACATTAAATTTTCAGCTTATAACTAAAATATTGTCAACCCTATTGCAATAATTTTAAGATTCTTAAGTTTGCATTGAGGTTGACAATCTAATACAAACAAAAAGAACTCCCGTGACCGTAGTCCGGGAGTTCTTTTTGTTTAGCCGTATAATTCTTCTAACGAGGTAACAATTTCATGAATTGGATAATGTTTTCTATTCCTTGTGACCAATTTTGCATGCATACATTTTGCGAGGTCAAAAAATATTCTATCCGATTCATCTTTCATCTCAACCTGTTCCTGGGTAGTAGGCTTAGGTTCAATACTTATACCGAAAGTGTTAATCCAAGCAAACCAAATATATTTTCTCCACGGATGAGATTTTGCCTGTTTTCTTGACAATACGTCCTTGTATTCCGACATCACCTCCGAGGACACGTATACCGTATATTTCCCAAGATAAACATCGCGCATAAAACGTCTTGCCATTCCATTAGGTTTGCTACCGCGTCTGATAGCATTTACAAGGACATTAGTATCAATTACGATTCCTTGTCGCATATCTTTCTTTCCTGACAGAATATACAAATTCGTCTATCTCTTCTTCAGACGTGTCATTTTGTGGCTTTACCAAATCCGGTAAGCTCATAGAAATGGCGCCCAAAATACCAAGTAGACTAATCTTTCTGGGTTCTTCCCTATGTTCGATGTTGGCAATTAGACTTGTCACTAATTCTTTATCAGATTTTGACATAGCACTATATTTTGCGCTAACCGCATTTGCAGATAACATTGTATTCATCTCCTGTCTTCTCCTTTCTATGTTTCAACAAGGTATTAAAGCACGGAAAGGGCTACGGCTAAACCGTTCCCATGCTTTAATACCCATTTTCGGGTTACACGGGAACAATTTGCTTCCCTTTTTCTGATCACCTCCTTCATACCTTAATATGTTATAAAGGCGACCGAAAACACACACAGCTACGTATATCCCCAGACATACGCAATCACCTGCCCTGGCAGGCACACTTCAGGAATCCCTGGATTCCTAATTGAATTACATACGACTTCATAGTCATCAAATCTGCCCCATGTAGGGGACTTGGCACAAGAGGTTCGTAGACCCCCAAAAATCTAATAATACTAAAATAAATAAAGCTAATCATATTATACCATGATTCCCGATTATTGCAAACTTTACATTTTGGATGAAATCGGAAATGCAAATGTCATGATATGAAATGTTTTATGTTTTCATATTACAACATGGAACTTATTTGTCAACTTCACATAAAGCGTCCTGCGTTTTATCCATATATGCCTGCAGTCGGCCCTGCGTTGCCTTGTCGGCATCTGAGGTAATAAATTTCAATGCCGCCCGGATAAATGCCCTTGTCTTGCTTTCCCGCAAGCCTGCTTCCTTTGATACGAGCTTTAATTTATACGCATATTCCAAAAGATCCTTTTTACCAGACATATCTATATGTTCGATATAGTCCTTAAAAAAGCCATCTTCTTGTTCAATTAGCCGCATAGATGCTTGATGATCCTCTATATTTTTGTCTGAAATATTTTGCCCTGTAAGGGATTCAGATGTAGGTTTTTCTTTAATAGAATCCTCATCTATGACCCACTTATACAGTTCGCGGTCAAACTTTAGCTTAGGCTTGGGTGGCAGATCGTCTTTAGTTGATTTCGATATGGAGGTCGCTTTCTTCATACAGGAGTATTCTACCAGTTCCTTGAATTTATGATCTATAGGAATCCTGTCATCATAGGGGACACGGTGCTCGTTATATTCTATGGCGTATTTTTCTATAGGAAATCCCAATGCCACACTGAACTGTGCCATAAGAGACGCTTTTATATCATTTTTTCCACCTTCATATTGGATGACTTGGGAGTGTGACAGTCCTACTTTTTTACCCAATTCCTTCAGCGTCATACCTTTTTTGGTACGGGCACCGTTAATAACTTTTCCGATATTTACAAGGAATGCATGTTTAACTTTTTCTGCCTCTGCTGAAAGTGGCTGTTTAGGATATCTCGACATTTTTTATTACCTTCCATAATTTTTGTTTATGCGATAAACATTTGCTATACAGCCATACAAACTTCTATATTACACCTTACCAATGCACTATTTTAACGCTATACTACATATGCAGGAATCTATGTATTATTCTTGTATATACAGAAAAACACCAGAGGTCGCCACAACCTCTGGTGTAGAAGGACACATAAGAGCAAATGTCTGTCCCCTTTCGTTCTGGGACTATGATAGCGTTTTGTGTATTGTATGTCAATATGCAAAATGACTAAATTTGCCCTTGTGTGTCATTGACATACAGGAGGTGTAGTCCGTTGAAAGAAATTAAGAAGCAAGCCTATCAGCGTATAGACGTAAATGATAGAGCCTATATCCAGCAGGCATTAAATAATAAAATGCCTGTAAATAAGATTGCAGAACAGCTTGGAAAGAATCCTTCATCAATAAAGCGTGAAATAGAGCGTAATCGCGAAATAGAACCACCTTCTGGTAACGACTGCTTGAATAAGAAAAGCTGTAAGGAACGGAACGCATGTAAGAAGATGTGCAATCAAAAACTCTGCAAGTTCTGTGATGACTGCTATAAGGATGACCAGTGCCAAAACTACATCAAAGGTTTTTGTGAAACCCTTATAGACCGGTCTCCTCATGTCTGTAATGGCTGTAAATCCCGTTATACATGCCCTTACGAGAAATATGTATATAAAGGCGGTGTCGCTAATAAGAAAGCCACACAAAAGCAAAAAGATAAGATACGTCAGTTCTATTGCAAATTTCCTTTATCAACCCTAATGCAAAGAATTGTTGCATTAGAAATGAAAATTTACGCCGGCACTAAAAAACCGGGGATTTCTTGTTTTGCCGGTCGTTTTACAAATCAGTAAGCGGGAAAACCCACGGTTTTAACCGTGGAGGTGTGTCAATGGTTACGGATACTGCGTTCCTTATTTTTTCACTCATGGTTCATACATATTATTGATACAGGACATTGTTAACCATGAACAAACGAAAAGAAAAGGAGATAAATGATGATAGTTAAAAGCAATGAAGAGTTTCTGGTAAACCTGCACGGAACACAGAAGGTAGATGCCGTAGGCCTTGACGGGTTGATCGATAAGGCGCATGGGATCAGGGACAGTTTCAAGAAGCTTTCCCCTTCCCGCACTTCGTCCCGCAAGTTCTATATGGACGCATCAAGGAATTTCATCATTCCCATGGATAATGGCACATCTGAGGGGACTGATATAAGCGAGTATGCATTCGGCCAGTTCTGTACCCTGCATGGAGTACCTGCACAGTACATGAAAAAGTGTTATGACCTTGGCATGGATGATCTCGTGAACATCAATCTGGACCGCCAGGCTGAAAGAATGAAGGAAGAAGGCAGGGATCTTGGCTCACATGTGGCTCTCGTATCAGACGGAGTGACGGAAGCTATCGTATCCAACAAGTATTCTTTCGGGTTCCAGACTCCCGAGGTTCTTGAGACCATAAGGGAGTGCATGCCCGGACAGTATCAGGCAAACCAGGCATACCTTTCAAAGGCAAGGGCCCATATCCGTTTCGTTGACTTTGACAATCCCGTCGATGTCAATGGCGAGAAGATGAGTGTCGGGTTCACAGTAGGTACGTCTGATATCGGAAAGTCTGCTCTTCGCGTGCAGTTTTTCATTTACAAGTTCGCCTGCAAGAACGGGATCGTCCGTGTAAGCCACGGCGGGACATTGTATAAGCAGACCCATATCGGAGAGCCCTTCACGCGCGATAACATCGACAGCTTCAAGAGAGCTTTTTCTGATGTCACGTTACTGCGTGAGACCGCTCTTAAGGAGATCGCTAACGCACAGAGCAAGATCCTTACCGACAGGGAGATGCAGTCAATCCTGGATACCAGCAGAAGATACCAGGTAAACCTTTCTGAAGAAGCAAGGGATAACATCATTACCCTTGCAAATGTGAGATATGGCCGCACAGCATGGGGAGTCATCAATGGGATCACCGAGCGTGCCCAGGAGTATACCCTTGATACCAGGCTTAATTTTGAGGCATGGGCAGGGCATCTTCTCCAGGCTGCGTAACCCCCGGCTAAAGAATGCGAACGAAAGAGTCTCCCGTTATGCGGGAGATTCTTTTTGCTTTTTTCTTTGCTGTTCAGACATATTATTTATAGAAATGTTAACGGTCAAATAAAATCATTTATAGATTTAGAAGGGAGAGAAGGTTGTGAACAGGATATTAAGGATTATATGCAGCACGTCAATGATGATCACATTCATAACATTGACGTTGGGGATGGTCATTGGTTTTGCATACTACAACTACCAGCTGATTGTAGCGTCCGTATTGAACGGATACCTTATATTTAAGCCAATTCTGGTTGTTGACCTGTTTCTGATGGTGACAATCGGGAATTTGCTGCAGATGTCACGAGACTATTGAATATATATTGACAGAAATTATACGGCTAACAAGGCTCCTGATCTTATCAGGGTCTTTGTTTTTTTGATGCCTGACGGAAGCAAAACATACATATTAGTAAATAGCAGTAATACCGTTTTGGTCTTTGATTTAAGGAAGGATTTTGTTTATGAAAAATATTAAAAAATATGTAATACCAATGATTTTTATGGCAGGTGCCATTATCTTATCTTCATGCACTAATGCAAGGGATCCTGAAGCTTACAGGAATGATCCTAACTGCAGGGAAGACCAGACAATCGATAAGCCCGTCATCTATTTATACCCGGAAGAAGAAACTGATGTATCTGTACGCCTCTCATTCGGCGGGAGATTCACATGCACATATCCGTCTTTTGACAGCGGGAGCACATGGGAAGTCACAGCAAAGCCGGACGGGACTATCCTTGATAAAGATGGGACAGAATATGGCTATCTTTTCTGGGAAGGCATAGATAATAAAGACTGGGATATGTCAGAAGGATATTGCGTAGAAGGAGCAAAGACAGCAAAGTTCCTTGAAAATGCCGCTGCAAAGCTCGGCCTTGACAGGAAGGAAGCTACAGACTTCATAACATACTGGCTGCCCCAAATGAAAGATAATCCATATAATGTGATAGCATTCCAGACAGATGACTATGAACGCAGGGCAGGCCTTACCGTAACCCCGCAGCCCGACAGCATCATAAGGGTATTCATGACATGGTATCCGTCAGAGAAGAAGGTGGACATACCGGCCCAGAAAGTCACCATACGCCGCAGGAAAGGGTTTTCTGTAATCGAGTGGGGCGGAACAAAGGTCAATTCACCTGATCATGACGGAGAAGAGGAATTCAGCAGTCTTGGCTTGCAGGGTAATATAGCAATCCCCGCCAGTGTCACCCCGGTCAAGCCCCAAGGTCATCCTTTTACGGATAAAAACGGGGAAAAGACTGTGTTTACAGAAGCTGAATGGCAGAAGCTCCTTGCTACATGGGCATATACAGGGGAAGCTGAAGAAATGATCACCCACCATACCATAAAAGAACTCCGTGCAGTGTTGAACATGTAAAATGCAGACCTATGATCAGACATGGTCATATTTCTTGTTCCATGAAATTATCAAGACCTACGGATGTAGTATTATAGCAGAAATACAGATGCACCAGCATAAGGTCTTAAGAAACGGAGGAAAGTACAGATATGGTACGTATTGGTCAGAGAAAGGGTAACGCAGTCATATTTCCAAAAGACAATTCAGTCATACTTACTGGGCCTGCATCCCGGTCAACACCCCAGATCACAAGTAATGTAAAAGAATGGTCGACATGGTCGCTGCAGCCGCATTCCCAGAATGAGATAAGGGAAAAGATTCTCACGGATTATCAAAATGTATGTTTTACATACCTGTGCGACACCCAGGAGTTTACAGAAAGCTTCCTGGAAGAGGTCATGGTCCTTTCGACAGGGTGGTTTGATAAAGGCAATTACAGCGCCCCGGCAGTCGCCGCAGCCATAAATCAGTTCAGGGCTTGGAGGGGGAAAGGTGAAAAGGATTCTTTATATGACCCCGACTGGAGATTCCAGGCAGCATGCAGGAATACCGATATGAGCAGGAGCCCCGGGAGTTCTTATTACGAAGTCAGCCATAAAGATATATATGAAAAGATCGACTGGGCTTCCATAGCAAAACGGTTCCGTTTCAGCAAAGCTTTTGAAAAACGGTATAACCTTGTCAGATACCGGCCGAATACACAGCCTCAGCCTCAGAAGCTTCAGAAACCTCAGAAAACTACTGCAAATAATAAAAATGCAAAAGTGCTGGATTTTGTCAAGGCTATCAAAGCGAAATCCGATAAGCAAAGCCCGGTGAATGTAAAAAAGGTATGATTGATGAGACTCGATGGTTATAAACCAAAAGACAATGATAATGAATTTGAACAAAATGAAGACAGGAATGCAGCGGTTTCCATCGCTGCGCTTGCCATAGGTGCTATAGTGCTTATCATTGGCAGCGCCCATCTGTTCAAAGAGGGGATGACGTATCATGAGGGTAAGGAAATCTATTCAAAGGTAAGGGAAACTGCCATATCAGACGAAGGCGATTCCGTTAATATCATTGAAGAAGCGCCCTTAAAAGAAGAGCAGGAAGATAAAGAGGGGGCTACAGCATATGAGATAACACGGCTTCATAAGCTCCTTAAAGTAAATTTTGAAGCTCTTTCAAGGACAAACAGCGACACTGTCGCATGGATCAGGTTTGATAATGCGAAAATAAACTATCCTGTGTTATGCCCTCCGGAAAATGACGTAAATAAATACCTTGATACTACATTTACCGGCATCAAGAACCCGGCAGGATGTATATTTACGGATCCCAAACAGGATCAGGGGTTTGATAACCTCAATACATTCGTATACGGGCATAACATGAAAGACGGCTCGATGTTCGGTACCCTTAAGGAATTATACCGGCATCCTGATAAAATAGTAGACCCCTATATCGAAATATACTTCAAAGATGGCAGGATACGTCTTTACAGGGTCTTTTCGATATATCTTGCAGACGGAAGCAGCAAGATGTATTCGGGGGTAAATGATGACAGCTATGACGAATACGTTGCAAGCGCCCTCGAAAGGACATCTTATGATGCCGGGAACCTCCAGGCGTTAAGAGATCACAGGAAGATACTCACCCTTTCGACATGTTATGGAGAAGACGGATCAGACCAAAGGCTGCTGCTCCATGCCGTACAGGTCGAATATAGGTCCGGAAATTAAGGCCAGGCTTATATGGATTTCCCATCTGACATATTACTATATGTAGCTGATAACCGTGAACAGATCCTTGTGTTTGCGGTTATTTTTTTTACCCCAAAAAAGGAGGGAAAGTCAATGGAGCTTAAGAAATTAGCAAAAAGGATAGAGAGAACCACCAGCGCAATGCGCATACTGAAGGCACTGGCTATAGGCATGTACATGCTTGGTGCGGTTACATTTGCGTCTAACCAGGATCTTCAATGTCTGGGTGCAGACATTACGCTTGATGAGCCAATAGCAATCCTTGTCATGAGCGCAATCTTAGGCGTCATGTACATTGCCACGCTTATCATGCTCACGGCCTACCAGTCAAAAGTAAGAAGGATCGTTGAGCTTATGCGTCTAAAAGAAGAAGCAAAAAGAAAGAAGGAAGCAAAAAGGGAGGCTGATTTTCTCCGTATCATCCATTGTTTTGACGGCATGACCGGCAGGCTTGGTGAAGAAGAAAAAGCAGCATGAACCGGGAAGCAGCGCGGGCAGGGTATTATTCCCTGTTATCCGTGCTGTTTTTTTATTTTTTTTGCAGATACCTCCAAAACAGGGATTTTAAGGCATAAGTTCCTGCACGGACAATTTCTTACATATTATTAGTGGCAAGAATGAAAGGGGCCGGCAAAGCACGGTCCCTATATGAATGAGGAGATATGGCATGCAGGATCTTTCAAATATCCTTAAAGTGATCGGAATCATCGCATTTATCATTGGAGCAGCTTTATCGTTGGTATCTATGATACTGCAAGAAAAGCGCAAAAAACTGATAATGAGCATCAAGGACTTTAAGGAAACCCCATCATTAAAGAAAGATAAAAGATTGACATATGTAAGGATTGCCTCTCTTACGGCATACCTTCTGTCATTTGCTGCCATATTACTCGCATCCTGATATCAGGATGCAAAGAAAGAAAAGGAGGAACTGAAAATGGCAAAGGAAAAAACTAATGGCATCATTGATGAGCTGGAAGATGAGAGCGTTGATATAGATATCAGCGCAAAGGAAGAAAAGGCTGACACAGCCGGTACTAAAAAGACAGCAAAGTCAAAGACCACAAAGGCAGCAAAATCCAAAGCTGCCGAAGAAGCAGAAACAGAAGAAGATCCCCAGGATGATGATTCTTTAGAAGATTTAGAGGAAGAGGATTCAGAAGTAAGCGAGGCAGATCTTCCCGATCCTGACGGAAGCGATCTCAACGAGTTTACGTTCTGCGGGGCCGTAGTAACAAAGTACGTCAACAAAAAGTCAGTCATGCTGACATTGGCCCTTAACTCAAACATAGGAAGGAAGGGCGTCACCAACTATCCAAGGATTCATATCTACGATGAAGAAGCCGTAAAAAAGGCGGCGAACATCAAGAAGTACGACAAGGTGATGGTGAAGGGATATATCAACTCCTATAAAGAGCCAAAGCCCGGATTTTCATCACAGGTGTTCATAGGCACAGAGATATTGGAACCCTCGTCCGTGCTTGCCAAGTATGGCGAAGACAGCGTCGATGCTGACGACATCACCGGCGGTTTCGTTGAGACCGTAAATGAGGTTGCAGTGCGTGGGCGCATCGATAACACCAGGTTAGGGCGCGGCAACAGCATGATAATAGAGGTAGTGTCATACAGGGAGAAAAAATACTTAAAGAAAGTAAAGATCACATGGTTCCCCGGTGAAGATGATACAGACTTCTATAAGTTCTTAAGGCCCGGCCAGAGAATATTCGCTCTTGGCAGGTGCAATACGGATGACAAGGAAGGACGTGACGGCAAGAGAAGGCACTATGAGAGCATAGTCGCATCAACCCTGCGCCATATCGACCCTTCAAAAGAGAAGAAAAAGTAATGGGGCAGCAGACCCCGTTAAAAGCCCCGCCGCCACATGGCGGCGGATTTGTTTCTGATTAGCTTGCCCGGATCCAGTCAACTACCCCGACTTAACGCATAGTGTTTGAAGTCGGGGCTTGCAAAAGCCGGTTCCGTTAGGAATGGGTAGTTGAGCAGAGCTATGATACGCTGGTTACAACGCCACCACATCTGATCCCAAGGTATGTGCTCTGGATATGCGTATCGAGGCTATGGGAACAGTGATACCGCAGGGAAGTGCTTTACAGGCGGTGGCCCTGCGGATCTTTAAGAAAGGAGGGCATGGGATGCTCATATATATCATAAGCAAGTCAGGGCATCCCCTGATGCCCACAGGGAGGTCAAACCATGTACGGAGGCTGCTTAATAAAGGAAAAGCCCGCATAATATCCAAGGTACCGTTCACAGTGCAGCTTAAGTATGATACGGACGAAGTGACACAGCCGCTGCATGGCGGCACAGATCCGGGAAGGACGAACATAGGTGAAGCCGTAACCGACAGCAAAGGCAAGGTAGTCTATAAAGCCCATGTAGTAACAAGGAACAAAGACGTGCTAAAGCTCATGTCGGAGAGGAAACAGCACCGCCAGGCATCACGCAGAGGAGAACGCCTTAGAAGAAAACGCCGTGCAGTGAAATGCGGCACGACTACTGAATTCCCCGAAGGGCGTATCATTCCCGGCTGCGAAAAACCCACCATGCTCAAGGATATCATCAATACGGAGAGCCGCTTTTCTAACAGGAAAAGGGCCAATGGATGGATAACACCTACGGTGCGCCATCTTATCCAAGTGCATGTGAACATGGTAAAAAAGATATGTTCCATACTCCCCGTAACAGACTGGACTATGGAATACAATAAGTTTGCATTCATGAAGCTGGAGGATGGGAGCATACGTGGCGTAGACTATCAGAACGGCAGGCTTAAGGACTACAAGAACTCTCATGAGTACATACACGCCATACAGGATGGGAAATGTGCGTGCTGTAACAACCCGATAGAGCATTACCATCACATAGTACCAAGGCATAATAATGGCTCTGATACACCTGAGAACCTTGCAGGGCTGTGCGGCCATTGTCACGATGAGGTACATAAAGGCAGGCTCAGTCTGAAAGCCATAGGCTTAAAGAAGAAATACGGTGCATTAAGCATACTGAACCAGGCTGTGCCGTACATTGCACAGGAGTTGATAGATATGTTCGGCGAGGATCATGTAAGTTTCTGTTCAGGACATGACACATCGCTCATAAGGGAAAGCTTCGCTATAGGCAAAGATCATCCGGAGGATGCAGTATGTATTGCTCTATGGGGAGCAGGCATCACGGGCCTTACGGACAACGAGAAAGCCTTCGAGATAAGACAATTCCGCAGGCACGACAGAGCTGTTATCAATAATCAGAGAGAGCGTACCTACTACCTTGACGGCAAGGCTGTATGTAAGAACCGGCACAAGCGTTTTGAGCAGAAAGATGACTCCCTTGAGGAGTTTCGCAGGAAGCACCCTTCGGATGTGAAGAAACTGACCGTTAAGAAAAGCGTCCGTTACTACAATGCCGAACACAGGCCGATACCCGGAACGGTGTTTAATTTTAATGGAAATAGATATGTGATGTCAGGACAGCTTACCGGGGGAAAGTACCTTCGTGCTGTCGGAGACGGCAAAACAAACTATCCGGCATCACAGTGTCATGTTTTGAATAGAAACGCAGGACTTGTATATTTATAATCCGGATGAAACGCGGATTCATCCCCTCCTTATAGAAGAAGGGGCTTTCTCCGCTCCGGATTTGGTAAAACCCCGAAAACGGAAAATGAGGAACGGAAAATGGATATTAAAATAAATGTAAAACAGCTGATAAATGAAACAGAGATACAGGCAACAGATGCCGTAAATACAAGATCTGCTGCCGTAGAGCATGTAATGGCCGCAAAGGGTCTGGGCGCACTTGATATATGGCAGAGGCGTCAGGATTTCATAAAAGCTGGTATAGGCAGGGAGGGAGTCCTTGCTATCGAGTGTGTATGCATGGTCACTCCTGACTGCAGGGTTGACCCGGAAGCTTTCGGTACGTTCACCAGGGAGTTCATGAGGCAGCAGGTAGGGGCCGACAACGTGCTCAGCTGCGCTACATGGGCAGATAAGAACGGCACATTCAGCCATTGCCTGTTATATCCCCTGAACCTGCGCCAGTTAAATCCGTCAAAATGGATCGACCAGAGGACGGGGCAGTTCAAGGACGCTATTAAAGACAGCTTCATGCATAAATGTGCCGATAAGTTCGGCCTCAATTTCAAGCGTAAGGGAATGGCTATCGCAGGGCATACCCAGTACCTTGATGAGATGCCTATTGTAAGGATTCTGAGGGATGAATCTGAGGAGATGTACTATGACAACTCCATGCCTGACGAGCACATGCAGACAGATATGCCAAGGGATCAGATGGAAGATATAGCCAATGAGCTTATCAGAGCATTTACCACAGGTATAGAAAGAGCTAATTATATAAAATACTCCTCCGGCGACCTGACTGCTGAACAGTATATGGAAAATGCGGCTGAATGGGTAGACCGTAATTACAGCGATATATCAAAAAGGGACAAGGAAATAATAGTGAACAGGCTGAAGAACGCTGCATTGGGGTTTTACGTCCTTGAGCCTTTAATCGATGATGAGAATATTTCCGACATCAAGGTATGCTCCCCGTGGCGCATAAGAGTGAAAGTAAACGGCAAGAGAAGGACAAGCAACCTTAAATTCATAGATGAAGCCGATTATTTCCGCTTCCTGCACGGCATAGCCATGAGATATGGACTTGACCTTGATATGCAGGCTATGCATGTTTTTACAGATAAATACACGAACAGGAATGCGATATTAAGGAACAACATAACCACCGGAGCCATAAACAGTGGATATCCTGTCTATCATATAAGGAAGATACCCAAACAGAAAAGGGATGTGGCCTGGCTCATCGACCATGAGGTGATGGATGAGACAGTAGCAAACTATATGATCTGGGCGGCGCGTTCAGCAAAAGGTATCGTGTTTACCGGCAAAGGCTCATCCGGCAAAACTACCATGATGAATGCCCTGCTTGAATATATCCCGGCAAATAACTCGGCCCTCGTGATACAGGAATCAGAAGAACTGTTTTCTGATAAACCGGAAATTACATTCCAGCATATCACCCCGAGATACGATCTTAAAGAGCTTGCAAGGAACGGACTTCTTACTGATATAGACTATTTCATCATCGGCGAGGTAAAGGGAGCAGAAGCGATGTATTTCATCAATGCCTGCGATACCGGTAATAAAGGATGGTGTTCAGTCCATAGCCCGTCTTCGACAGAAGCGATCGACAAGCTGGCTGACTACGTCATGTATGAGTCAAAGTACGACAAGGAACAAGCTCTTTACATGCTAAAAGAGCTTCAGGTAGTAGTTTTCATGAAAAACTTTAAAGTAGCTGAAATATCAGAAATAACAGGCTGGGACATGGTCGAGAAGCATCTGACATATAAGACCGTGTACAGGAATGAAGCTTATCTCTGATATAGATGATAATAAAAAAATTTCTGTTCCATGAAAAAGGCGCCCCATCTTAATATGGTATATATAAGTAAGTAACAATAATTGCAAGCCGGATGTACGGATACATCGCATAGGCTGCGTTTCCGAAAGGAAGGTAAAATATCATGACAGATACAAAGGAATTCCGAACCAAGACGCTCAATATTCCCCGCACGAACCTGCATAAGGACGGCTTCTGGGAGATCGCAGTAGACATAGGCTATTCAGGTACAAAGCTGTTCTCACCTAACAAGGTTGCCTGCTTTCCTTCGTTTGCCACAAAGGTGATAGGAAGGAGACTTGAAGTCAATCAGGAAGATGATAAGGGAGAGTGCATCCTTTACAGAAACGAAAGCGGAGAGATATGGATAGTCGGGAAGTTTGCCCAGGACATGTCATCCGTAAGAAACCCTAATTCCAATTCCATGTCCATATATGGACGCAACAGGTACTTTTCGCCCATGTTCAAGGTGATTCTTGAAACATCCCTGGCCCTTGCCTGTGAGCCTAATAAATTCGGGGCACCCGAGCCGAACAGCAGGTATATCGTCCAGACCGGTTTGCCTAACTCATTCCTTCGTTCCGATTCGATGGATATGAAAGAGGTATTCAGCGGCAGGCACCGTTTCGCAGTAAAGCGCGGGAACTCCGGCTGGAGGGAATATGATATTTCCATCAATGAAGACGACGTTCTCGTAATGGAACAGCCTATGGGTACACTGCTTTCCGTAGTGACAGGAAATGACGGCATACCTATCCCCGAGGCAGGCACTTATTACGGTTCGAGGATACTCATCATGGATCCCGGCTTTGGAACCCTTGACTGCTTTACTTTCGACAGGCAGAAGATCGAGGGAGAAGAGACTTTTGATGACCTTGGCATGAAGCAGATACTCTCAAACGTATCAGAAGAGATATATAAGCACTTCAGGACGGATATTCCCGTGCCGAGCCTCCAGAAATTCCTGGAAAAAGGATACGTAAGCAGCTACGACCGTGCTACAGAGACAGAACAGAAGCACGAGATAGCGGATATCGTCGAAGAAGCAAGCGAAAAGGTAGCAATGGACGCCCTTGCCAAGATCAAGGAAGTATATGATTCGCTTCGCGAGTATGACTACCTTGTCGTAACCGGCGGTACCGGCGAAGCGTGGTATGACATCATAAGCAAAAACCTGGCAGGCAGGGAAGTTAAGGTCATGAAAGGCAACGCCAATGACGACCTGCCCTGCATCTTTTCAAACGTCAGAGGTTATTATCTGTATCTGAGCCATCGCACAGCGAGGCTCTGATGCAGGTGGCAGGAGGGCAGTTTTATGAGGATTACTCTTAGGATATACAGGGTGCATGACTATGACATATACAGGCTTTACTTTACAAAGTCCTTTAATCTGTATGCCGCGATACGCCAGGCACTGCGTTACTACGCCACGGGGCAGTACGGGAGGATCACCCCGAGGGAAATAGCTCCCCTGCCCACCGGCAAGGATGAAATAAGGATAAGCTATGAACTGCACTTCAGCGTGAATGAAAATTATGACCCGGAGATAGCAAAACTCCTTAAATCCGTAGACCCCAAAAAGCGAAACCTTTTCATCAAGACCGTATTCCGCCGTTACCTTGACGGGGTAGATAAGGAACTCTGGTTTGAGGATACCAGCCTTGATCCTGACGAAAAGATGCCGAAACGCTATTGCATAACC
>JAEEGL014859413.1_pt1 | contig 52194 bp, 34 predicted proteins | sample 9134231 | NCBI WGS metagenome assembly JAEEGL01 (sample SAMN16246548, study PRJNA631951) | gut metagenome | biome: gut microbiome; feature: rumen; material: fiber-attached | host: Bos | place: Iran: Karaj | collected 2018-10
CCTTACGTTCCTCACCACTTTGCAGATATTCAACTGCTACGGCACGCTTGAAGGCACGTGCAAAATGTTGACCTTTCCTCATAACTCTTTTTAACTTTTAAGAGCTCTCAGAGGAGTCAACGTATTTCAGGCTAAGACAAACGCATACCGAAATGTCTGATTTTCAACAGAAAAAAAATTCGCTTTATTTTGCACTTCGCTCGATTTGGATAAAATTCTCACGTTCAAGAATGAAAAATTATCCTCATTTTTATTCACTAAATCGATTTTTTTCACTAACTTTGTGGGCGAAACCTAAATGATGAGGGGAAATATTGCCCTCCAAACTGTTTCAAAATGTGGTGAAGAAAGCAGATAAGGACCATAAAAATTGGTTCTAAAAACGACCATTCAATTTTTGATAATTTAATTATGTAATTGTTTGATTATCTCAAAAAAAATTCGTACCTTTGTACCTGAATTAGAACCTACCTCCGAAGCACTCATAACACCCCATCATCATGAAGAAAACAATCATATCCTTGCTCTTGGCGGCTGCTCCCGTTGTGGGCATCGTGGCACAGACGTACACAAATTCGTATTCAAAGGCCGTGACCCGACTTGCCGAGAAGTGGGCGAAGAAGGGCGAATGGCGCAATGGTTTCACGAAGGCCTCCCCTGCCCCGACGGTGAATCTTGTGGAGTTCTACCTTCAGTATCAGAAGAACCCCGAACAGTGGAAGGCACTCTTCAAGTGGCTGCAAGAGACGGATTTGTTGGCCATTCCGGCAGGACGCACACCCATTCCCGGCACTACGCTGACGGTGAGCGTGGAGGACGGCGACAACTGGTGCTCCCAGGATGACCTCCGTGCAGGAAAAGGCTCAGAGAGTCATTACCAGAAGATTGATTTCATGTATGTGGTGAGAGGAACAGAAGGCTTTTGCCGCCTTGACCATGAGACTTCCCGACCTCGCGCTGACTACAAGCCCGACCGACTGGAATACACGTTTGAGTACGACCGTCTCCAGCAGTTCACCTCCATTCCCGGCACGTTCAACATCATGTTCCCATGCGACTGGCATGTGGCAAAAGTAAAGACCAACACAGAAAGTCAGAACCTTCGTGTGCTGGTCATTAAGGTGGACAACATATTCTAATTTAACGTGAGTTCGACGAAAATAATTGCAAAATAAATGCCTTATTATTAGGTAATTAGTGTCGGTGATCGCAAGCCACTCGAATATAAGGCTTTTGTCGAGTTTATATATGGAAAACTCGTTGGAGACAAAGGATATATAGGCAAGGAACTCTTCCAGCGTCTCTTCGTTGATGGCATACAGCTCATCACGAAACTCAAAAGCAACATGAAAGGAGCTATGATGTCTGTATCCGATAAGCTTCTGCTAAGGAAAAGGGCCATCATTGAGACAGTGAACGACGAACTCAAGAATATTGCCCAGATAGAGCATTCGAGGCACAGGTGTTTTGATAATTTCATGGTAAACCTGCTGGCTGCTTTGGCTGCATATTGTTTCTTCCCGAAGAAACCTACCATTAGGGTGCAGACGGTTGACTGTTCTTATGATAGACAACTTACTCTATTCTAGAGTATTTTCGTCGAACTCACGTTAAAATATGTGCTAATTCTTTTTCCGTAAATACATATATTGTTGATAAAATCTCCGAAAAAAAGAAAAAATGAAGAAAAATATTCATTTTTTGTAAAATGTAAGGCATTATTTAATATTTTTTAAGTAGATTTGCAAAAAGGATGGTACGATGACAGGAAGGGGTTGACTTATCACTCATATACTGATAATTTTATGAAGAAGACTCTTTTTTTGTTTTTAATGGCTTTCTGTACTGTTATGGCAACGGCACAGAAAGAGTTTAAAGAGTACAACATCAAAACTTTCGGAAAGACAGACAACCTGAGGGTACGCAGCAAGGTGTGTTTTGCCCAGGTGAACGGATTCATGTGGATTGGCACGTCGAGTGGCGTGATTGTGTTCGATGGTCGCAATGCTCACAAATATCCCATTCCAGATCCAGACGGAATGGGTGGTTACTTCTGTCGCGTCACCGACCTTCAAGTTTCACCAGACAACTCCATCTTTGTGGGTACGAGACGTGGCATCTATCTGTACAGCATCACGATGGAGAGACTGGATCCGTTCCCCGTAGAAGGATTGCCTAAAAATCCAACGATATCGCAGCTTCGTTTTGACTATAAGGGACGGCTTTATGCATTGGTGGGCAACCACGTGTATTTGGTGGATGTTGAGAAGAAGAAGGCAACGAGAGTGGGTGACGAGCGTGTGATACCGTGTTGTCTGACTGTGGCTCGTGACAACAAATTGTGGATGGGCGACCACCAGGGTCGGCTTTACAGTTATGACCCACAGAAGAAAAGCATTCATACTTATAAGGGTGTGCCAAAGGGGCAGAATACGTTCGCCAGGATAGTGAGCATCACGGAGATGGGGAACGGTTCGTTGGCTCTGGTTACAGCCGATGATGGTGTTTACCGGTTCAGTCCGAAGACCAACACGTCTGAGTTGCTCTTGTCGCACGACGATAAAGGTGCCCCCATCTTGGCTCATACGTCCATCACCCCTGATGGGGAGTCGCTTTGGATTGGTACGGAGCATGGTGTTGTGATTTATCATACTGACGATGGGCGCTTGACCAGCCTTAGGCAGATTTCCAATTCACCCAATTCGTTGTCAGGCAATGCCGTCCACTCGCTGTTTGTAGATATGGAGCGTGGTGTGTGGGTTGGTTCATACTTTGGCGGCATCAATCGCGTCAGCATCTCACCAAAGAACTTCACCACTTACATGCCTGAGAGCCAGAGTCTGGAGGTGGACGTGGTGCGCGAGATGTGTGAGGACTCGCAGGGTCAGTTGTGGGTTGGAACCGAAGATGGTGGACTGTATGAACTGAGCCGTGTTGAGAATTGGCTGAGGTTGAAAGAGGCTGATGTGAACTGGGGTGGGGAGACTGTCCCCTTTAATGTGGAGAGCTTGATGATGGTGGGTGACGACTTGTGGGTGCTGACCCTCAACAATGGCATCTATGTGGTGGACACAAAGAGCCGTCGGTTGAAGCACCACTACACGAAGACAAACGGACAGGACATCGGTTTCACGTTGGGCGGCATCACCATGTGCCAGCAGAATGGCACCATCTTTGTGGGTTCGTCGCAAGGTGTGTTCATCTTCGACGAGCAGAAGGGTTCGTTCGACCAGATTCCTGAACTGGCTCGCACATTTGCGCACCATCTGCATGCTGACCGCCATGGTGAGGTGTGGGTGGCTACCTTCGACAGAGGTTTGTGGCGCATCCATCAAAATAAGGAAATGTGGAATACCCAGCAGCAGAAAGTGCAGTGGAAAGCCGAACGAACCTCCTTCAACTATACCTGCACGACAGTCGTGTATGAGGACTCGAGGGGCTACTACTGGGTGGGTACCGACAATCGCGGCTTGATGGGTTACGATGCCCAAAGCGGAAAGACAAGGCAGCTGACAGTATCGAAACATTTGGTACAGGAGTCCGTCAACAACATCATGGAGGATAGCAACCACAACTTGTGGCTGAACACATTCAACGGACTTTACAGCTACAACGTCGACAACGGGTCGCTCCACCACTTCACGACTGACAATGGTCTGCCCTCAGACTACCTGAACTATTCTGCTGGCTATATTGGCAAGAACGGTCGGGTCTATGTGGGCACTTATAAGGGTCTGGTGAGTTTCAACCCCAATGTGTTTAATATGCCAGAAGAACACCTGACTCCTTACATCCTGAATCTCTATATGGATGGCAGGTTTGTCCTTCCTGGCGACAGCACCAACATTCTGAAGCAGACCCTCTACACGACCAAGGAATTGACCTTGAAGTACAGCCAAAACACGTTCGCCATCAACTATGCCACACCAGTCTTTCAGCATGGAGTCAACGTATGGTACAGGTATCGCCTCAATCCAGATGAGCCCTGGGTGGTCAACCATCGTGCAGACATGTTGCAACTGACCAACCTGGCAGCAGGCACTTATGATTTAGAGCTTCAGGCCAGCTTCAACCCAGAGGTGTGGAACGGCGAAGTGGCAAGACTGCGCATCACCATTCTGCCTCTAGCATGGTTAAGTCCAGTTGCCAATGTGTGCTATGCGCTCCTAATTGCGCTATTGATGTACGGTGTCATGTGGTACCTCAATAAGAGACGAACCAACAAGAGCGCTGAAAAAGAGAAAGAAATACTGGAAGAAGAAGTATTGGAGGAAGAAATAACCCAGGAGGAATCCTAAGGCATTTATTTTGCAATTATTTTCGTCGAACTCACGTTAATTTAAAACTGGAATATGATGTAGATGAGCAACAAGAGCGCGACAACGGCTCCGAAGACCACGAGGGCTACCTTCAGTTTGTCCTTCGGATAGTCACCATGCACCTCGCCCGTTCGGCCGTTGATGATGAACTGATAGGTCTTTCCGTCAATCTTGAACGCACCAATCCACAGCGGCAGAAGAATGAGCTTGAACATGAGGTCGGTATAGAACACCTGCTTGCTATGAATGCGTTGCTGGTTGCCGCCAATGTCCTTGCGGATGTCTTCTTCAATGGTGCGTTCCATCTGCTGCTTAGCGGTCTCTACTCCCTCTGTGAAATCGACGGTGTAAACATCGGTGGTGAAGCCTGCCGTGAATTCGGGCGTGTACTGCACCAGACTCTGCAAAGGCCAGTTTTTCTGCTCCTTGATGATGTCTTGTGGCAGATTCTTTGAGGCTGGCACCAAGATGTCGTCGAAGAAGCGAGCCACAACGCCTGACACAGTGTGCCAGTCGGTAACGGTCCGAGTGGTGGGCTTTCCATTAGGACCCTTCACCGTCACACGATGATTCACACCTCGTTCGCCGTTATAGGTCGTTCTGGTGTGTGCATCGTAGGTCCAATATGGATAATACACACCTTGGAACTTCTCTCCCCACACATTGCCGTTCTTGTATTTGGAGGGAAGGAACCATTTGCCATTCAACCACTTGGTAAACAGCGAACTGCACTCTTTCTTGTCGATGACAAACGGCAGCAGATAGTCAGGCTGCCAGAAACGTTTCACCTGTGCCTTTTCGAGAATGAGCGATGTGCCACAATAGGGGCAGTTGGTGGACGACTTGGTGGAATCCAGTTGAACGGTGGCGCCACACTGGTCACACTTCACCTGCAATGCTGCCATCGACTGCTCTTGCACAGTCTTCGCCTTTTCCTCCTCGCTCTTCTGTGCCCACAGCACATAGTCATTCTCCTGAATCTGTGCGGGTTGCACCGACAGCGGTTTCGTGACACCACAATAGATGCATTGCAAGTTTTGTGTCTTGGGAGCATACATCATCGCTCCACCGCATCCCGGACATTTGATTTGCAAAGCCGAGAGTGCTTCCTGTTCTGCGCCTTGATAGTTCTGTTCCACGTTGTATAAAATTGAAGAGTTAAAGAATTGAAGGTTTGAAGCATTCAACCATCGTTAATTAATCGGAGGGGTTGGAGGCAGTGGGGGAGGTGTCTGCGCAAAGAGGTTAGCCAGTGCCGGCACGGTGTTGGCGGCTGCCCATCCAGCCATTCCCTGTGTCCAGACGAGCGAATCGGTCTTCAGCATTCCCTGCATCACCAACTGCTGCAATTGCGGCACTCCGTAAGGCCCTTGCTGCTGCCCGTTCACAGCCACATAATAGGTGGCCTGCTGAGGCAGTGGGGGCGGAACGGCTGCCTGCTGAGCCATCTGCTGCTGTTGCATTTGCTGCTGTTGCATTTGCTGCTGTTGCATTTGCTGTTGCTGCATTTGTTGTTGCTGAGCCATCTGCTGCGCCATTTGCTGCGCCATCGCGAATCCCATACCCATGCCCATTGCGCCAGTGGCTGCTTCTGAACCATTATTGGACTTTTCACCACCCGACTCGAGCGATTTGGCAAACTCCATCTGCGTGAAGGCGGTCATGTTTTCCACGCCAACGAACGCCATACCTGCCGCCCTGTCGATGGTTTCTTGCACATCCTTTGGCAACGAGATATTTTCCACGAGGAATTTGGTCAGTTCCAAGCCATATTCCATGAAACTTTCCTTCAGGGCTTCGGTCAGTTCCTTCGAGAACTCCTTGTAGTTGGAAGCCAACTTCACAACAGGAATCTCGTGTTCGCCCAGATAGTCGGAGAACTCAGTCACCGCAAAACTACGAAGCATGTCCGAAATGGAATCGGTGTCGAAGGTTCCATTGGTGCCTGCCACCCTGCGGAGAAATGCCGTTGGGTCGCTGCTAATCTTAAAATTATAGGAACCATAGGCGCGCAAGTTGATGGCACGATTCAGTTGAGGGTCTACCACGGTGACAGGATTGGCTGTGCCCCACCTCAAGTTCAGGAACTCCTTCGTGTTGACGAAATACACGTCCACCTTGAAAGGAGAGTTGAATCCGTATTTCCATCCCCTGATGGTGGTGAGAATCGGGATGTTCTCTGTTTTCAACTCATAGCGTCCTGGCTGGAAAATGTCGGCAATCTTTCCTTCATCCACCAGCACCGCCACCTGGGTTTCACGCACGGTCAACTGTGCACCATTCTTGATTTCTGACTGATAGCGAGGGAAACGCCACACCATCGTGTCGTGTGTTTCATCTTTCCACTCGATAATGTCAATCAACTCATTTCTCAGTTTTTCAAATAGCCCCATAATATCGCTTTCGTTTTAGGTTTTGGTAATTTTATACTTACAGATGCAAAGTTATGGATTTATTTTTAAAACATACAACATCATGATATAAAAATAACAACATTTAAAAGAAAGAGACGAAATGTAATCTCTCTGCCAAAAATTTTTCACTACCTTTGTACCATTAACAACTAAAAACAACGCTAATGAATCATATATTTGTCAAACTCATCGCCCAAACGACAGGCGTTGCCGAGAAACAAGTGGCTGGCACAGTAGGGCTGCTGGAGGAGGGATGCACCATCCCCTTCATCAGCCGATACAGAAAGGAAGTGACGGGAGCGCTGGACGAGGTGCAAGTGGCCAACGTAAGTGACCAACTGGAGAAGTTGAAAGAACTGGAAAAGCGCAAGGAGACCATCCTCAACACGATTGAGGAACAGGGAAAACTGACGCCAGAACTACGGACACGCATCGAAGGGTCGTGGGACAGCACTGAACTGGAAGACATCTATCTGCCCTACAAGCCGAAACGGAAAACCCGTGCGGAAGTGGCGCGACAAAAGGGATTGGAGCCCTTGGCAACCTTTCTGATGCTGCAGAATCCAAATGCTGACGTGGACAAGAAAGCCAAGGAGTTTGTCAACCAGGAAAAGGGTGTGATGACTGCCGAAGAGGCCATACAGGGTGCACAAGACATCATCGCCGAACAAGTCAGCGAAAGCGAGGAGGCAAGGAACATTGTGCGATTCAACTTCAAGAAGGACGCCACCATTTCTTCCGTGAAAATAAAGACGAAGGCTAAAACGAAGGAAGAAGAAGAGGAAAAGGAACAACAGGCACAAAAATACCGCGACTATTTCGAGTTCTCCGAGAAACTTTCAAGATGTGCCTCTCACCGTCTGCTGGCAATGCGTCGAGGCGAGGCAGAAGGTTTTCTGCGTGTGAGCATCAGCGGTGATGACGAACGATGCCTTGACCGGCTGGACAGGCAGTTCCTCCGCAATTCCAGCAAAAGTGCCGAACTGGTGTGGGACGCCATTGAAGACGGTTTCAAACGACTGCTGAAACCAAGCATCGAGACGGAATTCGCCAACCTTTCAAAAGAACTGGCGGACAAGGAGGCTATCCGCATCTTCGTGAAGAACTTGGAGCAACTGCTCATGTCACCCCCGTTGGGGCAGAAACGCGTCTTGGCACTCGACCCAGGTTTCCGCACAGGGTGTAAAGTGGTGTGTCTCGATGCAGAGGGGAATCTGCTGCACAACGAGGCCGTCTACCCCCACCCTCCTAAGAACGAACGGCGTGCTGCGGCTGACAAACTCTGGACACTGACAAAGCAATACAAGATTGAGGCTATCTCTATCGGCAATGGCACCGCCAGCCGCGAAACGGAGGAGTTTGTGCGCTCCCTTGGCTTACCCAAGGATATTCAGATTTTCGTGGTGAGCGAAGACGGAGCCAGCATCTATTCCGCCTCAAAAGTGGCCAGAGAAGAGTTTCCCGACTACGATGTGACGGTGCGTGGTGCTGTAAGTATCGGAAGGAGGCTCATGGATCCATTGGCCGAACTGGTGAAGATTGACCCGAATTCCATTGGCGTGGGGCAATATCAGAAAGATGTGAACCAGAAGGAACTCAAGCACTCGCTCGACCAAACTGTGGAAATGTGCGTGAACAAAGTGGGTGTGAACGTGAACACAGCCAGCAAACACTTGCTCACCTACATTTCTGGTCTTGGCCCCGTCATTGCACAGAACATCGTGAACTATCGTGCTGAGAATGGCGCCTTCACGTCTCGCAAAGAACTGCTGAAAGTCCCCAAATTGGGCGCGAAAGCATTTGAACAGGCTGCTGGTTTCTTGCGTGTGAGCGGTGGAAAACAGCCTCTCGACAATAGCGCTGTCCACCCCGAAAGTTACCCTATCGTGGAAAAAATGGCCAAAGACCAGCATTGCACCGTCGCAGAACTGATGTCCAACAAGGAACTACGCGAGAAGATAGACATTCAACGATACGTAACCGATAAAGTGGGACTCCCCACCCTGCAAGACATCATGCAGGAACTGGACAAACCCGGCCGTGACCCTCGCCAGCAACTCACCGTGTTCGAATTTTCGAAGGATGTGAAAGAACTCGAAGACGTGCAGGTGGGTATGGTGCTGCCAGGCATCATCACCAATATCACGAACTTCGGCTGCTTCGTCGATGTAGGTGTACACACCAAAGGACTCGTCCACATCAGCGAACTTGCCGACCACTTCGTCAAAGACCCGTCAGAAGAAGTACAACTGCATCAGCACGTCAATGTGCGCGTCATCAATGTGGACCTCCAACGTGGACGCATGCAACTAAGCATGAAAGGATTATAATACAGCAACACATAATATATACAATATATATACACATATCAATATATACACATATCAACAAAAAACAAGTGGAATCCCTCACGGACTCCACTGTTTTATTCACGAGTTTGATAAAAAAACACCAAACAAATGAACCTAAAATCTTTTTACTAACCTAAAACCTATTGTATAACCTATGTTTCAAAACCATTATTCGTCTTGTTCATCCTAAGTAAAACAATCAGTTTACCTAAAAATTAAACTTGATGAGAACGCTGTCTCTCTTAAGACGATGCAAAGGTACGGCCTTTTCTGAAACCAATATCTATAATTTACTGAAAAACTTCAAAAAAAGGTTATTTCCTTGATATACATCAATACGTGTGTGCGCACACATCGATAAAAACCATATTGTATTCTTCTTTTGACCATCAAAGAATTGGGCTAGCCCCTCACACTGCTCAACACACGAAATTATGTGCAATAATGTTTCCTAATATATACTATTATGTTTTCTGCATTCACTTGTTATGTTTCTCAAAATATATTATAATGTTTCCGATTTAGGAGGGTAAAATCTCGCGAGAAAAGTTGAAAAACCCTTATTACAAAAGCGTTTTCAAGGTGTTTTTGCAATTTTTCCATCTTTATTTCCATTTTTTTCAAAAAAGTTTGTACGAAATATGAAGAATACATACCTTTGCAGCACCAAAAGGAAAGAACGTATATGTTTTCTACATTATGTATATTAATCATTGCCATCCTGGCCATTGGTTCAGGCGTGTTAGCCTACCTCTATTATAAAGAGAAAAAGAAGGGCTACAAGTACAAGAAGGGCATGATGGTACAGAAAGTGTACCTACAGAACATGAGCCACGACATACGCACCCCCATGAATGCCATTTGCGGCTTTTCACAGATTTTGTGCAACAAGGAGATTCGCGACATGCTCTCTGAAGAGGAAATATCCGAGTACGGCATCATCATCCAAAGCAATACAGACCTGTTAAGCACGCTCGTCAATGACATTCTTGACATTTCAGACATGGAGAGCGGCAAGTATCGCATGAACATCGGCACGTGTAACGTCAACGATGTATGCCGCAAGGCTATCAGCACCGTAAAATACCGCTGTCCCGATAATGTCAACATGTATATGACAACGGATGTGCCCGACACCTTCACCATTCAGAGTGATTCAAAACGCGTGGAGCAAGTCATCATGAACTATCTGACCAACGCGGAAAAGCACACAGATGAAGGCGAAATCCGTGTACATGTGTCGCTTGACGAGAATCCAGGCATGGTGACCTTCTCGGTGACCGATACAGGAGAAGGTGTTCCGCCAGAGAACGCAGAGCGCATCTTTGGCCGTTTCGAGAAGTTCAACACTATCAATGGAGGTACAGGCCTCGGGCTACCTATCTGCCGCAAAATTGCCACTCAACTGGGCGGAGAGGCCAAAATGGACCTCAAACACCAAGGCAAGGGAGCACGCTTCGTGTTCACCCACCCTATCCAATAAAGCAGAAAGCCTTTCACGCATCTCGTGAAGGGCTTTTTAAATTCTGAACAATTACACGCACCATGCAGTAACCAAAAGCAACCAGTAAGAAATATCCCACATAGAGCAGCGTTGTCCATGAGATGATGAGATAAACCAGCATGGCAGCGCCCGAAAGTTTAGCCAGATAGGTGATGCCTGGCAAGAAATAGAAATGGTGATACACCTCCTCAATCACAGCCAGATAGGTAATGATGACCAGCCATAGGACAACCACCAGCGCGGCCATCAAAGGAGGCAGGACAAGAGGATTGAGGGTTGGGTGGAAATAGTATTCTTGCCAGAATTCTGGCACAAAATTCTGTACAGAAGCATAGAGAGAGGCCATCATGGCCACCAGCAACAGGAAAAGAGGTGGATAGATGCTATTCATCTCGTCAAAAAAATACAGCAGTTGCTGTTTATCCAAATCCTTTCTCCGACTGAACAGCAAGGCAATCACACCAACAACCACAAATGCCGACATCCAGATAGCGCGGCTACTGGAAAGCGCATCCAGCATTTCCGAAATGGTGTCGTCGGGAGTGGCTCCCTTCAGCAATTCACGTTCACGCAACCACCCCATTGTCATTTGATTACTGGCCACTTTCACCCAAATGGAGTCAATGGAATCGCCAGGAACCACTTTAATGGCCGCCACAGCGACAACATTGCCTCTGCGAACAACACACGTGTCTGTCAACAGGTCTCCCTCGCGTGGAATGAGCGTGAGGGAGTCTGCTTTTACCAGAAAGTTGAAGTTTTCAGAATAATGGTGCGTCAACCGAAACACCATAGAATCCACCTGCTGAGGTGTGAGGCTCATCAACGTTGTATCTTCTGCCGTAGCGGTGTCCACAATAGTAACGATGGTCGGTACGGAATCGCTATCTGCAACAGCGGCCTCTGAAGGCGGTGTAACAGTTCCACCCACACATGAAACGACAAGGATGGAAAGGACAACATATAACAATTTTCTCATGACAAATATAGTTTCATTTGACAATTCTGACAATCGAAAACAAGGCGGAAGGAGGCACCATTAGCCAATCGCAGCATGAGCGGAACAGGTTTGCCACCTTCTTTCAGACACATGCCCAATTGCCTGCGAATACAGTATTTGCAGACCATCACAGGCACAGAGGGGTCGTGCGTCAGTTCGTAGGGCTTTTCTGTTTCAATGTCCACAGGCGTATGAGGCTGCTGTTCCAAGGGATAGAACCGGAGGCGTTCCGCAGTCAGGGTGTCTGTCAGCATGTGCCGCCATCGGCTCAGTTGCGAAGAGGGAATAAAGTAGTTTTTCTTCAGCGACACGTTCACGTTGCGAGCCTCAAAAATAGTACCTCCAAGTTTGCTCAACTGTCTCTGGATGTTCTCTTTCTGATGGGTCCGCGCCAATTCGAAAGACTCCTCTATATTGATTGTAGCGGTCAAACCATCCTCGTCTGTCATCATGATGCAATCATCGTTGACCTCAATATCTACAGAGATTTTTCGTTCCGCCGACGCTTTAGAGAGCATCTTATCCCACTCAACATCCTGATTACGATAATATTGTACACCTTTCACGGGACGAAACATCTCCGCGTTGTTCACACGGAAACCGGTCAGTTTTCCCTTATCGAGATAACAGAGTCCATCCCCATTATGCAGTACCGTTTGGCGTGTGACGGGTTCTCCCATCGCCTTTGGTGTGTCTATATTCGCATCAGGCTTGCTCACATCGGCCACAAAACCACGATTGAAACTCTTCTTCACATCAGGTTTAAACGACAGGTTGACGTGTCCAGAAGCAGCACGGCAAAACTCTTCAGGATGCTTGGCTATCACTTTGTCCAATGCCTCTGAATAGGCAGCAGTAACATTCTTCACGTAGTCAGCATCTTTCAGCCGTCCCTCTATCTTCAACGAAGATGCCCCAGCCCTCAGCAACGCTTCGAGATGGTCGATTTGGCAGTTGTCCCGCAACGAAAGCAGATGTTTATCTTTCATCACCGTCCTTCCGTCAGCCAAGAGGTCAAACGCCATACGGCACACCTGTGCACATTCGCCTCTGTTGGCACTCCGTCCGAACAAGGCTTCGCTGGCATTGCACAAGCCACTCATACAAACACACAATGCCCCGTGCACAAAGACTTCGAGTTTTGTGTCGGGGCATTTTTCATGTATCTCGGCGATGTTTTCAAGAGGCAGTTCCCGTGCCAGCACCACTTGCCGGAAACCTAAGTCAGACAAGCGCTGCACCTTCTCCAGCGAGCGATTATCCATCTGTGTGCTGGCATGCAGGGGGATGGGTGGCAGCGGCAAAGAAAGCATCCGTAAATCCTGCACAATCAAGGCATCTACGTGAATGTCGTAAAGTTGCCTGACGAGGTGCTCCACTTCCTGCATCTCCTCATCAAATATGATGGTGTTCACCGTCACATACACCTTTGCCTTGTACAAATGGGCAAACTCCACCAATCTTGCGATATCCTCCACGCTGTTGCTTGCAGCGGCACGGGCACCATGCGATGTGGCACCTATATAGACAGCATCAGCACCGTGGCGTATTGCCTCGATGCCAATGTCTGCGGTCTTTGCTGGAGCGAGGAGTTCGATGCTTCGCATTATTCCTTGATATCGTCGATGTTGAACGGTGTCTCTTGATACACGTAGTAGTTGAGCCAGTTGGTGTAGAGCAGATTAGCAGCCGCACGCCATCTCACCACAGGATTTCTCGTCATGTCGTCATCGGGGTAGTAGTTTTGTGGCAGATTGATGGGTTTCCCCTTCGCCAAATCGCGCTTATACTCCCCATCCAATGTGAGAGGCGAATACTCCAAGTGGCAGGTAATGAAGAACTCCCTGCCGTTTCTTGCTTCCACAATGGTCACACCCGCCTCTTCGCTGTCGGCAATAATGTGCAGTCCTGGCACCTTCTCAATGTCTCTCCTGTACACCTCGAAATATCGGCTGTGAGGGGCATAGAACTCGTCGTCGAAGCCTCGGAAGATAGGCAGTTCGGGGGCCAGCATCCTGTGCTTGAACACACCAAACACCTTGCTGGTCGTATTGCGCTTGGGCACCCCATAGAAGTGGTACAACCCCGCACATGCTGCCCAACATACATAAATGGTGCTGGTCACGTGGCTATGTGCCCAGTTGAACACATCCTGCAGTTCCTCCCAATAGGTGACATCCTCGTAGTTGATGAACTCCAGCGGTGCACCTGTCACGATGAGTCCGTCATACTTCTCCTTCTTCATGTCCTCGAAGTTGCGGTAGAACGCCATCATGTGCTCGATGGGTGTGTTCTTGCTCGTGTGCGACTTGATTTTCATGAACTCCACCTTGATTTGCAAGGCTGAGTTCGACAGGATGCGGATGAAATCCGTCTCTGTTGTAATCTTGAGCGGCATGAGGTTGAGCACAGCCAAGCGGAGCGGACGAATCTGCTGACTGTCCGCCCGTTTGTAGCCCATCGTGAAGATGTTCTCCTGCTTCAGTTCATCGATGGCCGGGAGTTGATCGGGAAGAATGAGTGGCATTACTTGTTCTTAATGAAATCGACAATCCACGCACCGACTTCCTTTGTGCCGTACTTTGCGCCGCCTTCCACCTGAATCTCAGGAGTGCGCACATTCTGGTCGAGCGATGCGTTCACGGCCTCACGAATGAGGGTACCTTCTTCTTTGAGGCCAAAATACTCGTAAAGCATGGCGACAGAAAGAATCTGTGCCAAAGGATTGGCGATATTCAAGCCTTTTGCCTGTGGCCAACTTCCGTGAATAGGCTCAAACACAGGGGTGTGCTCGCCTGTTGATGCTGATGGAAGCAAGCCCATAGAGCCTGTGATGCATGAACCCTCGTCGGTAAGGATATCACCAAAGGTGTTCTCGGTCACCATCACGTCGAAGAACTTGGGTTCCTGAATCATGCGCATAGAAGCGTTGTCCACATACATGAAGTCGGTGGTCACATCAGGATACTGTGGTGCCATCTCTTGAGCGACAGCACGCCACAAACGGCTCGAAGCCAACACGTTGGCCTTATCCACAACAGTCAGATGCTTTCTGCGCTGACGGGCATACTGATAGGCCACCTTCAAGATGCGCTCCACCTCAGCACGAGAGTAGGCGTTGGTGTCGTAAGCATAATCGTTACCCTCCTTCTTCTCGCCGAAGTACATACCACCTGTCAACTCACGGATGCAGATGAAGTCAGCACCACGCACCAACTCGTCTTTCAGAGGTGATTTGTGTACGAGGCAATCGAAAGTGGTCACAGGACGGATGTTCGCAAACAAACCCAACTTCTTTCTCATAGCAAGAAGACCCTGCTCAGGACGCACTTTGGCGTTAGGGTTGTTGTCAAACTTGGGGTCGCCCACCGATGCGAAGAGCACCGCATCAGCATCCATACATGTCTGGAAGGTGTCCTCTGGGAATGGGTCACCCACCTCATCGATGGCATGTGCTCCGCAGATAGCCTCCTTGTAACTTACTTCGTGTCCAAACTTCTCGGCGATGGCACTACACACAGCCACGCCCTGTTCCATAATCTCTGGTCCGATACCGTCACCGGCCAGCACAGCAATTTTCAGTTTCATATCTTTATTTTAATTATAGATTCTTTCATGAACCACTTTGTCCTCCATGAAGCACGGATGCACAGGACCATACCCGTGTCCGAACTCATATTCAGCGCCCAAAGCAATTGCCTTATTGATGAACTCCTCGCCTTTCTCCACCGCCTTCAGCAAGTCGTAGCCCTTGGCCAGATAGGTGGCGATGGCAGAAGAGAACGAGTCGCCTGTTCCGTTGACATTATGCGTGGGGATGCGCCGTTTTCTGAACTCCTTCACCTCGCCTGTCTCCGCATTATAGAGGAAGTCAGACAGCATATCCTGAGCCGATACACCACGCCCCGCATAGACTTGGCTCTCCATCGACTTCACAATGACGCTGTTACCCCATTGCCCCAGTTCCTTGATGTCTTCGGTGATATTGGTGATTTTTCGTTTCAGCAGCACCTCGGCCTCACGAAAATTGGGTGTTATCAATGTGGCAAGCGGAAACAGTTTCTCCTTGTATGCCCCGATGCTCTCGTCGCTCACCAACTGCACACCATTGCTGTCCACAATTACGGGGTCAATCACCTTTTTCACGTTGGGATATTGCTTCAACACACCAGCCACTCCGTGAATGATTTCAGGTCGGGGCAACACACCCGTTTTGATGCATTGTGCTCCCACATCGCCCAGAAACGATTCAGCTTGGCTCACCACCAGTTCGGCAGGCAGCGGGGTCACGCTCTTCACCCTACGGGTGTCTTCGTCCACAATACCTGTCAACGCACAAGCAGCATAACCACCACAAGCCGTAATCGCCTTGATGTCCGCCTGCATGCCAGCACTGCCCAATGGCTCGCTGCCCGCAATCACAAACACGATGTTCAGTTGCTTCTTGTTCATTCAGTTGCAATTTGGGTGCAAAGGTACGGAAATTCGAGTGCAGAACAAAAGAAATCGATTTGTTTTTTACACAGAGGCAGGGGAACTTATCCCAAGTCGCGTTTTTTCCCTTGCCCGTTACCCCCATTACGTTACACCCGTTGCCGTAATTACCTCAACGTCGTTACCGTAATTACGGCAGTGGAAGTGTCGTCTATATGCTTCTGGAGGTGTCGTCCCCACCCTTCTGAGGGTGTTGGGTGGACACAAATAAAAAGCGCGAATCATCACGACTCACGCTTTTCTAAGTTCTCAATAAGTATTAATTTTTTTAAGGTAAAAAGATTGTTTTTAGGATGTTGCAAAGGTACAGACTTCTGGATGTCCAGCAAAGCCTTAAAATATGTTTCTTAACATGTGTGTCCGAGCACAGCGCATTTTTTGTGCGATTTTAGGCAAAAAATATGATTTTTTATGGCGGGAAAGGCATTTTTTTTGAAGTTTTTCCTTGTTTTCTGGCACAAAAAGATTCGCTTATTCCAAGCAGAATGGTCCTAAAAGTCGAATACCCTCTTCTATTATGAGTTTTTTTGCCCTTTATATTATTTAATATGTGTTAAAAGGAGGCTTTAACACGAAAATAATCCCTACCTTTGCAAAGTTTTTGAAGAAGAATTTTTCACAAAGAATCATGTATTTTGACGAAAAGAGAATAATTATTAGCAAAATGAAAGGTAAGAAATTGCTGATGAGTTGCTGGATGCTGATGGTTTGTATGCTCAGCGCCAGTGCTCAAGAACAGGATAACGTATCGGCCGGCACGATGAATTTGACGCTGGAAAAAGCCATAGAGATAGCGTTGGCAGAAAATCCGACCATCCGCGTGGCCGATAAAGAAATCGAACTGAAGAAAATCGCTGATAAAGAGGCTTGGCAGGCATTGCTGCCTACAGTGGACGCAACGCTGACACTATCAGACAACATCCTCGTGGCCGAGATGGTGACGGGCATGGGTAAATTCAAGATGGGTGTGGACGGAACAGTCACCGCCATCGGCTCCGCATCGCTCAACCTGCCCATCTTTGCCCCATCGGTCTATCAGAACATGAAACTGACCAAGCAAGACATCTTGCTGGCACAGGAAAAAGCCCGTGGAAGCCGCTTAGACCTCATCAGACAAGTGACAAAAGCCTACTACGGAGCCTTGCTGTCAAGCGACAGTTATGAGGTGATGAAAAACAGTTATGCTGTGGCCAAAGAGAACTTCGATGTTGTGAACGAGAAATACAAAGTGGGGCGCGTGAGCGAATACGACAAGATTTCGGCCGAAGTGCAAGCCCGCAACATGAATGCCGCGATGGTGAGCGCAAAAACAGGCAAGTCGCTGGCACTTCTGCAACTGAAGGTGCTGATGGGCGTGACGGCAGATGTCAACTTCGTCATCGATGACTCGCTCAAGGCTTATGAATCGCAACTGACATTGGTAGATGCCGAAGATTTCGCAACAGAACTCTACAACAACTCCTCGCTGCGCCAACTCGACTACAACATGTCCATGTTGGAGCGCACCCAGAAACTGATACGCACCAACTTCATGCCCACTGTGGCGGTTCAGTTGACCGGGCAATATCAGAGTTACGCCAACAACAACTGGAACGTTTTTGGCTACCGCTACTCCCCCAGTTCCGTTTTCTCCATTGCTGTCAATGTTCCCATTTTTCATGCCAGCACTTGGACAAAGTTGAAAACCAACAAGGTGCAGATTTCGCAGTTGGAAGACAACCGGCTGAACACACACCGTCAACTCATGCTGGCGGCCGAGAGTTACAAACAGAATATGGCCAGCACGATGGCACAAGTGGAGAGTAACGCCGAAGCCGTCAGACAAGCAGACAAGGCCGTCACCATCGCCGGCAAACGCTATGAGGTGGGGCGTGGCACCATTCTCGAACTGAACCAGAGCGAGACAGCGCTGACACAAGCAGAACTCACCTACGTGCAGAGCATCCACGACTATCTGACAAACAAAGCCGACCTCGACTACACGCTGGGACGGGAAACATATATGAAATAAAAGACACATTATGAAATATTTGAAAACTTTATCACTGGTCGCCCTTGGCTTGATGGCTGTGGCTTGTAACAAGAGCGACGAAAAGGCTGGGGTTGCTCAGTCAGACAAAGTGCAGGTGAAAATCGCTAAAGTCACCAGCGAGGACATCCCACAAACAGAAACCTACACCGCCACGGTGGAGAGCGATGTGAAGAACAACATCGCCCCCAACACCCCCTACCGCATCGAGAGAATCTATGTGGACGTGGGTGACAATGTGCGAAAGGGACAAGTGCTCGTGCAACTCGACGCCAGCAATTTGCGCCAAATGAAGTTGCAACTCGAAAACCAAAAGATAGAGTTTGGACGCACAGAGCAACTCTATCAGGTGGGTGGTGCCAGCAAGACCGAATATGACAACGCAAAAATGCAGTTGGATGTATTCTCCACACAATATCGCCAACTCATGGAGAACACTCAACTGGTGTCTCCCATCAGCGGTGTCGTGACTGCCCGCAACTACGACAGCGGCGACATGTACAGCAACGGCAACCCCATTCTGACCATTGAACAAACCAATCCCGTCAAACTGAAGATGAACATCTCCGAGTCCTACTATAAACTCGTAAGTCTCGGCATGCCTGTCGATATCACATTGGATGCTTACGAAGGCGAGATGTTCTACGGCAAAGTGACCATCGTCTATCCAACCATCGATGAAGCCACCCACACCTTCCCTGTTGAGGTGACCATCAGCAACAACGAGCAGAAGGTTCGTCCAGGCATGTACGCACGAGCCACCATCAACTTCGGCAGCCAGAACCACGTGCTCGTTCCCGACGAGGCGCTGGTGAAGCAGATTGGTGCCGGCGACCGCTACGTGTATGTTCACAAAGGAGGCAAAGTGTCCTACAACAAAGTGGAACTGGGCAAGCACATCGGCACGAAGTATGAGATTCTGAGCGGTGTGAACCCTGGCGACGAAGTGGTCATCGCTGGCCAGAGCCGTCTGGCAAATGGAAAGGAAGTGGAAGTAGTAAAGTAAGAAATTATGAGTCTATACGAAGGTGCGGTCAAACGACCGATCATGACAAGTCTCTGCTTCTTGGCAGTGATTATATTGGGTCTCTTCTCGGCCATCAAGTTGCCAATCGACCTCTATCCGGACATCGACACAAACACCATCATGGTGATGACGTACTACACGGGTGCGAGTGCTGAAGACATCGAGAACAACGTCACACGTCCTCTCGAGAACGTGCTCAACTCGGTGGAACACCTCAAGCACGTGACCAGCAACAGCCGTGAAAACGTGTCAGTCATCACTTTGGAGTTCGAATACGGCTACGACATCGACGCTTTGACCAACAACGTGCGAGACAAACTCGACATGGTGTCGAACTCCTTGCCTGACGAGGCACAGACACCCATCCTGTTCAAGTTCTCCACCGACATGATACCTATCTTGCTGCTCTCTGTGCAGGCAGAGGAATCGCAGCAGGCACTCTACAAGATTCTTGACGACAACGTGGCGAACCCACTGGCGCGTATCGACGGAGTCGGCACGGTGAGCATCTCAGGTGCTCCCCAGCGAGAAATCAACATCTATCTCGACCCTCAGAAGATGGAGGCCTACAAGTTGAGTCCTGCACGGGTGGCCAGCGCCATTTCGGCCGAGAACCTCAACGTGACCAACGGTACGATTGATGTGGGCACACAGACCTTCACGGTGCGTGCCGAAGGTGAGTTCGACGACCCTCAGCAGATGCTTGGCGTGGTGGTCGGTTCCTACAATGGCATCAATGTCTATCTGCGCGATGTGGCTCGCATTGTCGACAATGTAGAGGAACGTGCCCAGAAAACCTTCACCAACGGGGTGCAGGGTGCCATGATTGTGATACAGAAGCAGAGCGGCGCCAACTCCGTGGAAATCTCCAACAAGGTGATGGACATGCTGCCCACACTCCAGAATAATCTCCCCACGGATGTGAAACTCGGCATCATTGTCAACACATCCGAAAACATCATGAACACCATCAGTTCGCTTCAGGAGACTATCACCTTCGCCATGATTTTCGTGGCACTCGTGGTGTTCATCTTCTTAGGCCGCTGGCGTGCCACCACCATCATCGTCATCACCATCCCGATGTCGCTTATTGCCTCGTTCATCTATCTGTACGGCACAGGTGGCTCGTTCAACATGATATCGCTCTCCTGTCTCTCCATCGCCATTGGTAACGTGGTGGACGACGCCATCGTGGTGCTTGAGAACGTGACGACACACATTGAGCGAGGATCAGCCCCCAAACAGGCAGCCATCCATGCTACCAACGAGGTGGCCGTATCGGTAGTTGCCTCCACTCTCACCATGATTGCCGTGTTCTTCCCGCTGACGATGGTGACAGGTATGTCAGGTGTGCTCTTCAAGCAACTGGGTTGGATGATGTGTATCATCATGACCATCTCCACCACCAGCGCCCTCTCGTTCACCCCTATGCTCTGTTCGCAGATGCTTCGCTTGCAGAAAAAGCAGAGTAAAGCCTTCAAAGCCTTCTATGGCCCTATCGGCAAGTCTCTCGACAAACTGGACACATGGTACGAGCAACGCATCAATTGGGCGGTACGTCATCGATGGACCATTGTAGCTGGTTGCGTCCTACTCTTCGGATGCAGTATTGCCATTGCAGCCATCGTCGGCATCAAGAGTGAGTTCTTCCCAGCCAACGACTCTGGTCGTGTGGGCGTCACCCTTCAGTTGCCTATCGGTACCCGTGTGGAGAAATCAGAAGAACTGGCCAAGTCGCTGGTGAAGAAGTGGCAAGAACGTTACGGCAGCGATATGCAGTCATGTAACTTCACCGTTGGTCAGGCAGGCGACAACAACACCTGGGCATCCCTCTCCGACAACGGTACCCACATCGTCTCCTTCAACATCATGATGGTGCCCTCCAACAAGCGTGACAAAGGACTTGCCACCATTTGCGACGAGATGCGTGCCGACCTCAAGGTCATTCCCGAACTGGCCAAGTTCCAAGTGAATCTTGGCGGTAACAACGGTGCACGAGGCATGGGCGGACAATCCACCGCCACCTTCGAAATATATGGCTACGACTTGGATGCCACCCGCAATGTGGCCGAACAAATGGCTGCCAAGTTCCGCGAAAGCGAGATGATTACTCAGGTGAACATCTCCCGTTCCGACTATCAGCCCGAAATTGTGGTCAACTTCGACCGCGACAAGTTGGCCCAAGAAGGCATTGGTCTCTCCACCGCAGCCACAGCCGTCCGTTCCCTCATCTACGGTTCCGTGATGAGCCGCTACCGCGAGGATGGTGAGGAGTACGACATCAAAGTGCGCTACGAACCCACGGCGCGCCGTTCTGTGGAAGACATTGAGAACATGGTCATTCCCAACGCACGAGGAGAAAATGTGCGCATCCGCGATATTGCTACGGTTTCTGAAAGCGCCATTCCGCCAACCATCGAGCGTAAAGACCGTCAACGCATCGTCACCGTCAGCGCCGTGTTGGCCGACGGCTATGCACTCTCCGACGGTGTGGAACTCGGCGAATCCTTCTACAACGACATCGAGCTCCCCAATGGTGTGACCATACAGGTGGCAGGTTCCTACGAAGACCAGCAAGACTCCAACCGCGACCTCGGCACTCTCGGCGTGCTCATCATCATCTTGGTGTTCATCGTCATCGCCGCCCAATTCGAGTCGCTCACCTACCCCTTCATCATCATTCTTTCCGTGCCTTTCGCATTCTCAGGCATCATCCTGTCACTCGTGCTGACAGGCACCAACCTCAACATCATGTCCATGCTCGGCGGCATCATGCTCATTGGTATTGTGGTGAAGAACGGCATCGTGCTCATCGACTACACCCAATTGCTGCGCGAACGAGGCATCGGACTCATCCGTGCCGCTGTTATGGCTGCCCGTTCCCGTCTGCGCCCTATCCTCATGACCTCCCTCACCACCATCCTCGGTATGTTGCCAATGGCTACCAGTCATGGCGTAGGAGCCGAGATGTGGCGTCCTCTCGGTGTGGCCGTGATTGGCGGTCTCACCGTCTCCACCATCCTCACCCTCATCTACGTGCCCTCCATGTTCTGCATCTTCGGTTCTGTGGGCGTGAAGCGCCAGCGCCGCAAGATGAAGGAAAAGCGGGAGCTGGATGCATACTGGCGTGAGCACAAGGCAGAAGAGATGCTGGCAAACACACGCGTCAGCGTGATGGAGCAGAACGCAAAGAAAATCATCAACAATCATCGTGACTGAATTGACCATTAAAATATGAAATCCATCTTCATCGCATACGACCAAGCGCACCAAGAAAATGTCATTGAAGCCCTCAACGACACCAACGTGCGCGGCTATACCTTCTTCGAGCAGGTGGGTGGACGTGGCACCCAAGGAGGTGACCCTCATCTGGGTTCCCACGCATGGCCATCCATGAACAGCTCCATTCTCACCATCGTGGAAGACGAACAAGTTCAACCGCTGCTCAAGCGCCTCCAAAAACTCGACGAAGACAACCCCATGCTGGGTCTCCGTGCCTTTGTGTGGGCTGTCGAGCAGAGCATTTGAGGAAATTGATAATTGACAATTGACATGAAAAAAAGCCTTGCCATCCTCCTTTGGGCATTCTGCCTCATGTGCATGGGATGCACGGGGCAAGACGGGGAGAAAGAAACCGAAGTGGTGCTCGAAACCACCGCTGGAGAGATACGCATCAAGTTGTACAACGACACGCCAGGACACCGCGACAACTTCACCAAGAATGTCAAGGACGGCATGTACACCGGTGTGACCTTCCACCGTGTCATCCGCAACTTCATGATTCAGACAGGCGACCCAGCCACCCGTCCCGAGGGATATGAAGTGAAACGGGATGAAAACGGCGACACCATCACCGAGCGCATCCCTGCCGAAATCGTATGGCCGAAACACCTCAACATGCGCGGCATGCTGGCGGCAGCACGTGACGGCGACGAAGAAAACCCCGACAGGCAGAGTGACAAGTTCCAGTTTTACATTGTCACCGGCAAACCTTGCAGCGATGCCGACATGGACGGATTCGAGACCGCCAGAGCGCAGCGCGACACTGAAATCCTCTACCAGAAGAAGCAACTCGCCAACAAGGAGAAACTGAGCGCACTTCGTGCCGCCCGCGACAAAGATGGTATCAGCAACCTGCTGGAGAAACTGCTCGACGAGGCGCGTTGGGAAATCTCCGAAAATCCTCCCATCACCTACTCCAAGGAAGTGCGCAAAACCTACAGAATACACGGCGGTGCCCCTTGGCTCGACAACGAATACACCGTATTCGGCGAGGTGGTCGAAGGCATGAAGGTAGTGGAAGCCATCCAGAAACTGAAGACCAACGCACAAGAGGTGCCTCTGAAGGAGGTGCGCATCACCAAGGCATACGTGGTGGAGTGAAACAGGGATAAACCCTGAAAAGAAAAGGACACTTCAAAACACATACAGAGAACTCACACAACGATTTGACGGATGAAACGGATTTGGCACAAATTGACATGAGAACAAATTATCGTCTCACCGCAGATAAATGTGGCGGGAATCCGAGTTGACACTATCGGTCTCGGATTCCCGCCTTTTGTTTCTCCGCATTATTATATCTTACAGGCCGTCCGTCGTGGCGGCTTTTTTTAGGCAATTCAGACTCCTTCAATCTGGAATGACCGCCAGAGTCTGTCGTCAGGCAGTGGTGCCTCGACGGCAATCTCTTTTTTGCTGACGGGATGGATGAATTGCATAGTGCGGCTGAGCAGGGAGATGCTGCCGTCGGGGTTGCTGCGTTTGGCTCCATATTTGAGGTCACCCTTGATGGGACAGCCCATCTTGGCCAATTGGCAGCGAATTTGATGGTGGCGTCCTGTCTTAAGGTTCACCTCCAGGAGATAGTAATTATCGGAACGACCGATTACCTTGTAGTCGAGAATGGCTTTCTTGCTGCGTGGCACTTCGTGGTCGTAAGCATAGGATTTGTTCTGCTTCTCGTTGCGAACGAGCCAATGGGTGAGTGTGCCTTCTGGCTGTGGTGGCATGTCCTTCACGATGGCCCAATAGGTCTTCTTCACTTCGCCGTTGGCAAACATAGCATTGAGACGTGCCAATGCCTTTGAGGTGCGCGCAAACAGAACAAGCCCGAACACGGGACGGTCGAGACGATGAACGACACCAAGGAAGACGTCGCCCGGTTTGGCGTACGCTTCCTTGATGTATTGCTTCACTGTTTCGCTCAGAGGCTTGTCGCCGGTCTTGTCGCCCTGCACGATTTCGCCCGTCGTCTTCGAAACAATGATGATGTGATTATCTTCGTAAACTACAGTCATTACATGTTCATGCCGCCGTCGATCTGAATCACCTGACCAGATACGTAGCTGGACATGTCGGATGCGAGGAAGAGGCACACGTTGGCAATGTCTTCCACCTGACCGCCGCGACGGAGTGGAATCTTCTTCATCCAATCGGCACGAATCTCTTCGGGCAACTGAGCAGTCATGGCTGTCTCGATGAAGCCAGGAGCGACTGCGTTGGCACGAACGCCCTTAGGACCGAGTTCCTGAGCGATAGACTTGGCAAGACCAATCATACCAGCCTTTGATGCAGAGTAGTTGCACTGACCTGCGTTGCCGTGTACACCCACCACTGAGGACATGTTGATGATGGAGCCACCACGCTGACGGAGCATGATTGGAGCACATGCATGGATGAAGTTGAATGCTGACTTGAGATTCACGTTGAGCACAGCGTCCCACTGAGCCTCAGTCATACGGAGCATGAGTCCATCTTTCGTGATACCAGCATTGTTCACCAGAATGTCGATAGAACCAAAGTCGGCATGAATCTGCTTCACCACGGCTTCTGTCTCAGCAAAGTCAGCAGCATTGCCAGCGTATGCACGGCAAGTGACACCGAGTGCTTCAATCTCCTTGCGAGTGGCTTCAAGACCTGCAGCCATGTCGTCGTTGAGTACCAAATCTGTAAATGCGATGTTTGCACCTTCCTGAGCAAACTTCATTGCGACAGCCTTACCGATGCCACGTGCAGCACCTGTCACGATGGCTGTCTTTCCAGTCAAAAGTCCCATAAAGAAAAAAATTATAATGTTAAATGTATACTGTTAATAGCCGTATTTCTGATTCTTGCAGAAGTGCTTGAATACCATGCTGCGCACGTAGGGATAGAGTTCCTCGGCGTTCTGCACAGCATAGCGACCGTAGATGTAAGGTACTTCACATCCTTTCAGGCAATAGTGCATGATTTCGGCGGCAAGACGAACGTTGCGAATGTCGAACAAGCCTTTGTCGATGCCTTCGTTCATGATGCGACGCAGGAGGTTGATTTCGTTCTTGTCGAAATTCTTGCGCACAGACTCCACCTTCCACACATCGCGGAAGAACTCGGCACGCAGATTGCCATTTCGATAGACGGCCTCCTTCATCACTTCCAGATGCGCAAAGATGAGTTGCACAATCTTCTCTTCGGGAGGGATATTGCGACGTGCCACTTCCTCCATGCGCTCGAACAGGCGTTCCAGTTCCGTCTGAATCACCGCCAGATAAATTTCCTCTTTACTGTTGAAATAAGTATAAAGCGTGCGGCGACCACGGCTGGCTGCCACAGCAATGTCATTCATGGAAGTGTTCTCAAAGCCATTCTTAGCGAAAAGTTGGCGAGCCACATCCACCAATAGCGCCCTTGTCTTCTGAACTGACATAATCTTCTGAATTTTATTTCGACTGCAAAATTACAGAAAAAAACTCAAAATTACAAGAACTTCCGTGCACAACTTTTTGTTCAAAAAGGATAAATATTGTACAATCAGATACTTATAAAATGCACAAATAATGTTAAAATTTATCCGAACAATTCCCGCAAAGCCTCTTCCACCTTACGGACAGGCACAATCTCTATTTTGAACTTGCTCTTGTCGAGGCCATTCATGTTGGCGCGTGGCACGATGATTTTGCGGAATCCCAACTTGTCGGCTTCGGCTATGCGCTGCACGATGCGGCTCACCGGACGCACTTCGCCACTCAAGCCCACCTCGCCCGTAAAGCAGATGTCTCTCGGTATGCCCGTGTCCACATTGCTCGACAGCACCGCTGCAATCACGCTCAAGTCGATGGCCGGGTCGGTCACACGGATGCCACCCGCAATGTTCAGGAACACGTCGCGCTGAGGCAGTTTAAAGCCCACCCGCTTCTCCAGCACCGCCAGCAGCATGTTCAGTCGCCGCAAGTCAAACCCTGTGGCCGAACGCTGCGGAGTGCCATAGGCCGCTGTGCTCACCAAAGCCTGTGTCTCTATCAGCAGCGGGCGTACCCCCTCAATGGAGCAAGCCACCGCCACGCCACTCAATTCCTCACCATCCTTCATGTCGCTCAACAGCAGTTCCGAGGGATTCTCCACTGGCCGCAAGCCATTCTGCACCATTTCATAGATGCCCAATTCGGCTGTGGAGCCAAAGCGGTTCTTGATGGCTCTGACAATGCGGTACATATAGTGCTGGTCGCCCTCAAACTGCAGCACCGTGTCCACCATGTGCTCCAATATCTTCGGTCCCGCTATCGTGCCTTCCTTGTTGATGTGGCCAATCACGATAACAGGCGTGTTCGACTCTTTGGCAAACTTCAGCAGCATGGATGCGCACTCGCGAATCTGTGTCACACTGCCTGGCGACGACTCCACGGTTTCGGTGGCCATCGTCTGAATAGAGTCAACCACCACCAAATCAGGGTGCACTGCCTTAATGTGTTCAAACACCGTCTCAATCATCGCTTCACAGACCACCTGCACATCAGCATAACTGCCCTTGCCATCTACGATTCTGTCTGCCCGCAACTTCAGTTGCCGGGCACTCTCCTCACCGCTCACATAGAGCACTTTCATTCCCTTCAACTTCATCACCGTCTGCAAAATCAGCGTAGATTTGCCGATGCCAGGCTCGCCACCCAACAAAGTCATGCTGCCAGGCACCAATCCACCACCCAGCACACGATTCAACTCACCGTCCTGCATATTGATGCGTGGTTCGTCCTCCGTCTCAATCTTCGACATCGAGATGGGGCTGGACTTCACATCCAACCTGAAATCGGACTGCACCGTCGATGCCGCCTTCTTTCCCACCCGATATTCTGTAAACGTGTTCCACTCGCCACATGCAGGACACTTCCCTATCCATTTAGGGCTGTCGTAACCACATGAACTACATACATATGCGACCTTTTCTTTTGCCATAATCAGTATATTTGCCACAAAGGTACAAAAAACTCCCAACTCCTAACTCTTAACTCCCAACTTTTTCCTACCTTTGCACCCATAAATTATAAAAAAATGACGTTACGCAGTCTCTATATCACTGTTTTCGCCCTTCTGGCAGCCAGCAACCGTATTGCCGCAACCACCCTGCCAGACTCCATCTGGTATGATTCCATCACGGGTACACGAACTCACTTGCAACGCACAGATACTCTTGTTCCATACACGTGTGCCCTACACTTTTTCGGACGTAACCTCGACGGCAGCCCCAAACAGCCTGCCCTGCAAGCGTTGGTGGAAGACCTCAGCATCAACGCCTTGATTCTTGGCTACGACCACTATGTACAGCAACGCGAATGGGCAAACGTCACCAGCAAAGTAATCAAACGCAACCTCAAGAGCGGTTGGGTGTGGGATCCCGACAGTTTCTCCGGGAACCAGTTCGCCCACCCCTATCATGGTAGCATGTTCTACAACACAGCGCGTGAGCACGGGCTTTCCTATGGCGTGTCCCTCCTCTACCCGCTGGCAGGCTCTCTCACATGGGAACTCTTCTGCGAGACGAACCGACCAGCCGTCAACGATTTGCTATCAACAGGCATTGGTGGAGCAGGCATCGGTGAAGTGACCCACCGCATTTCCGACATCTTCTTCGACGACTCCAAACGGGGCGGCGCACGTGTTGTCCGCGAAATTTTCGGCACATTGCTCAACCCCGTGCGAGGCATCCACCGCATGATGTCGGGGGAGATGTTCCGCGTCAACCACATGCATGCCGGCAAGAAAGAAGAGCCCATGCCCTACTCTTTCCTTGTAGGAGTTGGTGACCGCTACATGTACGATGAAGGTCCCATCCATCCCAATGCTCCCGGACGATTCAAGGAGCATGTGCCCTACCTCGACTTCCGCTTCAGCTACGGCAGCCACTTCAACCACATCAAAGAGGGGAAGCGCCCACGTGCATACGACTACTTTAACGTCTATCTGCTCCTCAATCTCGACAGTTCCCACCCCACCGTGGGTGAACTGGACATACAGGGGCGCATCGGTTCTATCCAAAGGCAGATGCCTAACCAATGGAAACTCGACCTCGGTTTCTATCAGAACATCAAATACATAGACCACTACAACGAGCATGGCGTGCAGAAGCCTGGCAATCTGCCCATCATCTCCGAAGCAGCAAGTTTCGGTGGTGACCTCTACACACAATGGCAGGGACGTACCACCACTTTCAGCCATTCCCTGATGCTCTCGGCCGTTCCACTTGGAGGTGCTGCTGCCGACTACTTCCTCATGCGCCGATACAACTTTGGAACAGGTTTCTCTCTGCGACACAGTGTACAGTTCACATGGAACCGCCACTTCACCATCGGCAACGACCTCTATTTCCTCCGCCTTTTCATTCTCAAAGGCTCTAAACCCGAGTTGATTCGTAAATACCTCGAACATCCTGACGAGTACGTGGTTGAACTACGTGACGGAACCAGTGCATGGGGAGACCAAGGCGAACAGAGCGTCCTGCAGAACCGTTCTTACCTGCGATTCAATGTTGCCCATAACCTTCACTTCGACTTGCAATACGAGTACAACTTCCGCCACGGGAACTACCGCGAATACCCTTCCCTCACCGGCAAGAGCCACGAGTGGAAGCTGGGACTTAGCTATGCATTATAGGAGCTAAGCCGATTGCGCCAGAAACAAGAAAGGAGTGAGTGTAAGAACCTCCACCGACTCTGTTACGTTACCTCGATTCACTCTGTGTAACAGCCAAAATAAATTCCTTCTTTCAATTGATGAATCAAAAGAAGGAATTGATGAATAAGTAGAAGGAATTGATGGATTAGTAGAAGGAATTGATGAAACGCCCTTCTTGCAGGCATGCGTACACCAACGGGCGTTTCATGGTGCAAATATACAATTTTTTTCTGAAACTAGAAAGGATATCCGACAGCAAAGTGGACGGCCACAGCATCTTTGAACTTGCGGATGTTGTAATAGGAGGATTTTCCCGTATCGTAAGGAGCATGGATGCCAACGCCAAAATCGAGGCGGAGGATGAGGAAATCAAGGTCGTAGCGGAGTCCAAAACCTGTGCCAAGGGCAAAGGTCTTGAAGAAGTCTTTGCCGCCAAACTTACCACCAATGTGGTATTCGTCATCACGCATCAGCCACACGTTACCCGCATCGACGAAAATAGCGCCCTGGAAGGCATTGATGAAGGGGAAACGGTATTCAGCGTTGAGTTCGATTTTAACATCACCCGTCTGGTCCAGATAGAATCCCAAACCGTAGTCGTCGCGGAAACGGCCAGGTCCAATGCTGCGAATGGAGAAAGCACGTATACTGTTGGCACCACCGACATAGAAAAGTTCGCTGTAGGGAGCGTAGTTTGAATTTCCATATGTCCAAATGGCTCCCAGTTGCACACGGGTGGCGATGGAGGTCTTCTCGGTGATGTGGAAAATGTTTTTGAGTTGGAAATTGAATTTGAGGAATTGGGAGTAAGGGGTGGAAAGGAGGAGTTTATCTTTCTTGTGGTAAGGAAATCCCAGGAAGGAGTTGGTGAGGTTGAGGAAGTTGCCCGCTTGCTTGACCGTCCCTTCGAAGTGCATGGTGTGGCGAATACGGTTGTTCCATGTGTTGTCGTAGATAATGGTGTATTGCTGTCCTGGAACAAAGAGGTCTTGCAGAGACCAGTAGAGGGCCTTGTTGAAGAAAACGATAGAATCAAAGCGCTCTGTGGTGTTCTGCATCTTGTTGTAAGTGACCGTAAGGGGGGTGAGCCGATGGCTCCACGAACGTGAGGTTTGGAACCCGTAGTTTGCCTCAATTGTGGAGGACATCAGACGGTAATAGTAGGCTCGTTTGCGTTGTTCCAATGTCACCTTGAACTCTGTGGATGTGGGATATCTATAGAAACGTTTGTTGAGCCAGGGGAATGCAATCCACGGATATGACAGGGAGAGGTCGAGTGCTGCCAGATAGGAGTTGATGCGCTTATTCTCATCATACATTCTGCGGGTTGTCCATTCATAACTGCCACGAAGTCCTACCGACAAGGTCTCGCCATGACGAAAGGCATTGCGCTTGGAGATGATCACACCGCCTGCTGGCCCTATCTGGGAGTTGGACTTATGGGTGAAACTGAAGTTTAATTCTGCATCAATCAATTGATCCATCATCAGGTCGACACGAGTATCGATTGTGTCATTCAAGCCCGTGGTATCACGAGGTGTAAAAGTGAATCTGACTCCCGAAAAGATATTCATGCCATGAAGGTTTGTCAGTGTCTTATCGACGTTGGACTGGTTGAATATCTGTCGAGAATGAAACTTGAAGTTCTTCATCACAACGCGTGGGGCGATGGGAATGTGTTCACCTTGATACGCAATCTTCAAACGTCGCCGCTGGATGGAATCATCATACACATTGCCCAATCCATCTCTGCGACGTCGCTGACTGGCCGTACTGGTACGACTCTTGCGAATGTACACGCTGGTATTGCCGAAGTAGAACTGACGAAGAGCGACATTGGGCAAATCCAAGTCGGGTGCCACGAGCAACTTCACACGATAGGGAACGTTGGTGGAATCGGCAAAGTAATGGATGTAATCGGGGCGATAATAATAGTAGCCGTTGTTGCGGAAGGCATTGACGATGCGGTCTTTCTCATTCGTGAGATTGAGCGTGGAGAACTGATCGCCTTGATGGATGTATGCTTCATTCTTTGTGGTACGGATGATACTGTCCTGTATGCTGTCTCGGAAGGCATAGCGAATACTGTCGAAGAGATAGGGCTCCCCTAAATGGATGTCGTAGGAAATACGCTGTTTGCGAGGATTGCGTTGGTCAATGAGACGGTAATCAACATCGCCACGGAAATAGCCGTAGTTTTGCAAGATGTTCGTTGCCACCTTGGTACGTGTCTCTGGCGATACGCTGGAGATAGTGACAGGGGTGCCTGCAAAGGAGTTGAACATCCATTTGTTGAATCCTGTACGTGGCTTATCGACGTAGGCATTATAAATCCAAAGTCCCACCTGAAAAGGGCTTCGCTTCGACGAACTGCCCAAGATGGAGCCATTGGGTTTGTAAGCCAAAGCAGACGTCACCTCCGCGAGTGCCACATCTTCGGCTGCTGTACCATGCTGACCATGCACTTTCGTGTTTTTTATACCCGTATAGAGCACTTCCCCCTCTGGCAGATGGGAAGTGGTGGAGCATGCCACGAACATACTCACTATACATATATATAATATATATCGTAACGTTCTCATCGTGTCTATTCTTCAGTTTTCTCGGAGTCGGTGTTTTCTTTTTGTTCTCCCTCTTCCCTTTGTTGTACTTCTTCCTTCTTACGCCGCTTCCAGATAATCAGGTCGGAGAGTTTATCCACTTTCTTGCGGAGCACCACGCCAAAACCATTCCTGTCTATTTCGCCCTCGATAAGACTAGAGTAGTCTTTCTCATGGAAAAGACGGATGTACTGCGTGCCACCATTGTCAAGTCGCCATTCGAGCGACACGTCATCTATATAGGCACCTGACTCGCTACGCCTCGAGTTGTTATCGGAACTCACCTTGCCACCAATGATGACATTCAGACGGTCGGAGAAGAACTTGCGGGAGAACCGGAAGGAGTAATCTGTCCGCCTCGTACCATCTTCGCGAACCGTTTGTCCTACCCCCACACTCACATTGACCATCGTGGAGAGGGCATTACCTGCAATCTTGTTGATTTCTTCCTCGAGGAAACCGCTCAAAGCATCGCCTGCTGCAAGTCCCTTGCCGTTGGAGCTTGACAGATACATGCCCGTAGCCAACATGCCGACAGCCAATTTATTGCGTTCCTCGGCAGAACAACTGGCAAGATCGTTCTGAACAGACTGGTCGTCAGGTGCATCGATAATAAACTCTAAGCCCATGTTCTGTAGAGTGTTGGAGATTTTCAGACCTACATCGAAAGGAACCGTTCGGATGGAACCATCGCTCCTTGCGGCAGAAGCCTTCACATGCTCCGTGGCCGTGATGTTGAGCAGAGGATTGCCTGGCTGACCTGCAAACTCTATGTATGAACCGGGATGGATGGAGAAGGTCTTGAGCGGAATGACCGGAAGCGTGTATTTCATCTCACCCTCGTTGATGGTGTAGCGTCCTTGCATGTTGAACACACCTTCCGGAGTGTAGGACATTGTGATGGAACCACCACCCTGCACGTTGACGAAACTCTGCTTGTCGGCAGAGAACTCACCACGCAGTTTCGCACCGTCCTCAATGCTCAGAACCAAATTCATGTCAATGCCCATATAGGTCTTCTTCGGAATGGATTCCCTGGGAGGAGGCGGTGCATTAAAATCGACAAAGGTGACAATGTCTTCGAGTCGGTCAGTCTGATAAAGTGCTGTTTCCGACAAGATGTAGGTAAGATTGGTGGAAGGTAAAACGCGCACAAGACCACGCACAGTCAAATCCTTCGTAGAACCAATCACACGGGTGTAGAAGTCACCGTACATATCGCCATATAGCAAGGACTTGCTGGTAGGTTTCGCCTCAATCAGTTTAAAGTTACGACCCATCAGTGAAAGCGACATGAGCACTTCGTCGAAGTTGGAGAAGTCAACATAGCCATTCAACGTAAGCGGATTGTCATCTACCGCATAGAACTTGAGGGCATCGAAATCCACACGGCTATTGTTGAAGACAATCGTGTCGTTGGCCAATGAAAGATTCAGGCTATACTGACTGGAAATCATGTGCAAATCCTTTGGCATCAAGGTGCCATTGAACAACAAAGCATCCATCGGCCCTGTCACTTTCATACCACCAGCCAATTGGCCAGTAAAGCCCACTATCTGGTCAGGAATGAAAGGCGAGAACATCGACATCGGCACATCGAGGAAGGAGAGGTCGGCATCCAGTTCACCTTTTCCCTGAGCATCGTAGGTTCCGTCCAGTTTCAGAACTTCGGCCTGGTCGTAAGCCAATGTGGCATCGATGACATGGCGGGTATCACCTTCTGGCATATAGTTGAAATTGGAGGCGATGTTGCCTACAGACATTCCCTCATAAGTGAAGCGGTCAGCACTGAGATCACCCTGCACAAGGAAGTTCTCACCCCTGTCTATATAAGTGGCATTCAAATGAAGCAAACCACCCATGGCTGGCAACCCCGGCACTGGAACAGCAGCCAGAATCTCCTTCAAATTGAGGTCATCAACATGGAGAGTAGCCACCTGTTTGCCCTGTTCATTCTCATCGGCAAAGACTGCAACATAACAATCATCGTTGGTGCTCGTCAGACGTACATCAGCCATGATGGGGCTATTAGGACGTGTGATGATGTAGTTATCAGCATTGACGCAAAATTCACGGAAGGAGATGATGGGTTTCTGGGGATAAATGCTGTAGGTGACTTGGGCGTCTGTAGCCTTCCCTTTCACACCCATGTCAATGCCCTTACGATTATTCTTGTCAAAATAAGTGAGGTGAGCATCCACCTCGTTGGCCATCAGGTAGCCATCCAAATAGGCCCTGAAGGCCGGGAGTTGCGGCTGCTCATGACAGTGCACACCCACATGATAATTGAGTTGCGTAGAATCTTGGACAATATCAAAGAAGGCCGTGTCAATCATGACGCTATCCTTGCGGAAACCATACACATGCCCCATTCCCTTCAGACCCGTATGAGGAGAAGCCTCCACGTCAGCCATGAACTCCTTAAAATGAACACCATAGGTCTCAAGGACGTCTGAGACAGGATTGTCGGGTCCAGCCGTAGTATGAAGCGAAAGTTCTGGCAAATAAGCCTTCAGCACATCAAGGTTCACATCATGCTTTGTGAACTGTCTGACAGTCTCCTTCTGCAAACGTTCTACTTTCGGCAAGAGATTGAAAATGTTGTTGGGGGTGAAAAACGTGAAATCAAGGTCACCCGTCCGTATGGTGGCTGTTGTAGTGTCTTTCTGTGCTTCAGCAAAAAGATAGAAGGCATCAGCCCGAATGCTGTCGGAACTCATCTTCAGTTCAAGCGCATCCACCTGAGACTCAATGCGGAAAAGTTTATCCAAATTATAGGACACATGCATCGTACCGCTGGTGCTTGCCTGTAACAACTCGTCGCTGAATCCCATGCGCTGAGCATCCATAAAAGGCAAGTTCAGTGTGAGCGTTCCCTCCACAAGATTCTTCCTCAGTTCACCATCAAATGTCAAGTCTGTCTTCAATTGCTCGTTATCAGCAGTCAAATCCAAGAGAAGTTTGCTACCCTTCAACGATACCTGAGCATCAATGTTGCTCAAGTCCATCTTACCCATATACGCCTTGGAAAGATGCGCCGTAGCCTCCAATGACGTGGAAGGAGAGAGAAAGTCAAAGCCACGCCCCCTCACCATAGCCTTGCCCGAAAGGACTGTGTGCTCATCCATCGGCACGTAACGGTTCAGCACCACGTTATTGAAGATTGCATCAGCACTATAGGTATCAGAAGCAAGTACATAAGCACCTTTCAAATCGACACTGGTACCAGACGCATCTTTAGCATTCACATTTGCTTGCAGAGAGAGATTATCCACCACGTCCCAAAGCGTGGCAGATCCATCCGCCACGGCTACACCTGGCACTTTCGCATAGAGTTTGCCCACATGGAGCGTTTCGAGATTGCCATCTGCCTCCAACCGCACTTCCGATGGACGTACAGGTAACGTCTGATTCAGCATGGTACATACATCCTTCGTGTCCTCCCCACCCATACGTGTGAAGAAGATGGCATCACCTTTACCAATCAAACCCTCAGCAATCAAGGAGAACGTGCCGGGATTCACATCATCAAAGGCATTCATGTCCATGCGGTACGCCATCTTCAAGTCGCTGTCAGCCGTCTTCATGTGCAACCTCGGCACAGTCAAGGAGAGCGAGTCCATTTCCACCCGTCCTGTCGTCTCTGTGATAGCCAGTCCCGACTGTTCCACCCCTGTAAGTTGACGGATGTTCAGAGCCATTTCGCCTGTAACGCCTTTGTATTCAAAAGAATCCACCTCCAGTCCCACATCCGTAAAGAACAGATGGGATGGGTCGAGTTGATTGGGCAATTTAGGCTCTTTCATCATGTTGAAGCAGGCGGTTGAACCACTCACCTCAAACTTATTCACCTTGTAAATTTCTTTCTCAAGGTCAAGGAACGCAGTGGCATGCGCATGGTCTATGTTCGCCTTCACCCATGTACTGTCAGCCTGCGGAGTGAGCAACACCGCTGCCTTGACGCGTTGCAGTTCCAAGTCCTCCAATGAAATCTTCCACGTGACCGGTTCACTCTCCGTTGTATCCTCAGGCACCGTATCTGCCAAGAGTACCATCAAATCGGCATCTCTCAGCAGTGCCTTGTTAACTACAGCAAACTCATTTTCAATGTCAGTGCTGTGGCTATCAAGACTCAGTTCTGCCAGTGTACCCTTCACCACACATGCGTCAATCATCCCCTTGGTGTTCACTTTTGCATCATACAGGTGAATGCCATCCACCTCTGCCTGCAAATAGAAAAGCGGCAAGGCCTTCACGCTGATGTCCAACTCACGAGCGGCCACCACCGTGTCGCCGTCTTCCAGCGCCAAGATGCCTCCCATCGAGAGGTCGAGCGGAAACTTCAGGCAGACACTCTCCACCGTCACTTCCATACCCGTCTCCTCGCTCAGCATTTCAGCAGCCTTATCCACCGCATACTTCTGCACTGGAGGCAAGTAAATCAGCACGAAAAGCAACAGCAACAAGAAAATTGGAGTTAGCGCAATCCATAAAAGGATGCGCCAACTCCAACCTAAGAGCGTATGCTTTCCGTAGCGTTTCAATTCTTCAATTTTTCAATCCTATTACAAGTTTGGATTAATCTTATTCCACTCTGAAATAGGAGGAACGATATTGAGCGTTACGAGTTCGTCACGCATCTTACAGAGATGCTCGTAAGATGCGTCCAACTTTGCCATTTCCTCTGGAGTGCCTGTAGGCATCTTGTAAGTACATCCTTTGGTGTCGAGGGTTGTATCCATCGCCATCATGATGTGGTTGTACTTCTCGTTGCAAACATAGGTACCGGCTGGCCAACGGAACTTCTCGCCACCCATCACTGAACGAATCATTTCCACAGAGCAGTAAGCAGGGCTTTGCCATGAAGAACGTCCACGAAGTTCAATAATCTTCGCACCACCCTTGGTCACAGCCACTTTCAGTTTCTCCCACTCCTCTTCAGGAAGTGCTGGAGTGCCGATGAGTTCATTGAGAGGCTTGCCAGCCACCTTCACAGCGCTGCCGAACACAGCCATCTGCTCACCATGACCACCATAAGTGGCACAGCCTGTCACCTCATACTGCTTCACTCCGAACTGCTTAGCCAAAGCTGACTGCAGACGAGTGGAGTCGAGCGCTGCCAGAGTCGTCACCTGACCTGGCTTCAAACCTGAATACAGCAAAGTCACAAGACCCGTCAAGTCTGCAGGGTTGAAAATCACGGTCACGTGCTTCACATCGGGGCAATAAGCCTTGATGTTCTTGCCCAGTTCCTCAGCAATTTTGCAGTTGCCAGCAAGGAGGTCTTCACGGGTCATGCCAGCCTTACGGGGAGCACCGCCAGAAGAAATGATGTACTTCGCATCCTTGAAAGCTTCAGCCACATCCGTGGTAGCCGTCAAGTTCACGCCGTCATAGCCGCAATGGAACATTTCTTCCATCACACCCTCCATACCTGGAGCATACACATCATAAAGACACACATTAGGAGTCAGCTTCATCGTCAGAGCCAACTGAACCATAGTTGAGCCGATGGCGCCACCAGCTCCAACAATCACAAGTTTGTCATCTGTTAAGAATGCCATAGTACTAATTTTTAGTTTGAAATTATTGCTTTTCGTACTTTGTTCGCAAAATTATCTCTTTTCTTCCTTATATCCAACAAAACTGGCACTTTTTTCACCCAAGACCCTAAAGTTTCTCATGTATGCTGGTCTGAACCGCACAAAAATGTCAAGTGTGTCGGGCAATACACCCTTTATTGAGCAGGATAGCCCACAGGATTGTTGATGACAGGAATCTGGTTGTCATTCAAGCCGAGAAGACTCTGAATGGCCTTCTGGTTCATCGTGCCACGTGGCACCGTACAAAGACCTGAAGCGGAACAATAGAGATTGATGTTCTCACAGACTATGCCGACATCCACGCCAACCATCCACTGGGCATGCTGGCCATTGCTGCCAAACTTGTCCATGTCGGCCACCATGACAAGACACACAGGCGCTTTCTTGGCAAAATCCTGGCGGTCGGCCACAATGTCACGGTGGTCGCCTTCAGCCACTTGTGTGAGGGTGTGATTCTGGGGGTCATAAAGAGAAACGCCCTTCTCACAGAAAACGTACAGACGGATTTCCTGCTTATTCATGGCTGTAGGTGCTGTGAGGTGTCCATCTGGGCGATTCTTTCCCTGCGCAGCCCAAAGCAAGTCGCTCAGGTCTTGGTCGGAAAGAAGTTTATCACTATACTCACGCACAGACTTACGCTGCTGGTATGCCTCCATGACTGAGAGGGTTTGACGCTGCATGTTTGGTTTTGGCAAATTCTTCGACTGGGCAAAACATGCTGTGCCCACAAGCAGTAGAACTACTACAAAAGAGATTCTTTTCATCGCTGTGTTTGTATTTTTTGTTTATATATAAAAATTATGTGACAATATTGACACGAATCTTGGTTTGCAAAGGTAAGACAAATAGGAGACTACACAAAACATTTTCCCTGTTTTTCACGCGCCCCCTTGAAAAAAACACACAATCATTGCAACATTTTGGGCAAAAAATAACCACCCTATCAAATAAAATCCCTACATTTGTGGCTAAATCTTTATCTTTTAACCTAAAAACTTCAAAAAAATGAAAAAGTTTCTACTTCTGTTCGTGCTCATCGCGCTGGCAATTCCCAGCTCAGCACAGATTTTTGGCTACGTGAAGCAAGAAGGTGGATACACTAACGTAAGAAAAGGTCCTGGAACCTCTTACGGGATTGTAACCAAGATTAAGGACGGTTCAGGCATCTACTATGAGCCATACAACAGTTCTTGGTGCAAAGTATTCAACAACAACCAGTTATTTATCGGATACATGCACTCCAGCAAAATCGTGTCCAGTTCTTCACGAGGCGGTGTGCCTTCCATCCCAAGCAAGAGTTCGAGAAGCAGCTCTTCCAGCGGCACAGCATGGGGTACACAGTACGACTGGCTCGCAGAGAGATATGCTACCTATAATGATATTGCAGGCTACGACAAGGGGCAACTTCGTGTGCTCCGCAATTCCATCTATGCACGTCATGGCCGCATCTTCAAGGACTCCTCACTGCGCTCATACTTCAACTCCCAGCCTTGGTACAACGGTTGGCGCAGCGAAGTTCCATCCAGCGAATTCAATAAATACGAAAAGTATAACATCTCGTTCATTCAGAGGTACGAATAAGGCTGATGGCAACATTCTGGACAAAACGGAACGAAGACATCGAAGACGAGAAAACAGCGATGCCCTGGGGCGAACTGTTTGTAAAGGGTGAGAGGAATGTTCCGCGCAGAAGGAAGCTGCGAGTTGCCCTCTTCGACCTGGACGGCACGCTGGTCGACACCGAAGACCAGTACACCGTCTTCTGGGGGGCTACAGCACGCAAATACCGTCCCGATGTGCCACGGCTCGAATTTCTCATCAAGGGCACAACCCTCACACAGATATTCGACACCTACTTCCCCGACCCTCAATGGCAGGCGGAAATCACGGAAGGCCTGAATGCCTACGAGGCACAGATGAAGTATGAATTCTATCCTGGTGCGCTCGACTTCCTCCAGGACTTGAAGCGCAACGGAGTGCAATGCGCCGTGGTGACCAGCTCCAACATTCCCAAGATAGAGAGCGTGAGACAGCAGATACCCAACTTCGATGCACTCTTCGACAAAGTGCTCACAGCCGAAGATTTCACCGCCTCGAAACCTGCGCCAGATTGCTATCTGCTGGGAGCCAGGACCTTCGGCGCCGACATCGACGAGTGCGTCGTGTTCGAGGATGCCTATACAGGCCTGCAGGCAGGCATGGCATCAGGTATCTTCACCATCGGACTCGCCACAGGACACACCAAAGAAGAGATTGCAGACAAATGTAACCATGTGCTTGACAGTTTCGAAGGCATGACCTACGAACGACTTACCGCACTGATTACACAGCATCTGCACTAATATTAACCCCTATTATTAATCTAATCTAAAAAGCAAAGTTATGAAAAAGGTTTTTATGCTCATTGGAGCAGCAGTAACCATGTCATTCATGGCCTGCACAGGTAGTTCAAACCAACCATCGGGTGAGACTGACAGCACAGAAGTCACCACAGAGACTGAGGCAGAACCAGAAGCCCCAGCTGAACCCGAGGCCATCAAAGGCCCCGCCACCTACGAAAATGACTTGTTCAGCATCAATGTCCTCGAAGGTTGGCAGGTGACCAAGCAGTCGGATTCAGGTTGTACCATCGAGCCTGTGGAAGCACCCGAGAAGAGTTCCAATTTCGGTTGGAAACTGGAAGTGAAAGTATGGGACAGCGAGGTATTCACTGCTGAAGATGCCATCGAGACCGAGCAGGACGTGTTCGAGGAGTCTAAGAGCCAACCCAACCAGAAACTGGGCGACTACACCTACCTCTACACCTACCGTGCCTACGAGTTTGGTGACCACAGTGTGCTTGCCGCACCTCTCAGCGACAAAGGCGGCCGCATCCAACTCAACATTGGCGGTTACAAACTCGAAGACACCCCCGACTTCAAGGAGATGATTAAGAGCATCAAGGTGAAGAAATAACTTGTCTCGTAGCTAAAATGAGCTACAAATAATAGAACAACAAGAAAACCTCGTTTCCTAATGAAAACGAGGTTTTCTTGTTAATTGAGTAGTTCAAGTGGTCTATGAAGTAGTAACGACAATGAACTTACAATCTCACACCTACCGATGCGTTGATGAACCAGTCGTTCAGGTGGCCACGCATGGCTTGATGCTTGAAATTGTAGTTATTGAACTGGCCGTTGGCATTGATGAAGTAGCGATCCCAGTTGTAGGTGACGGACAAACGACCGGTGAAGTTGAGGGCGATGCGGTTGTTGCGAGAGTTCGATCCCGCGCTCTCTATCGTATACCTATCCGATGACAGTTCTGGAAATTCAGGATATTCTTCTCCCGCACTTTCGGCTTCCAAGCATGCAACGGCATAATCCGTGAGGTGTTCGTGGGCAACTTCCTTCACATTGCTCGTGTACGTGTTGATTTTTGTACGATTCATAATCGTCACCATCGGCATGAACATACCACTGATGAGCCATCCTTTGGCGGGCACGAAGTTGTAGGCGTATCCACCACCCACACTCACCTGATACTGGCGCAAACGTCCTATGCCGTCCATCTCATAGATAAGCTCAGCATTGCGAGGGTCGTTATACTTAAAATCAGAATAGTAACCCATCAGTCCTACGATAGGTGCCCCGGCAGAGCGCACCTGGATGGTCTTCTGGGTGTAAGCGGCTGCATAGGAGAACTTCTTGCTGTTGAAGATGTAGCAACCGTCGAATATCAGCGTCTGGAGTTTGACAGGTGAGGCAAACGGTTCCTTTTCTGAATAGTCCCAAGACTCAGGCTCTGACCAATCGGTGAAGTAAACTTTATCTGTCTGTTCGTTATAATCTTCAATCCATCTGTATTTTGCAGCACCAACATAGTGGATTCTCGCATTTTTAGCCTTGAACTTGTGCCAACGCAAGTTGACGCTGTACCACCTGCCTGCAGTTCTGAGAGAGAGGTTCTGCCCCTTGTCGCCGCCAACAGGGAAGGAATAGCTGAGACTGAGGCCTTTGTAACCCACTTTCACGCCCAACGAGGTGGACACACGTGTCATGATGCGCGGGTCAGTGGCCATGTCCCCCACTCCCATGATGAGAGGCATCGTACCTCCTCCATCGAACAGTTCAGCTCCGTTAACCGTGGAGTGCATCTGCAGGTCTGTCTGTGCCACACGGCTCTTGATGCTGACCTGCCAAGGCAGCTCAGGCGTCTTGATATAATTAGTGTCCACGCCATGCACCATAGTGGCTTCGGCAAGTTTTTTCACACTGTGGAAGAGACCTTTCTTTCCACTTTCTTCTTGTGCCATCGCTGTAGACGCAATCAGCACAGTACATAGGCTAATAATAAGTTTACGTTTCATAGTGATTAATTTTTTATTAAAGTTTCATCTATTTCTACAACGAATTTCACGAATTAAACTAATAAACGAACTATGCAGACAGAGATGTATGACACGAATGCACCTTCTGTGCAACGAATCCCACTAATGCAATCCGGATGGAATTAGTTTCATTCGTCGCCGCTTGCGGCATGGAACACCCACTTCCTGCTCGGATGGTATAATTAGTTTCATTCGTAAAATTCGTTGTTTAAATTAAGCAATATCAGTTTTGTTGTCTAATTTACAATTTCACGGGATCGGCAAGCGTGTACAGCACTCCCCTCTCCACATCATAATACTTCAGTGTCACCGACTCCCCGTCAGTGCGGCCATAGAGGATGAGCAACGTGCTGCCGGGCGATGAAATCACTGCTGTGCCACGGCACTCATTACCCACGAAGGCACCCACGATGTTGCCCACGAAAGGAGTGATGCCAGCCTTGGTCAGAAGGCTCTCTGCACTCACCATCTTAACCATAGGATACTTGGCGGAACCCATCGTGAACGCAGGGATGTAGTCCTCGTCAATGCCGATAATCTCATCCGAGTCCAGACTGATGTTATCGGACAGCGTGAAGATGTGCTTCAGCGTCTGGTTGTAGTATCGCAGCGACATATTTACAGTTTCCGACCCCGACTCGTTGCCCCAGACCTTGAGCAGATACTTGATGTTGCTCGACTCGCCGCCGCCTGCAATGACAGCAGGGCTTGCCAATCCGCGCAGTTCACCGTTGATGAAGAGCGCCATCATGTCGCCATCGGAGACATAAGGCTGTAATTCATCCTCAATCTGCACCTTCAGGATGGTCCAGTTCTCGTAGATGGATGAGAAGTCCTGTTCCGTCCAGTTCGGACGCTCCTGGTTGTTGGTCCAGTCTATCTGCCACTCAGGCGCCTCACTGAGTTTGGTCTCCGTGTAGCTGGCACTATTGCTGTCATTGCTATCGTTGCAAGCACACACCAATGCCGCCAACAATCCAAACAATAAATATTTAGTTTTCATATACATATTATTATTTCGGATATTTTTCAACAACGAATTTCACGAATTAAACTAATAAACGAACTATGCAGACAGAGATGTATGACACGAATGCACCTTTCTCACTAATGCAATCCGGATGGAATTGGTTTCATTCGTCGCCGCTTGCGGCATGGAACACACACCTCCTGCCCAGATGGCAAAATTAGTTTCATTCGTAAAATTCGTTGTTTGAATCATAATTATCAATTAATGTTCATTTCACGACGATCTTCTTCCTGTTAAAGATGTAGATACCTCTTTGTGTTGGCTTCTTCGGCAGCTGCACACCAGAGAGGGTGTACCACTTACCGTTTTCATAAGTCGCCTGCACGAAGCTGATAGCCGTAGGCTCGTCAGGAGTACCGATGACATCATTCGTCTTGAAGGTCATGATTTCACCAGAAGAAGCAACAATCTCGCCGTCACGCTCAATTGCGAACCAGATAGGCTGCTGTCCATCGCCACCGATGCTGAGGTAGAAGAGTCCACCTGCGAGCTGCGTTTCACCGTCAGCCGTCATCACAGCCTCACCCACTGTTTCGCCGTTTGCGTAAGCCACCAAGCGGTCGCCTTCTTCGGTATCGAAGCCTTCCACGGTAGCGCTCACGCTCATGGTCGAACGCTTGTTGGCAAGCGCGACTGCACTGCGGTTTGTGGTTTGCGACCAGTCCTCGCGGAAGTTGCTTTCCAGTGCGTAGTACGGATAAGCGAACGAGGCACTCGTAGCACCCTTGCGAAGCATCAGGTAACCCTCGCCAGGCTTCATGTACTGCAAGCTGCCGCGCCAGCGTCCTGAGTTGCCAGCCTTGGTGAAGTAAGCAAACTCCGTGTGGCTCTTGATTACGTCGCCTGGCTCAGCCTCGTCGTAGTAGTCGCTCAGTGCCGTTTCCACGGTCAGGTTCGTCATCGGCGTGTAGCCAATGGCGTTCCAGCCCTTGTTCAGCGTGATGGTGCGTGCATCCTTCTCGCTGATGACGGTGCCACCGATTGGGAAGGTGCAATCCTCATGAACCATGATGGCATACGCCTTCTTCGGTGAGATCTCCATGTTCGCAGTGCTGCCAGATGCCAGCCATTGCTTTTGAGCCTTCTCGTAAGTCAGCGTCATGTTGCTGCCCAGTTCGGTCAGGATGTCGCCATCGCTCCAAGGCATGCTGCTGAGCAGTTTGTTCACGTCGTTCAGTAGGTCGCTCTTCAGGTTGAACGATACCCAGTTCCAGCCCTTCGTCAGCTTGAAGTTCTGTACGAAGGCATCGCTGCCGTCGAAGCGGACAGGCTTGTTGCTGCCCAGCATGGCATCCTTCTGGAACTTGATGCTGTCCTCTGGTGTCAGCAAGATCTCGCGTCCCGTGCTGTACTGCCACAAACGGAAGTTCAGTTCGCGTCCGCTCGTCTGGTTGTCATAGACAGTCAGGTACAGAGCCGTCTCGCCAGTCTGTGCATCGTGGCTGATGTTCGCATAGCCGTGGCAGACATTCTCATTGTCGAAGACACCCACGATGTCGCGTGCATCGGTGTCCAGTTCATCGTACAGATAAACCTGTCCGCTGATGTTCATCGAGTTCTGCAGGAGGTCACCGCTCACGTTCTGTGCCCAGTCAGGCTTGTCGCCTTCCACCGTCAGGTTGAAGTAGAACGGTTCGGTGATACCCTCCTCGTCGGTCAGATAGATAATCTCGTTATACGTACCGATGTTCAGGTCTTTGCTGATGACAGCTTCGACACCATCCAGAAATTGCGGTGCCACCACGTCGGTGTACTTGTCGAGCTTGAGCCACTTCGGGCAGTTCTCAATCGTGTAGGTGTGGCTGATGGAGCCGTGGTTGTAGAACGGCAGCGTCAGTTCCTCGCCTGCATTCTCGCCAGTGCCATACTTAATGGTGTAGTCCGCTCTGTTCAATAACCACTGCAGGCTGCTGTTGGTCACATAGTAGCAAGCCGTCTGAGGCGAAGCCATCGTGTTGCCGTTCAGGTCCTCCACGTCGTGTACCGTCACGTAGATGTTGCGGTGGTTCAGTTTAGCAGCCGTCTCATCGAGGTCTATCAGCAACTGGTTGTCCTTGCCGATGAACGAGAACTTCAGGTTCGTCACTTCCTCGTAGGGCAGCACAGGAGCAGCTGTCTGATCAGTGATGTGGCTGAGCACCGCATCCATCGCATCGACGAACAGATAGTCGCGCACCAGCGTGTTGGTAGATTCCTTCGTCAGCGGGTCGATTTGATAGCGCAGTTTTCCGTTGTCATCCAGATAGAGCTTCTTGCTATACAGATAGGGCACCATCTCGATGTCGTTGTCCTTCTGGCGTTCCTGGCGGTCGAAGCCAAGGTAGGTCAGCAGACCAGCCTCGTCACCCTGAGGACTCTTCGTCGCGTAGGTCTTGACGAGCGTTTCGGGCAGTGCCTGTCCGAAGAAGAGCAGTTCATCCACGTTGCCCTGCAGCGGAGCGTTGCCGTCCTGACTAAGCAAGGTGTCTGTTGCAGTGACGAGGTCGTAGCGGCTTGCACCGATGAGCGGATAGCCACCGCTGATGCCGCCGAGGCTGTCGGCAGCGAAGCTCGTCACTTGTTCCTTATCCATATAGATGTTGGCCACGTTGCGTCCGCGGTTCACGGTCATGGCGAAGTTGTGCCACTGACCATCGCTCCAGTCGCCCGGCACCTCTACAGAGAAGCCGTTCGAGCGGTACATCAGCTTGTCGCCCTCGAATCCAATGAGGAACTGGTTCTTGGCGCCGTTGTCCTCCTTCAGTCCGCGACCATTGGAGAGCAGCGTGCCGCGACCCTCGGCGTCGGTCTTGAACCAAAACATCAGCGTGTAGTCCTGCTCGCTGGTGCGGTTCAGGGCCTTCTGGTTGAGCAGCACACCCTTGTCTGCCTTCTCCACGTGCAGCGACATGCCGCGTGGGATTGCCCATGAGGCATCTATCAGCTTGGCGTTGGCGCCCTGGGTGTGGTCGGTCACGTATTCGCCCGAACCTTCGTTCATTGGGTAGTAATCCACAAGGTCTTTCTCATAACCCGTCAGTCGGCGGCTGCCGTAGGTCGTGCCGATGAGTCCGCCACTCATGGCGTTATACCACAGGCGAGCCTCCATCATACGGCCTTGGTAGTACTGGCTTGCCGAGCGGTCGAGTTCGTTGGTGCGACCGAATATCAGCGTACCTGTGCCAGTGTATTTCTGGCTGAGTTTGTACTTCTTGCCGGCCTGTACGCCGCCGTTGAAGAATGCCAGCGAGTCGTCCTCCTGTCGGATGACGAGAGCCACCTGCGAGAAGCCCTTCTTGTTGATGACAGAGTCACTGACAAATTCTTGGCTGTTGACCACAGCCTTCAGTTTGAAGTCCTTCGTCAGCCACAGTTGCAGTTTCTGGCCGTTCGTGCCGTGTGAGAACAGTGGCATGTCGCGTCCTGCCAGCGTGTCGGGCTTCACCATCAGGTCGATGGTCAGGTCTTTGCCGCTGAAGTTGCGCTTAGCCTCGGTCTCTATGCTGCCCTTGCCGGTGAACTGCACGCTCACCGTCTCTTGGAGGTCGGCATTGTTCACCTCGCCCTTCACCTCGAAGTTGGTGATGGCCGAGAGGTTGTTCTTTTCAATGTCTTCAGAGAAGTTGAAGATGATGTTCTCGCCACTGGTCAGCAGACCGTTCTTGGGTTCAGGCGTGCCGAACAGTTGTGGACGGCGCGTGTCCTTCACACCGTTGATAATCTTCGATGGTGTGGTCAGGAAGTCGCTGCCGTTGCGGCAGAAGAGCACGGCCCGCAGGTCATAGTTCTTCTCGGTCACCCAGCCATCGCCGAAGAACTCGGTCACGATGTTGCCGTTCGTTGGCATCATCTTCTTCACACCGTTGGCGTTGGCCATCAGTGTCGAGTCGCAATAGAACGAGCAGACGTTGGTCCAGTACTCGTCGCCACGCTGCGACTCCTTGTATTGCAGTTCCACGTGGTCGAAGTTGTGCTGATAGCGGTCGAAGCCGTTGATGATGACAGGGATGTACCAGCCGCGCTCAGGATCCTGCTGCGCCTCGGTGTTCATCACCCACTTGTCGCCCGGCATCTGAATGCTCACGCCTCCTGCCTCATGCAGGAAGTGTACGTCGAATGACGTGGTAGCCAAAGCATGCTCCATATCGGTAGGCGACATCACGCCCACAGTCAAACCCTCGTAGTCGAAGCCCTGACCAGCGCGTACCTCCATTTGCAGTGCCGTCTCAATTCCTGGTATCACCGAGATGGTCATACCGCCTGTGGTCAGTTGTTGACCGTTCACACTGATCTTGGCACCCTGCCAATTGGCTTGGTCAGCAGCAAACAACTGGAGTGCCGTCAGACCGTCGGTGGCCTCGGGCTTCTCGCTCTCGTTGCTCACAAAGATGGTGAACTTGGCAGCGTCGTCAATAGCCACACCGCTCACGCTCTGCTTGTCGAGGCGAATCTTCGGGTTGACAATCTTCAGTGTGCGTGCATCCAGCTGGCTGCCTGGGTCAGTGAGGACTGTCACGCGCTTGTCCTCCCACGGGTTCTGCGTTGCGCCGCCACGAGTGCGGAAGACGAAACTGCGTGGGCCGATGATGCTGTCGCCCCTCAGTGTCTTCTCCATGTGACCCTTCACCATATCATAATACTCGTTGAAGTTGTCGTTGACAAAGACGTTGGTGATATTTATCTTTTTCTTGCCAGTGTATTCACCGCCCACTCGGTAAACATCCACGTTCAGATGGCTGTTCGGGTCGCAGGCAATGGTGAACGACTCCGTGCGGTTGTACGACTTCGTCTCACTGTCGGTGCCAATCGTTGTGTAAGAGATGACAGGGACAATCGTAAACTGCGAGAATTTTCCCCCGAATAAAACCTCTGCTTTCAATCCGTTTTCGTCTGTACCCACATGCACCTGAGAATCGGGAACCTTCCATGACTTCATTTCTGCGAGAGAGGCAACAAGGCCACCGACTATCGTACCAGCCAGTCCGACTGCCGAGAAGGCATTGCTGGCACCCTTGCCCAGCTCGAAATAGTCAACCTCCGTGAAGATGGGGAAGTGCTGTGTGAACGAGTTCGAGTAGCTGGCATCGAAGGTCTCGCTGTAGTTCACACCTGCAGCACCGGCGATGTCGTAGTTGGCCAGCAGGTCGCGGGCATGCAGTTTCTCGTTCTCGTTCAGGGCAATCATATCCACCCATGCTTTGATCACCTGATACTTCTCTGCCACCTCGTCACTGAATTCGCTTGCCTTCCTGTCTTTAGGTATCACCACAAGGTAGTTGATGCCATCCTCAGCCTTGTCGATGGAGTCGTTGTAGGCATGGTTTTTGAGCTTATCCTTACTGTTCACCACGGCGAACTTCGGGTCGGTAGGCTCGCGCAGCGACAGATAGACTGGCTTCTGCGTGTTGTTGGCTATCGCCTGAGCCTCGTCCTTGGTGCCACAGTACATCATATCGACAATCTCCTTCGCCTTGGCAGGGATAATCTGATTCAGCAGTTGCTTCTGCGAATAGACGAACTGCGAATTGACCTTCGGACCATAGCCTAACGATACATCGCGAATCAGGTGGAACTTCTTTTTCTTTCCGTCCTTATCTATGGTTTCGCCCTCGGCAAGCTTAATCACCGTACCATACTGGTCGTACTTGCCCACATCGGAAGTCATACCTGCCATTGCGCCTGTACGGGCACTCATGACGTTGTACATGCTGTCGGGCACGGCGCGGATGGTGGACATCGGTGTCACCACTACGTTCTGCACGGTACCGATGTAGAGGTCGGCATCTGCACCCACCATCGATGGGTCACCGCTGGTGCTGATGTTGTTGCCGATGACCATCGTGTGCGAGAATGCCTTGCTGCCATTGGCGTTGTACATCAGGAAGTCAACGTCGGCATTCCATGTGTCGGAGATGCTGATCGGACCCGCTGCAGTACCGACACCCTGTGGCGCTGCCACGGTGCCTGTAAAGGTCTCCAATTTCGTACCTCCCTTAAAGTTCATGTAGATACCGGCTGTTGCCGACAGGTTCATCATGTAGGTGTAGTTGAGCGTAGCGCCCTTGGCGAGCGTGTTCGTACTGTAGCCGCCCGGTGGATCGCGCAGGATGTCGTAGAGGAGGGGCACACCCTCGGTCAGAATGTCCTGGCTGGCACCCAATGGGAACATGTTGAGCACGAATCCCTGCAGCGGCTTTGCCTCGTAATAAGTGCCGTCACGCAGCACGGTGAAGGTCACCGTCTTCAGGGCATTCTCACCCGTCATCATTTCTGGCGTGTTCGTGCGCAGCGTCACCGTCTGGTCTGCAAGCACGGTGAAGATAGTCTGTCCTAAGCTGTCCAACTTCTGTGGCACCTTGTAGGAGTCACCCTTCATGCCGTTCTGCATATAGGCCATGCCTCCGTCCAGACGGACAAGGTCGGGCTTATACTTGGCATCGTTGTTATACAGGTAACTCTCAGCCACTTGTACCTGGATGCGGTACTTGCGCTCCATGCTGAACACGGGATAGTTGAAAGTGTAGAGCGCCTGCGTGGTGTCGGCAGGGTTCTGGTACGCCAGCGGCACTTCGTGCTGTTTGCCGTCCAGGGAGCTGGCCATGTAGTTCTTGTCGCCGAAGTAGTCGAAGTTGTCGTAGCCCATCTGCTTGTAGGTCACCTCCACAGGGGCGTGGTAGATGCGGTTGTAGATGGCATTGTATTGGGCCTTGGGGTCAGTGACCACCTTCTGGTCCACATCCTTGAAGGAGCCCACGTAGGTGGTGTCCTTCTCCGTCAGGCAGTCGGTCAGGTCGATGATGTCGTTCACCTGTCCCTCCTGGAACAGGGTGGGATAGCCCTTGCAATACACCTGCATCACCTTCCAGCGCACAGGAGGCAGCAGCACCTCATACTCACCCGTCTTCACGTCGGGCCATATCACCATGCGCTTGCGTGTGGTGTTCACCTCGGTCTTGTGCACCTCGCCGCCCTTTGCCAGACGGTGCTGATAGATGGTGTCGCGCTGTGTCTTGTTGGGGTTGGTGTTCTCATAGACCAGCCATGAGGTGTTGTCGCCCTCCAGGGTGAGCACAATCTGGAGCGAGTCGCCCAGGTTGTTCTTCGACAGGTTGTTCATCAGCGGCATCTTGCCCTGGTCGTTACCGCCGACCACGCGACCCGTCAGTTTCACCTTCGTATCGTCGTACAGGTAGGTGTTGGCTACATCACCGGTGAAGTTGTGGCCATCCGGACTCTTGTAGTATCCGTTGCCAATGAACTTGTGGCCGTCCTTCACCACCTGGACGGTGTTGACACCAGGCAGCACGCGGAACGAGAACGAGCCGTCGTAGTCGGTCTCCACCAGTTTGCCATTGGCGCTGTGTACCAACTCTCCGTTCACCTTGAAGTTGGCACCCTTCAGCGGGATGCTGGTGCCTTCGTACATCACGAAGCCCGAGAAGCGCTTGCCGTTGTTGACCGTGAACTCGCTCAGAGTCTCGTTGTTGCTGTGAGCGTTGAAGGTCACAGTGGATGAGGTCGGCTTAATCTCGACGCCACCCTTGGCCACTGGAGTCACGTTGTAGGTGATGTCCGTCTTGCCCTGATACGACAATTCGTCAGCCACGAAGTATCCGCTCTCGTCGGTGGTGGCATAGACTTTCGTGCCGTTGTATTCAATCTCCACCTGGATACCATTCGTGCCCGTTCCGTCGTTGAAGCGTACATAGCCATCCACGCGGCCCGTGTGCTTGCACTCGCCCACCTTCACTTCGGTCGCGGTCGAGTCACGGCCCTCGCAGTCATTCACGCCGAGCACCTTGTATTCGTAGATAGCCAGAGGCGACACGCTGGTGTCCTCATAGCTCATCTGGTCCAGATTGGTGGCAATCTCTTCCCACTTGTCATCGCCCTGACCTTTATTGCGGCGCAGCACGGTGTAGAAGTCGATGGGGTTGCCGTCGGTGTTCCAAGTCAGCAGCACGCTGCTCTGGCGCGTCTCCGTCAGCAGCGTCTCGTCTATCTTACCGTTGCTGGCGTGGTAGTACTGTTTGAAGTCGTCTGCCGTATGCGTAGTGATGGTGGGGTTGGTCTCCACTATCGTCGTGATGGTAGGCACGACCTTATTGCCATCCTGCGTCCAGCCGTTGCCGAGTTTGCTCAACAAGTCGGCCTCAGAGATTGTGCCTGATGTAGTAGATGTGGAGGTCATTACTGGATTGAGCTTGCCGTTCTCCAGTGTCCAGCCTTCAGTGAAATTGCTTACCAAGTTGGCCTCAGGCGTGTCAGTACCCTGCATGACAGGCACAGCCTTACCATCAACGAGCGTCCATGTGCCGGCCAGGTTACCATTCATCAGGTTCATGACCTCGGTCTGGTTGGTCTTATTATAATAGTTCACCTTGTCCCAGTTATGCTGGGTAACAGTGAAGCTGCTGCCATTGGTTCCCCAAGATCTCGTATTATTCCAACAGTAGTACTTGTTCTCGGCTGTGGGCGTAGAACCTTTGTCATAGACACGGTGCAAAGTCCAATTGCCTCCGTCGCACCATCCGATGATGTCACCGGCATGTGACCCACTTTGCCAATTAGTGATAACACTGCCGTCAAAGCGACAGTCGTTCATATTTACGGTTCCATTTTTCGAATGTCCGATGATACCACCGGCATGGGTATTCCCCGCGTACACTTCTGTAGATACCCACACACGGTCGATATTGATGGTGGGGGAACCAATTGCAGAGCCTATCAGACCTGCGGAATGAATACCGCCATTGACCTTACCCGTTACATGCAGATCCCTGATGTTGGCATGCCAAACATAGCAGAAAACAGCGCGAGCCTTACCGCCAGAGGGCCCAATATCAACATTCAGCGTATGACCATTACCCTCGAAGGTACCACGCCAGTAAGTGTCTTCGCTTAAACCGATACCCAAGCCGGTCGTGATGTCGGCCTCAAGACTGGCATCAACCCAATACTTGCCTGCATTAACCTCTGTCATGTCACGGAATGTTTTCCAGTCGTCAGCGTTGCGGATGGTGATAAACTTCGACCCCATCCCTCTGACGGCATGGCTGCCGGTAACAGTCACAGAACCGCTGTCATTCTTTCGTGCCCACGTTTCGTTGTTGTCTGTTTTGGTGTTGATGCGGTCGGGGTTGAAGAGGCAGTTATTGATGGTTGCGCTACTCTTTTCATCCACCCAACTAATGAAGCCACCATTACCGTAGCAATTTTCACCCTCAAAACGACCGTCGAACTTACTGTTGGAGATGGTAACCTTGGAATTGGATACTCGTCCTACGAAACCAGCGAGCGTACCTTCACCATTCATGGTACCTTTCAGGGTAACCGAAGAGTGGCAGTTCTCAATGGTTGCCGTTCCATTAAGGACTTGAGCCACGAGGCCTGTTGGATACATCTGGCTGGATGTGATGGTACCTGCCGTATGCAGATTCATAATGGTGGCATTACCCACGTTTACGAAGGGGCCGACGAATTTTCGCCCATGATCATACACGTTGAAGGTCAGCGTATGGCCGTTGCCATCAAACGTACCACGGTAG